>Ga0265797_10004498_pt1 | contig 21223 bp, 15 predicted proteins | sample P2T30metagenome_FD_192433 | JGI IMG/M metagenome (GOLD analysis project Ga0265797, IMG submission 192433) | Plant litter microbial communities from East Loma Ridge, Irvine, California - P2 T30 | ecosystem: Environmental > Terrestrial > Plant litter > Unclassified | place: USA: California...
GGAGGACATCCATCGTTACCAAGGGACGATGGCTTGCGCAAACGGCTCCAAGCCGTTGCTCCTGCCCTGGGCAAACAACACTGTCTCCGCTGACGGCACTGTCCTCACCAGAGGCATTTCTTTCGCTATCGGCACTCCTCCGCAACCCTTTTCCTTGACGCCATCGACGCTTTCCGACAATCTCTTCATCAACAATGCAGCGGAGTGCGTGGCAGCTACGAACACGAGCTGCATTGGCCAACTCGGTGGCATCTACGATAGTGCAACTTCGACTTCGTTCAAAGAGGTAGACTACGCGACATGGACAGGCAGCAGAGAGTCCGTCGACCTAGCGTACGCGAGCTCTTACATCTTTTTCGACGATGCTGCGGCTTTTGGTCTCAAACCGGATGCGAACAAGTTTGCGACCTTTCCCATGTATACCAATGGATCCACTGATAGTAAGTCCATGAGAGAACTGGGTCGTTACAGCACTGACGCGTTGTAGCAAGCGCAGACGCGCTCATGAAGAACGAGCCAAGCTATCGAGCAACACTGCCTCTGGGAATGGACTCGAGCTTCTTGAACTACCTCGTGGATGCCGGCCAAGCTTCTTCCCGAACGTATGGACTATGGGCTGGATCAGAATCTGAAGAAGCACCTCAAGATGGCTTGATAGTCGTTGGTGGCTACGATGAAAGCCGTCTCAAGAGTGCCGCCACTACCTTTCCTATGTTTTCCGACTGTCCAACATGCGCTATCCTTACGGCCATCACGTACGATGTTGGCGGTAAGAGCACCACGCTCTTCGCTGACGCAAAGGACACTCTTGTCGTACATCTTGACCCTTTCTCATCTGACATTAGACTGCCAGCTGCGATGTTGGACAACCTTGCTGCGGCGGAGACTACTGCCTTTTGGAACGAAACTTCGCGTCACTTCGAGCTTCCTACCGACCCAGCTCCAGCAGGCACCATCACCGTCACGCTGTCGGACATGGGCACTCCCGGCGGCGACGCATCCAAACCCTCGGTCGCAACTTACAAGTCGGTCATTCCTGCGACCGAGCTCTACAGTCGGCCCCGAGCATACAACGCCGCTGGTCTGTACGAAGTGGATAATGCAACAGTCTTCAACATGGCCGTGACGAACCAAACAGGTCCTACCACTATGACTATTGGAACCTTAGGCCTACCCTTCTTCACGCAAAACTACCTCATCGTCGATCCCGACGCGCAAAACTTCCAGCTCGCGCCTGCAGTTGTTACAGCAGCCGATCCCAAAGGCGCCGATGCGAAGGTCAAGCAAGTGTGTCGGGTCTTACCAGGCGCAAAGGCAAAGACTCAGATCGGTCCTATAGTTGGAGCAGCGATCGGTGGCATCGTCGGTGCACTTCTAATTGTCGCTCTGGTCTGGTGGTTGCGTAGACGCAAGAACAACGCAAACGGCCAACGGCACTCTCGTGGCGAAAGCGACGCACCGACTGCGACATCACAGAACCCAATCGTCCGACGCATGCCTGACCACGTTTCTTTGGACAGTAGCTCTCTCGACCTGCCGCGCCAGATGCCTGCTGCACCCCCCTCCGCCATGGTGCTGAGCGACGGAACTACATTCCCATCCCCAATCTCCGGCCGCACAAAGAGCAAGCTCAGCGGCAAACATGAAGACCCTCGAAGGGGTTTGGTTCACGACAGCTTCAAGAAGGTCGACGAAGAGAACGATGGAAGGCTGCTGGATGAAAGACCCATGGGACTGAGCGAGACGATCCATTCACGAGGAACTCTACCGAGGTTGGCAGCGGAGCATACGGTCGAATGATGATAGCATTCTTGTTATTGCGCATACCCACACCCACACCAGGCTAATTTCCTTTTTGTCCTTACGACATTGTAATACCCAACTGCAGAACAATGAATAGGAATACGGATATCTACAAACACCCTGCCTGTACAATACCTTCGCCGATGAAGCTGGCTTCAACATAATACAAACTACTGCGTCTTGCAAATGAGCTACTGCTGCTGCGCTTCTCTGTGTCAGCCCGAGCGACCTTGCCACTGTGCTGAACTTGCATGAGCCTCCAGCCCTCAGCCCAAGGCCACCTGCCTAGGTATGCAAGCTGACTCTGAGCTTTGACCGTGGCCAGCTGTGGTCGAAGTCGTTTTGGGTTCTTCGTAGATGCCCAATATGCACAACAAGAGTAGCTCGCGAAAAGACTTCAGCCTCGAGCGCGAAGCCCAGATACTTCGTGGATGCCGATGAAGATGCACGGAAGTCTTTCCGCAAGAAGCCTGACCCCTTGCAACACATCCGCTAGTCCAGACGAGCTTAGCGCAGCCCCGCAGAATCCGGAAGAGCCGCCTCCCAACCTCGTGGAAGGCGCAACATAGTTTGCGACACGATGTCGGCTTCCCCGCCATCGAGAATCCGTCTTCGATGAATCTTGTGCGTTCAGCCCTGAGGAAGTTGTCCTCTTCGTGGCATCGTACCCTCAGATCAACGACACATTTGCAGATCTTGTCAAATTCGGCAGCCCTTTCCAGCAGGTCGCAATGCACCGCCAACCCCTACTTTACTCATCACGACTACTCGCGAGGCTTCTACTACGTACGCAGATCTGTTCCGCTGGGTCGCTACAGTAACAGTACGCAAGAAAAAGATTCTGGCCTCGCGATGACGTGTGCTACCGGGTTCACGTCGGCAGTGCATTCTAAAAAGAGCACGTTCGAAACTTTCCACGGGCAACTGCAGCATCGAGATATAGTTTCGCCCCCGAAGTCCTCACGCTAGCCCAGCCCCACTGCCTCGTGGAAGCGCGTCATTCCGTTTGGTGATCGCGGACCTGCCGTCGGTATGTTCTGGTGAATGCTGGCATGCCTTGTACAATGGCCTACGATCGGCACGGAAGCTGACTTTCACCAGGAAGCAAAGATCTAGAGCATGGGTCACGAGATCGGAGGCGTAGCTACAGGACTGACGACCTGTGAAATTTCGGTCGCATATACAATGAAACCGCCTACAGCCATCTAGAGTGTTGGAACCGAGATGATTTGTGCCATGCTCTTCGAACAGGCGGCACTGGACTTCAATGAGTACAGATCCTTCCGCGCTCACCTGCGCGATGAGTCTGATGGAAAGATGCGACATAGTCTCGCATGTATCTACAACAGTCCTATCCGTTGAATGACCGTTCATGTGGCAGGCGACTATGACTTCGCTCGACCGTCAGCAGAGCGTACCCGCGTTCGCATCAGACCTACGATGAATGAATGTGTAGAATCACACGGGTGAAAGTGCTTGCCGCAGTTGGCTCTTGGGCCATGGCTCTCCACGGTGGAGACTCGATGGAGCAATCAATATTCTTCACAGCAACCCTGAGAGGATAGAAGTACTACCCACTACAGGAGTTGACAACCTACACCGACTGTATCCAAGCACTCACCATAGTCATGAGCTCAACTGCTCCCCTGGAGGGGTACATCAAGCGAGCCTTAGGAGATCCCACGGCCACCATATTCAGGCCCAGCATTCACATGCCACCGCCATACTTGATCAAGGGCAGGATTAACTACATCTTGACCTTCCGGGGCTGCTTCAATCCGCCTCATCAAGGACACAAGGAAACATTATGCCACGCCTTCTTTCGAGGTGGGGAGGGTATGCACCTAACAGCCGCCATTATCTTCCCTTTGGACGACTATTCCGTAGCCTCAAAGTACAGACGCGGAAAATCGGGCTCAAAGGACCTAGTTCTTGCCCTACAACACCGTATCAACCTTATCAACACTAGTGGTCTCTATGGTGGCTGGCACTGGTGTCACCCACGTGGTGAGCCAGGCTCCGAAGCATTCAAGGACCGACTCATATCAGAGGCCGCACTAGATGGCTTCAACATACAGTTCATCACTTTAGTTGGACCTGATCACGTCGATTGGAGATATGGGTCCCCTGGATATTGGGGGCCTACTATAGTCGTTGGTACCGGGGACCCAGAACGCACCAGCCTACGCATGGAGACGGAAACGGGATTAGGCAAATTGGCTGCCTACAACGACTGGCGCACAGAAACACTCGAGGAACTGTTCATCCAGCAATTGGGAGCGGGCGGTGACTTGACGTGGCTAGAGCGGAAGTTGTCAATGCTGTTTCCGCGCGCAATGACGAACCTTCCGAGCGACCGTACGTACGATGCCTTCTCTTGCACGACCATAGCTAACATTGATCCAGGCGACGAGCGGCTCCAGATGATCAAGGATCGATTACGCACAGGTATCTGGCGCCTTGGACAGACGCGAATGTGTCACCACTCTACAGGACCATCTAGCGAATGGCTGCGTTACGTGCCCACACGCTTCTTCGGTATGACAGGCGGTGTCTGGTTTCTCGGCTACAAAGAGGAGCCACTATCATCAACACGACTTCGCCGCGCGCTTGCAGCCTCCAATGATGGAGAACAGCTCAACAAGTACATAACGGACGTTGCACTCAGCCCGCGGCTGCTAACCCTATATGTAAAGTTGCACGCCGCTGGTGCGACCCCTCAACGCAAACGTCCCGCGGAAGAAGACAAAGGAGCTGAGGCGAAACGCGTGGAGCGAGAAGCACAGCAACGTCAGTTCAAGAGGCTAAAGCAAGACTTTGCGCGAAACGAGAATGCGTACAAAGCCAACCAAAGGATTGCCTGGCGGGGCCGAGAGAAGAGCGAGTTTGGTGATTGGAACCGATTGGAATGGCAGGATCGTAGGAATGTTTATAAAGCAGAGCGCGCCATGACTCAGGACTGGAAGATGCTCAAAGATCCAATCAGGAAGGAGAATATCTTGTTCCAGTATTTGGAGAAAATGCTTAGAGAGAGGAAAAAGAGTGCGGATACGCGTGCTAAGGTAGCAGCGCCAAAGCCAGACCAGGTTTAGACATTTTTCTTGAGAGATCGCAATACTGAAAGTCATGCTCCTTATCACATGAATCAACTGTATATGGCTTAGGATTAGTGCTGCCAGGTGCAATAACAGGATTCGGCATTCGCGATGACGCGAGCGAAAGGCTGGATGTGTAAGAATGCTCACATGGCTACACGAAATTGTGAATGTCACGCCTTGTACGATGGTGATAGCTGCAATATGATTAGCCTCGCGGAATGGAACCCTCATTGGTATCGCGACAAACGTTGATAGACGCAGCGCCGGTCAGATCTTGTGGGGCCTGCTTACATAATCAACGTGGCCTGCTTGTGAGCTGGACGCGTCCGACGCGACACCCCTCTTCATCCTTCCATCTCCGCTTCCACCCATGCCATGTGCCTTGAGTATGTGCGCACCAAAAATCTCGCGACTTCTGTTCAGATCGAGCGTATCAGCTCCTCGTCATGGATCGGACTTTGTCGAAATCAAGGTCCTCATATTGCGATGAGCAGCGTCTCCCTGGGTATCCATGTATGCCTTCAACGGGCGATACCTTGACGACACAGCCCCACCTCAACAAAACATACCGTCATCTCCTTCATCAAGCACGATTGAATGACTACGATCTACCTCATCGGCAAAGGAGGCTCGAGTTGCTACGACACTAGCCAGCAGCTAGATGCACATGCCAAAATACGGGTTCAGCGGCACCTAAAACTCAACACGAACATCAGCTCTCGCAGATGACAGCGCGCAACGTGTTTGGTGATACCAAACAACCTTCTTCGTACGCGTAGGTCCTCCTGGGTGGCCAGATACTTTTGCATGTACCGAGCAAGTCCGTGTCGTCCTCCACCGGTCGTTTTCGCGGTGGCTTAGCTTCCCCGCACTTCTGGAAAGCGCTCTTCGAGCCGTCGCATTGGCACCTATCATTGGCATTGTCAACAATGCGACATCACCTGTAAGCTCCGGCCCGACGCGCTGGGCGTGCTTACATTGGAGTACGTAGATCGACGCTGGACCGTGATCTCGCGTTGCCCCAGGCTCGGCAATGACGATTCTGCCTTGGCTAGACATAGCCTTCCACTTTACGAGGATGCCCACGCGTTCTCATGCGGTGCCACATATCGCCTTCTTCTATCAAGCCTTGGTAGTACCAAGACTGTGGCAAGGTACATCGCCATACTGCACGTGTTGTTCCGCCACCTCGTCGTCGTCTGCTCGCGTAAGCAAAGAAGCCTTGATCTTACACTACCCACCGGATCTTATACCACTCTCGCAATGAACCAGGATCAAGGATTCATCGTAAACAGCTCCAAGCTTATCTAGAAACTCTGTAAGACACGAAAGGCGAGCATCACCGGTTTTCTCGGAGTCAGCCGGAAATCACGGCGTGGCTGACAGCAAGTCTTGGGCTACTTTGACTTGTTCTTTCCAACATGAGACGGCTTTTACCAAGGCGCAGAAAGCCTATACCCAAGGCCTTGGCTTCCGCTGCCTTGGTTTAGCTTCCGGTGGCAGTACAATGGACGTGATATAAAGAGATGTACTCACTCTCGTTACATCCGTTGTACCTTCTGCTCATCTCAGTACTGACTAGCCTGATTGCTCTGTTCTGGGCTGAGCTTCCCTAAAGTATTGCAAACATCTGTTCTGATCACACCAGAGAGAGAGAGCAAGTAAAGTCGCCACATGCGGTACCTCACAGTCGCCAAGGCATCTGCATATGCCTTGCTTTCGTTTTCGTCCATCGCCTCTGCTTGGCCAACGTACAATCTGCACAACTCTCAATTCGCGAAACGTCAAGGCCCGGGAGATCTTCCTTCCCAGGGAGGTCAAACTGAAGAGCCAGTCTTCAACGAAGAGTACGACTTCATTGTCGCAGGTGGTACGTTCAATTCTTAATTCGCCACGTGAGATCATCGACAAACACATCATACTTGTGGATAATCTCCACCAGGTCGGATCATTCCATACACCTTGCTAACACTGAGTAGGAGGAACAGCTGGTCTAGTCCTGGCCAACCGCCTTACTGAGTCTGGACACTTCTCCGTGCTGGTTCTCGAAGCTGGGCCCAGCCCCGAACAAGTTTTGGCATACGAATCGCCTGGCGGCAACCAGTTCATCAAAGGCAGCGTAATCGACTGGGGTCTGCTTACCACACCACAAGAGCATCTGAACAACCGCACCCTTCAGTATCTCCGCGGACGAACTCTTGGTGGCTCGAGCACGACGAACGGTCTTTACTACGCGCGAGGCTCAGCCAGTGTATACGATCATTGGGCCAAGTTGGGTAACCCTGGATGGAGCTGGAACGATGTCTACCGCCTCTTTAAGAAGAGTACGAAGTTGAATGCGCCCACCTCGACGGCGGAGCTTTCGGCGTTCAGCCAAGAGTACAAGACGTTCAATGAAGATGCCTATAGCGACGGGCCGCTCCAGCTAGGTTTCCAGGGATACGTTCCACCATCTACCGAAGGATTCGTCGTTGCTTGCAGCGAAGCCGCTGATATTCCTATCGTCGAAGATCTCAACCTCGGAGATGGCGAAGGTGTGAAGCATGGAACGACGACGATGGACAGCATGCTGCGGAGGAGCTCCAGCTACGACAGCTTCTATCAGCAAGCTCGTAACCGAACGAACCTCAAGGTGCTGCATGACGCTCCTGTCACCGGTATCGTCATGAGCAAGCCATCAGCAACGAACTCCACTAGCAAGCCGCGTGCCATTGGTGTCAGCTACATCAACCAAATCACTGGTTTCGTGAGCCAAGCGAGAGCACGCAATGAAGTCATCGTCAGCATGGGTGCCTTCCACTCACCGCAGCTCCTCATGGTCTCAGGTATTGGCCCGGCCGACGAACTCGAGAAGGTCGGTATCACGCCTGTCGTCGTCAATGAGAACGTTGGCCATCATCTCAATGACCACTCAGTCTTCAGTATCATGGCACGTGCCCAGAATAATGCTTCCACGACGGACATGTCCCGCACGCCCCAGAATCTGCGCGCTGCCCAGGAAGCATTCTACCAAAACCTCACCGGCCAGTACACCGCTCCCTCCGGTGTCACAAACGGCTTCCAAAAGCTCAGCGAGCAGCAACTACGCGACATCGGCGCTCAGGCTGTCATCGACGCTGGCCTCGCGAACCAAACACACATCGAGTATCTATTCGAGAGCGTGTGGTACCCATGGATTCCAACACCATACTGGGCCCCATTATCAAACGACTCCTACATCTCAGTCACCGCATCAAGCATGGTCCAGCTCTCCCGCGGCACAGTCAGCCTCCGCAGCGCCTCCATGTCCGACAGTCCCCTCATCAACAGCAACTACTATGCCGACCCCACCGACAGCGCCATCGGCATTGCTTCATTCAAGTACCTCCGCGCTATCCTTCGCCACCCGGCCTTGTCGCGCTTCACTATCGGCCCGAATTCTGGTGAAGTCAGCCCTGGCCCAGCTGTTGCTGATGACGATGACGAAGCTATCCTAGAGTACATCAAGGCCAATACCATTCCCAACTGGCATGCTACCGGTACGAACCAGATGCTGCCGCAGGAAGATGGTGGTGTTGTGGATAGTAGGCTGAGGGTGTATGGTGTTGATGGGCTGAGAGTTGTTGATTGCAGTATTGTACCGGTACTTCCGGATGCTAATATCTTGGCGAGTATCTATATGGTGGCTGAGAAGGGTAGTGAGATGATCAGGGAAGACTGGGGTGATGCGATGTATTGATGAGCATGGAGGTGAGAGGAGATCCTTTGATACTGTACAAGAAGAAGTATGAATCATTATGGCCACTGAAGATGCCCTGAGCGCAGACCTCCTCGACTGTGATACCTGTTTCCATGCGCGTCTCCCAAACATCCATAATCAGGGTGTTGTATGCCGTCGGACGCACCCGGAGATGCTCACAGCTCTCCTACATACCGCCTACCCACATCATGATGACCTCCGCCTCCTTGCGGACGACAGGGTCGTTCGGTACAAGTGATATAGCTCCACGGATAAGTTCCAGAGCGTAGACAGCTTGCAATCTATCACCCCAAATCCGAATGCACACAGCGCGGCGGTACAAGATCTTTGCCTGGAGCATCGTAGGACATACCCATGTGTATCCTTCTTTCCACTGTCCTGGTTCAACACACTTGGCAGACGTTTCAAGGCAGGATAGGGTGAGGTTTCTGTACGATTGCCGAATTGCCCGCGGTATGGATTCGTTCTTGGAGTCGGGGCCCCACATCATGATGTTGACCAGTGCCGAATTGAGTCCCAGTGAGCACTGCAGCTCAGCCATCTGGTCGATCCAAGGCTCACCGCCAACCTTGATGAGTTTAGCCCAGGAGGTGCCCTCGCGCATACGATCGATCTCATGCATGTTTGTTCCCCAAGCGGAGAACGCCTCCATCAGTCGACCTTCGCGGTAGAGTTGGGCACCGCGGTCTTTGTTCTTCCTCATGAGTTTGATGATGGTGTGTGGATCGTTATACTTTTCCAACATCATCAGCTCTTTCAGTTCTGTTGCGACATCAGGCGAGACATGACCATGCACTTCGACTTTTTTGAAGTCTCGCAGACCAGTTAATTCCCAGAGTAAGTCCCTCTGGGTAACCTCGGAGAAGAAGTCTGTCAAGTCGTCTTGGTACCATGGGCCTTTATGAGCGAGCATCGGAGCTACAGTTAGGATGAATGTCGCATTCTTGGCGAGCCCTGGTACAATGGTTTTTGCCATCTCGAAGCTGCCACAGAATTTTTCAAGATGCTGGCCTAGGATGACTACGCTTGCTGGTTGACTGGCGCCTGCGTGCGAACTAGGCTCCGCATCTTCGGAAGGCATAGTGAGCTCCTCATCTGCGGCAGACATAGTGATATCGACAACTTGTCTGCAATCAGATGTTAGGAACCTCAGTCAGTATAATAGACCTTGTAACTTTGACGTACCCATTGAACTGCGCTGCGCGTTGTCCACTTGCGACGACGGGGACGTTCTGGCCAGCGATGATGTTATGGAGAGTGCGTTTACCCGGGCAGCTGATCCGAACGAATCTGTTGGTTTTTACCATGATGTCGTAGGCTTCACGATGAACCTGACTGTTCACACGAAGGATGGCAGAGTCGTTCCAATGTTGAGCGGAGAGAAGTTTGAACTCAAAGTTGTTCTTGGTAAACAGATCCTCGGGCATTTTCCGGGCAGGAGGTGGGGCGGGTCCAAACGAGCAGAGCAGCAAAGTATAGACTTTGTTTCTGAGCTCTCCGGGAAGGTCCATGAAGCGAAAGGGCGCATCGGTATCGGCGGTAGCCATATTGGCGTTGACTGTGGAAGCCGTCGTCGCGACAATCGTGTCGGGGTCGAGTGAGGATTTGACGTGAGGAGGACGGAGGGTGAAGGCGGGAGACATTCTGTATTTTGGTTTCCCACGTGCGCTCAAGTTGGCTTAGCGCGTAGTAAACAAACTCGGAGTCCGAGCGTGGCGGTGACGCAGCGGGAACTGCCCAAGCTGCACGGTGAAGGGAGGCAGACATTAAGTGAGTCAATGCTACGTCACCATGTTAACAACGAACCGCATTGCATCAGCCATTGCAGGTGACTGCGGTTATGAAGATCCGAAGCACCGCATGCCTCGGTGCAGGATCGACAGATGGACTAGACAGAGACGAGAGAATATCACAACAACTTGAAGCGAGAACAGTGGCCAAGATTTGAATCCTACATATACGTGCCTACTTTAAGTGGCATACCGCCGTAGGCGCGATACCGCATACGCCAGTGCGTCTCATAAACCAGGGCGGGAATGTGGCCGCAGCCTTAGCAGACAGTATACAAGTTACATGTTGGTTGTCATGTTGACTGTAATATCTCCGCTGTCAGATATATGAATGCGAACTGAAGCCCTATCGGCATCGAAGTTGCAGCCAGAAGCGATCCATCGGAGTATGGCGCCACGCAATTCTAGGAAAGGTGTGTCGGTAGGCGAGCGTTCGAGGGCACATTCGACTATAGTGAGCGCTCCGTCCGCGTTTCCGATACTACCGTGTAGGAGATAGACCAGCGCTTGTCGGTAAAGAAGCTTCGAGTAACGAGCCCATGACGGGCTCCATGTGCGACCTTCCTGCCAAAGACTTGTCTCCATGCATTCGTGAGCGGCAGTAAAGGTACGCGATGACATGCTGCCAAAGGTGGCCCTAAGCCTTCCAACTTTTCCGTCCTCCATCGCAACGCTGAACATCACTAGTATAGCATAAACATGGTTCAGGCAGCATGAGAACCTTAGCTCAATCATCGCATCGACGAATGAATCCCCTCCCAACAAGATAAGGTTGCTCCAGGACGACGACGCGCGGATACGGCCGATCTCTGACGAACATGCAGACCACACGCTTGATCCTTCCATGCGGGAGCCATCTTGCCACTTCGCATCCCCGTAATCTTTCTGGCTTTGGAGTTGGTGAAGCAGTTCAGTAGGATCCGACCATTCATTCTTGCACATGTCCTCCGCCGTCGCAATCGCAAGCCCGGGCGACACGCGACCATGTACACGGACGTTCTTCAAGCCTCGCATATGGGTCTTGAATGGAGCGAGTAGGCTGAGTTGTACCTCTTCGGAGACAAAGGCGTCGAACGAGTCTTTGTAAAGTGAAGTGTGCTCGCCGAGCAGAGGTGCGACATCCACATCGACTATGAGAGTGTTGTTAAGAGTGCATCGATTGGTTTTCTCACAGAACGATGGCAGATCTCTGGCGAGGAGCATGACGCTCATGGGCGGCTCGTGCGAAGGCGCTGGCATCGACAATGTAACTGAGAGGATGTGGCCTTTGAACTGAGAGATATGCAGATCGTTGTGTGTGATGACCGTTACAACACTCTGCCGGATGATGTCCATGACTGGTATAGGCGGGAATGCGCGGACAACGACGAAACGGTTCGCCTTCACCATGACGTCGTAGGCTTCAAGATGAACTTGACGACTGGTGAGAAGGATGGCTGTCTCTGCGCGGTGGCCAGCAGATGCAATAGGCACGCCGAGTTTCGTGACTGTCTGCTCGACAGGAGGTCCGAACGAACATAGCAACAGGGTGTAGACTTGATTGCGCAGTTCTCCGGGTAAGTCCATGAAGTGGAAGGGCTGAGTCGAATTGGATACCATGGCTTTTACGCGCCGCCTGAGACGGCGGGCGTGCTTGCGGAACTTCATGATATCAGTTCCGGCGGAGAAGCGAGGAGAGAACGGAAGAAAGAACGACAGGTAGTATCAATTTGGGGTCGTCTGTGGCGGGCTCCCGAGCACGAGCCACTGGTCCTAGCTTTCCCAGGCACCAATATAGGAGATTGTGAAAGGCATTTGAGAGCATTTCAGAGACTGCTGAAGGTAGAATCAGAGCCGTCGTATCCACTCCAGTATGTTCTCACGCTCTCTGAGAAGTACACCGTCACCCGGCTGTGACACAAGAGCTTTATCGATGAAGCTCAAAGCGCGATCCGTGTTCTGTGGGTTTCCTTCCAGCCTCATGAACATTGCGTACCGATAGCGCAGCTTGGCGAACTGCTGAAGCGAAGGTCTGTACTTGTAACCAGGTTTCCAGAAGCCTGGCTTCAACGACCGAGTTGCAGAGTTCAGCGCACCATCGGCCAATAGCTCAGCGCCAAACGCGTTCTTCTGCATATTCGCGATCTGAATGTGGGCGATATTAAGCTGCATCATAAAGTATAGCGGAGCGATTTCCGCAACGAATGCATCACCTCCCTTGCGAATTAGATTTGGCCAGGAACTGGACTCACGTAACTGCTCCAGATCGTAAACGGCGTCCTGCCAACCAATGACGGCCTCCTCAAATTGGCGGTCTTTAAACTGTTGTGACCCGCGATCTTTCGCGGCCGCAAACTCGGCGAGAACAGCCGCCGGATTGAAACATCTGTCTTGCCCAAGACTTTGACGAACGGTAGCTGCCAGAGCACTGTCGACATGGCCATTGATTTCGACGGTCCCGTATCCAAACAGATTGGCCATGAACGGCATGAACAGTGTTTCCTGCGTCTTCTTGGTGAAGAAACCGTTGAGGTCGGGTGATGGTGTGTTACTTGACGCAACGTCTAAGACGGGCGCCATGGTGATTGAGATCTTGATCTTTTCGCTGAACCCCGGATCATGTAAATCCCCATCGTTTAATGCCTTACAAAACCGGTCCAGATCGCTGTAAAGGATCATCGCGGTGACAGGTTCACGTAGGTTCTCAGAGTCAAGCGGGGAACGAGCGAATCGTGGTTGTTTGAAACCAATGTGCACACCAAGCACGTATCCCTTGAACCTATCAACAATGTCTTCGTCGATGGCGATCATCCGGACCGCTTGGCCTGCCATAGCAAGGCGCATGGGGAGCCCCCGCGACGATGTGACCTTTATGAAGCGATTGATTTTGACCATGACACTATAAGCCTCGCGGTATGTTTCTTTGGATACCCGCAGTATCGCGGTCTCGACCTGATGTTCTGCAAGTGTCGCGGTGAGAAATGACGAGGGCTGTATCGTGACGGTGGTTGGTGGTGGGCTGAAGCTGCATAATGCGATACGATAGATCTTGTTGCGTATCTGTGGGGGATACAAGTCAGCACGCATCATATTGAGGAGATTCGAAGAGTCCTACCTCTCCGGGGAGGTCGCGAAAGCGGAATGGGGTCGACGGCGTCGGGCCAGCCATCGCGGGTACGGCAAGTCGGGAAATTGCCTGGTAAATTGGAAGAAAGAGAGGTTATATGGATAATGGTTTTGTCGATGGCAGCAAGATCTGCTTCACCCTGGATATCGGACTTGGAGCTGAATGCTGAGGTGTCAATAAGAAGACGCGGGGAAGCTTACACGCTAATTTGAGGTTTCACGCTAAACGCGAAGACATGTGACTTAGCGCGACGAGGTTTGTCAGTCATCTCTCTCTGGTGCGCATCCTCCTATACCTAACCAACATCTCCTCCTGAACGCGGTCTAAAGTTCGGTTTCGATGCCGTTGCAAATCGCACCAGAATCGAACGTGACCGTATTCGTACGTTCAATGCCCGCCTCCAACACAACAACAAAAGCGACTTAGCGCGGCTTCTGTGCGGTCTACGAACTCCAGAGCGACAACGTTGCGGCTCACGTCGCTCCGCACGACCAAACGTACAGCGGCCTTGATACACTCAATCGCTATCCCCTGTGGACGCTAGAAGACAGCTCTTCCGGTCTTGCAAAACGATCGATGCCGTTTAGTCCACATTATGCGTGAGTAGACTACCTTCCACGATAAACATTGTCTTTTTCACGTGCAGCACGTTCCGCATCCTCCCCTACACTGCTGTGCCCAGTTTCATATAGCATTAGCGCGGTAGGTGCAGCCTTGAAGGTAGCACGGACAGTCGCCAGGGCCAAGACTCCGTTCTCCCCGCCAGAGTCCCTCTCTGCGCACACGAGCAGTACAGTGTTGTCTTCTGTTGATCTCTCGTCCATGATGGCAAAAAGGTCCGTGAAAATTTCCGACTCTGTATCCTCGCGAAGCTTCAAGAGCAGTTGGTGACATTCCTGGGGCGTCTTTCCAATAAATGGGGAGTTTGGGTCGCTTCCGTCTTGTCCTGGTACTCCTGATGCCTCGTCGTAATAGTCGTCAACGCTGTCCACGAAAACAATTCTCCACATGTCGACCTCGTCGCGAGTTTCCTTGATGAAACGATCTATAGTCTGCAACCCTCGCTTGAAGTCAATGCTGAGCCGAAGCTAGGGAGAGGATACACCCCACTGACCTCTTCGGGCAGCCGAGCGGCGCAAACTACAGGGTACATTAAACCCATTTTCCGAAGTTTAGGTGAGTGGGAGATCAGAAAGATCAGGTAACGGTCAAGACGAAAGAATTCAACAAGGTCTCACGGTAGTACAGTGGTATGAACACTTAGCGTGATGGAGGGAAAACTTGTGTAAGACAGCATGTGGGACTTTAGCAGTATGACGTAAGTGCTCTTTTAGGTTTCTAACGTTTCCTGATAAAGAATTATTCCGCGTGCGGGGCACGCTACGGTATCTCTCCGCTAGCTTCTGGCTATCACGGCTGTCTACCTAGGTGCATGGTTGCATTTCGCTTAACAGGCAGCAATCCTTATTCACGAGTATGGCGCGTTAAAGCTGACGCGATGTCCACCTTGGAAACTAGAAATCGACTCGCAGCAATATCATTCTTTTATCACAACCAGGTCAAAGATGGCTAGCACCTGCCTACCCTGCCTTCCGGACGAGTTGTTCATCCAAGTCCTCCAAAGCGTCGACGACCCATTTGTGCTCTGGGTTACATGCCGTCAAGTATCGCAAGCCTGGAGAAAAGAAGGCGAGCGCGCATTCCAAGCCATTTATCTTCCCCTCCTTCGCATCGATTGGAGCCACATTCGCTATTCAGGGGAGCCTGATGGCCGGATAGATTTCAATTTCATCGCTACCACAGACGAGCACTCCATCGACCCACAATCTTCAACGCTCTCTCTTCTCTTGCGATCAGGCGAGCCACATTCTGGAGTGCTGTCTTCGCACTGGGAAGATGTAGTTGATTGTGAGACTTTTGAAGCAAACGCCCGATGGATAAGATCTTATAACGACTGTCACTTGTGGGGACGTTGCAGTGGCTTTGACAAGCACGCGCAGGCTATGTGGTTTGATACTGCAGATGAACGGTATACTTTCGTCGGTAGTGCCGAGACGCGCGCCTTCGACATCAAATTTCCGGCACAGGAACAAGACGGTCGTGCCTGCTGCCGAGTCACATGCGACTGGAAAGCGTTGATGGATGCGCTGTTCCTAGAGGAGAGATATGTACGGCACAAACGTCCAGGCCCATCTTTCTTTGAGCTTGGGGAGCAAAGCATTCGCGCGAATCTGATCAAAGCCGAACAGGGCATCATAATCAGGGCCACTGCTCCCGAGCCAGAGTCGTCGGAAAAGGCTATCGCGGCCGAGAAGAAACTATACGAAGAGAATGTGAAGGCGTTCTTACTAATACATTGTCACCAGAATGAGCAGCACAAGTCACTCTACGTTGCAGCGTTGCAGGAGAGGCTGCATCGTGTATGGATCAGAGGGGGTATAGACCCTTACGCTGGCCTTAATCATACCAGCTTCGCTCGCTTCTGCGACTCCAACAAGCGACTGACATTCGACCAAGAGCAAACCGGATGTGGAAGGATGATGCAGAGTAGGCTCGATAGACTCCAAGCTTTCGCCGACGGGATATGGGAGAGCAGGTTTGGAAGAAAGGAAGAGTTGACAAGCCACAAGGGCTGTGTGTAAAGCTCATTGCAGCTTTGTATAGTCCACCAAATCCAACCAAGACATATCGTTCGTCTCCCCAAATGCTTTCTCTTGATCTAGTTTCGTCTGTGATGAAGGCAGGACTTGTTTTGAGGAAGACAAGTCGGCGAGAGTGGCTTCTACCAAGTCGCGTAGTTGATCATCCGCGAATTCGCGCCATATGGCCGTTAGTCTGACATCGTCTAAGCGGCTTGCGATAATCTTGTTTAAGCGAGCGGGTAGGATGCGAAGTAGTTCTCGAGGCATGGTGTTCAATCCTTCGCAACATGTTGATTTATCACGCTGATATCGATATCTTTGTACTGCGCTTTGTTTGTCGACATCTCAATTGCCGTTAGTGAGGCTATCAACGACAAGGAGCTTTGAAGAACATAAACTCACAGGCTCTCCCCATTTCTTTCTCATCAGCGTCTGGAAATATAAGCCGATAGATTCCGCGCCATCGCTCCTCTTCCGACTTCCCCGCTGCGCCTTTTTTTGACCGCATCACTTCGAATGTTGCATGGCTTAGACTCCAGATCTCTGTGCTTGACCTTTCCACAAGCTGGCATGGCTGCGTATTGCGTTGATGCGTGGCTAACTTATGTCGTCCGGTTGCGTTTCCCTGAAATGCAGTTCCGCATCGGTCACAAGTAAGGTACAAGTGCACGCGTTCAAGATGCTCTTTTAGTCTGTGAATCCCGAGGAAGCCTGGTCCAACGCAGGAGTTGTTTCCACAGCGGTGAGGGTTGCGTACATAGAAGGGGCATGCGAGACCGCGTTCATGGGTATCGAGGCGACGGCGTCGGGTCTTTTTGCGTGGCGGTGGGCTGGTATTGTTCTTAATGGTGTCTGATCTGAGCGGTATCTGGTGGTCGACTTCGTTTGAGTGTTTGCATGATGTTTTGTCTACGGTAGACATGTTGCTTCTGGAGCCGTAGCCGCTGTCAAGGTCTTGGTGTGTCACGGTGGTGAGTGTGGATGACGTTAAACTCCTCTTCGTTAGGGCCGAGGTTATTGATGACGACGCGCCGCATGAACTGGTCGTTTTAATTTCGGCATCGTTGCTGGAATCTGCGGTGAAAGGCTCGTCGATAGCATATGTTGCCGGCAAGTTGATGTGACATCCATGAGCCAGGTCCGCTCTATCAACCCCGAGGCCAGGCACTCTCTCACCGTCGATCGACATGAGCGTTCCCGTGTTATCGTGACTGTCAAGCACCTCCACAGGTTCCAGCTCCTGGCAGCCATCATAGAATGATGCAAATGATGATAAGTTCTGCTGAACCGCAGAGACCAAATCATCAGCTGTACGTAGTTCTAGAGAACTTCCCGTCTTTGGCACATGTACACGTGTCATTTCTGAAGCCTCGTAGGTCACGATATCATTCATTGCGCCATCCGTTGCGATTTCCAGGACGGAAGGGTAGTGACAGGCGTAATTGTCAAGAAAGCTGGTGGCGTCGCACATGGAGCATGCAGCCCATAGTGCAACACGGTTCTCAGCGAAGCCGCATTGACAACATGTCCACATGCGCATATGTTCGACGTGCCCGTTAGCAAGCGAGTAGAGTACGCTCTCTACGCAGTGCGCGCATCGCCAATGTGTGCCTCCGGAACGGAAGAGGGTCGAGTTTGAGGGTGTGGTCTCGGAGTCCGGAGGGGCTGTCGCGTCGGTAGAGCTGCGGGGGAAGTCAAACGTATCAAGTAAGGATTCCATGATGATGATAAGTTGGAGTCGCGGATGTCTTATGCCATAAAGTCGACGAGAAGGCTACAATTGTATTGATCAGGCGAGCATCACTTCCAGAAATGTGCCGAGACGTCCAAGCACCTACCTTGAACGCGCAAAGTTGCGCAAACTCTCAGCCATGGGGCTTTGCGCGCAAAATGCTTGGCCATTGACACGTTAAGCTTCCCGCATGATGCATATAAGCAGAGACGTGTACCAATGAGGAGCGGTGGTACAAGCTTGCAACGGTGTCACGCAGCAGTCAACCTGGTGTTCGCGAATACCAGCTGGACGATCTTTGCAAGTTCCTGAATACTTGTTGGAATGCGAGGGTGTTTCTAACCCTTGGAGCGGCGTGGACAGCTCAGAGGCAGTGATGGGCGACGCATGTTGAGAGACGTCGACCGAGATTAGAGCGATCTTGTAAGCTGTCAAGACAGCGGATCTGACGCTGGGGTTTTCGAATGGTCGTCATTGCCGCTATGCCTGGCCGGCAGAACGTCGGTGCAGGGTCCATGGTCACCCACCTTCACAGGGCCAAAGCGCAGCTTGCAGCGCTAGCACGCGATCATGTGATCGTTAGCGCGCCAAGCCCACAGCGCCCATATCAACCTCGCGCAGCCCGTCCCCTCCTTCGCTCCTTAGCTCTCTTTGCCTTTTGGCTTAGGTACGTCCCCTTCCACAAACACCTTGGAGACACCTGCTAACTCACCCCTTCAGATCAAGTGTAGTATCTGTTCTTTTCAGTTTAATCTCTGAAACGTAAGCCTTCTCTCACCCATTGCCCTTTTCGGCATCCCGCTAACTCTTCCTAGGTCACTACGGTGACTTCAAGATTATTCTTATTTTTGTACCCAGGTCTTGGGTCCCTGGGCTTGCTCATACTCCGGACCACAGTGTCGCCAGTATCGCACTATCTCTGGCTGACGCGACCACTTTTTCATTAAGTCTTCTGGCTTGCCAGTCGCTTGAGGAAGAAGCTTGCTTTCTAATTCCACACATCACTATTCAGCTTGTCATAATGATTGATCGTGCACTCGACTGGCTCCGGGTGAGAGCGTGGTCATTTATGATGCTGTACTGACCGCTCCGAGATCTCTGCTAACATGCACAAAAGCTCTTCCTGTCCTTGTTGACAGCAAGCTGGCTCAACGCCAACCACTGAGACCTTCTCGTGTTACCGTCGTGCAGACGCTCGTCCGTGAATGCTAACTTCTCGCCGGCATCCGTGGATGTGTCGCTAGTCGGCCGATGAGCAAAGTCGCACCGACTGCTCGAGCCAGATCGTGGCTACGCGCAGCATCTCGACAAACTGTCTAAACACACCTGCTCCAGTGGCTACATCTTAGTGACCCCAGCTAGTCTCCAACTGCGTTCACTAGTCCTCCTATACATAGAGCCGGGGCTGGTAACTTGCGTTAAGATAGTTAGCCCACCTGACTGCGACATCTGCGCGAAAAGAAAGTTGCGGAAGAACGAAGAGTTTGTACAAAATTTGTTATTAAGACCCTTCCCAAGCTGTGTCGATGTGACTAGCTTGGATTAGAAAAACCAAAAGAATTTCCCACTTTTGTACTCGAACCACCAACGATCATACCTTCGCACAAGATTTGCTTTCTTGAGACCTACAGCGAGCACTATTTCGTGTCTGGCACTTAAGACGATCTTCCAGTAGTGGGTTCAGGCGTTTCAGCAAGAACTCTTCAATCCCCATTTGCAAACCCAAACCATAAATGTAGCCGCACACCAAGGTCGTCGAAGATGATGAGACCGTCAATTCATTGACAACAACATTGATAAAATCTAGGAATACTCCCAGTACGGTCTTGTTGTAATCAACTGCAATCCTATCCTCTACTCTTACGACACCCATGAAACCGTAAACTTTGTCTCTGGGGTCTTGACATTTGCTGTCTCTGAATTTCTGGATGCAGTCCATCAACGGCATGGATTGATCCTGACCACTACGGTGATAACCATGACTGATCTTAAGAAGATATTTGGCCGCGGGTTCAACGTAGAGGTCCCATATCGGGGATGCTGGTAAGCCCTTGAGGTGTAAACAGTTCCATGTGACGCAACGATTCCCATTGATACGGATCTTAATTCGTCTGGCAACCAGTATTTCCTGCACTATCCACAGTCGCGTGAAGTATATGTTCTCCAACAACGATACAACATCCTCACTACGCAGGTCTTTATCGTTGAACCGATCAACCTCTTCTGGGCTCGCTATAGGTATGTCGCCTAGCCAGACAATGACAGAGGTGGCGTCGCTGTAGATACGCGACATCATTCCGACCTGGTGGTTTCGTTCCGCTGTATCCGCCTGCGCAATGCAGATTTGATCGATCCATAACCATGTATCCACATCTTCTCGCAACTCCAATAAGCATGCGTACAGAATGTCTCGAATTTCGAGTCTCTGGTCTGCGATGAAGATATCATGCGATGGCGACGGCGGGCCCCACCGGTAGGACAGAGCGATGTATTCCGGGGCCTGCTCAAGCGAGAATACTTCGACGTCGCAGTGTACGGGGCCATTTTTCTCCTTGCGCAGCTTGAGTAGGCGTATTTCGTCTAGGGAACGACTAAGTGGCTGGTGCTTGTACGTTGCGGGTTCCGTTGGCGGTTCAAGGCATGCCTCGTGCGGCTCTCCGACACTTGTCGCCTCTCGTTCGCACATCGCGCATCGTCTTTGGCTGTTGAAGTTTCCGGTAGTTGTTTATCTAGATGATTTTGTGATGAGGCGAGGACGCATTCTAGGCAGACGAGATCTTGTTATCGTCCATGGCAGCTGAGGTGATGCGGGGCTGTGCAGGAATCACGCGTCGTGGCGTTTTCACCCTTGCAAGCTGACAGCATGGCCATGTAGAAAGTGCATGAACGCAAAGCTGGGGAAACAGGCCTCGGTAAGAGATTTTTGTTCTACATAATTCTACAAGATAGGTGAGGTGGTGCCGACATGATGGTGTTGAGATCCATCTTCTGCCGCCGGAATCTAGCGTCGAGCACAGACCCCGATCTCGCACCACCTGAGCCACCGAAACGCTGACAACAACACAAACACAAAGTGAGCGACAGAACCACCATACAAAAGACCCAAGAACGCCTCCCAATATCGCGTGTGCGGAACATTCTAGAGATGCCGAACAAAGTCATGTACTGCGCAACTACCAAGGGCACACAAACACAGGCTGTCGCGTGTAATCGCCGCACTGGTACTCGCCCTTCTCCGCATTCACATCGTTGGGATCCTTGTCGGCCGGATCGTTCACGCAGCCAATGACCCTCTCGCCACACCAGAGCGCAC
>Ga0265797_10004500_pt1 | contig 21223 bp, 19 predicted proteins | sample P2T30metagenome_FD_192433 | JGI IMG/M metagenome (GOLD analysis project Ga0265797, IMG submission 192433) | Plant litter microbial communities from East Loma Ridge, Irvine, California - P2 T30 | ecosystem: Environmental > Terrestrial > Plant litter > Unclassified | place: USA: California...
TATGTCATCTACTTCTCGATGTTCCAGAACCCGTCCCTCTTCATCGACATCGGTTTCGCCTGGCTCCTGTCGAAGATTCTGGCTCCATGCTCTCCCGAGACGCAATCGCTGTGCTGGATTCTGTTCCTCGTCTGGGTCTTCTTTACGAAGATTGTCCGTCTGATCCCTCACTTCTGGCGCCACCCTGTGGACATGGTTCACATTCCCTTCCTGATCGCTTTCGGCTACTTCCACTCCCTGCTCAACATCTACGCCCTGTGCACTTTGACACAGACTGCGTGGGGTGGCAAGGACATCGCCGCTCTCAGCAAGGCCAGGCCGGAGAAGGATGAGACCACGGCAATCCTCGCGGACACTGACCCCCAGCCCCAAACCGCGCTGACTCAAGGTGAGCCCACTTTCGGCAGCGGTGAGGTGAGTGACCCCTGTTCCTCCTCGTGAGCACCACTTACCCCCTCCTCCAGTTTTTTGCAACCTTCGCGCTAGCCGACATGGTATAAGTCCCCTAATATACCGGGCAACTTGTTAGCTAGAGCATTTCTGAGCAGCTCCGCCCCAAACTGCTCATGGTGAGGCATTTCTGAATGCGTTCATTGTAACAGTAAACGCTGCACCGCGCTCCAGTTAGCTGTACGGACCGCGAGCCCGGTGCAAGCTAGAAACGGTGAGGCCTTTTGACTGCATTTTACGCAACACCGCGCCCCAGTCAGCTGCATAGACAGTGGGCCCGGTGTCAGCATCGCAAGGTGAGGCTCTTCTGCCCACGTTTTGTACAAATAGAATATACGACGGACAATAATGGATATTACTCACACAAAAATACCTTTCCCACCGTGATACTAGAATTTGAGCAAAGACCACTAACAGCGTCGATTGGACGACCATAGCTTCAACAGGCGAACGAGAAATTACCGTCCAGCAACTGACAAAACAGAGCCCGAGACTAGACGATCGACAACGCAAACTCGGGAGCTTACAACGATAATATACGATTGCAATCCGGATTCTGAGAAACTGACAATCTAGAGCCCGACACGATTTAGCCGACAACGCAATCCTGACAAAAATCCAATCGACATGCGATTAGAATATAGGCGACTGAAAATTGGTAACTTGGCACTCGAGACGACATAGCGACAAGTAAACAACGCACTTTTACTGACAATCAATTCGTAGTCCGAATGCAACCAGAGAAGCAGAAAGCAAATAAGAATGATACAAACGACAACGCAAGCCTGGAGATAAGACGCAGAAACTTGCGGAATGAGCGATTCATAGCACGAGACGATACAACCGAAAAAGCAAGTTCGACGACTATTGACTCGATGTGCAATGAGGACACGGTAGACTGCGAAGTTGCGATTTGGATCCCGGAATAGTAAAATAGAAAAACCATATTTGGACTGTTGATTTGACATACAACTCGGATGCGGTGCCAGAAAATTGGCTGCTTACTATTGATGGACAATTCCAGGACTGAGCTCATCTAGCTCCGACTAAAGATAATGGTGCGAACTAGCAATTGATGATAGTTGATAGCTAGAGCTCAAATAATTGATATTATGGAACGATAGAAACTATAAATCGGCAATTAGAACTCAGATCGCTAGAATGATCATCAAAGACTCATGGATCATAGTCCGAGACCGCAAATTTGACAGCGATCAATCTTACGCATAACTAGAAAAGACAAATCGCTGGAGACCGATGAGTTAGTGCAAGTATGAGCATGAGATCCGAACGATGTCAAGGCGAACAAGATTAAATATCTGACTTCGATGACTGACGCTAGAATGGCCGAGCGTGTAGATCAAGGCATACGCCTGGGCAAGGCTCATTCAACTTGACGCAGAGGTCGCTGTACAATATCGTTGATAGGCGAATACGACAGTGAGATGAAGTGGACAGAAACAACCCAAGGTACGAGAGCACATAGACGTAGACTGAACATGCTTCCAAATCCGAATTTGAGTGTTTGTGGGAACGCTCATTTTGTGAGATACCAATGATCCTGGCAGTTTACCATCTATTGCAACATACCATAAATATTGCAAATGTTAGCGAAGCGATAGCAGGAAGACAATATGTGCAAACGATGTTTCTTGTCTGGCAATCTAATTCAGCGGTCAAACGCCTTGCGACACCATACCCCACTGACACGACGGTTTGTAGCGATGTCCAATTGGGCAAGCAACTCCGTCACATCAGGAGGTTCGATGTCGTTCAGCTCACGAAAAGGTGCCGATCCTGCCGAGATTCTTGACTGAAACAATAACCGACGACGCCTGTCGTTGATCAGTCGTGCCGAGGTTCGCGACGATCAACACCATCCTCCAACTCAATCCCCGCGCTATCGTTTACCCTTCATTCACTCAACATCGGTAGCTCCTTCCAGTACTCTGAACTTGCGAGTTCAATTCCGTTATATAATATCCATATCCCACTGCGAAATCTATTAGAAAATGTCAGGACCCGGAGCAGGACACGCATACCCACCAGAGGCCGTATCATGGCTCAAGCGTGACGTCTTACTCTTCGCTACCAGCATTGGAGCTACAGTCGATGAGCTCCATTTCCTCTATGTAAGCACTCGTACAAACCGACTACATCAATATATGCAAACCTCACATTCAACTCCAGGAACTCCACCCCAACTTCGCCGCCTTCCCAACCTACCCCATCATCCTCCCCTTCAAAAAGACCACTCAAGAAGTAATCGACTTCTACGCCGCGCAATCCGCCCGCGATGCCGGCATCCCCGGCGTGCCCAAGCTTGACTCCAAGCGTGTCGTCGATGGAGAGCGCTCCATGACCTTCCTCAAGCCCATCCCTGCGACCTCCGAAGGCTGTTCCTTCGAGCTGCGCCAGAAAGTCCTGGGTGTCTATGACAAGGGCAAGCCTGGCACCGTCATGGAGACACAGATGGACCTCGTCGATGCCGCAAATGGTGACATTTACGCTAAGATCACTGGCTCTGCATTCTTTGTTGGCCAGGGTGGATGGGGAGGTCCCAAGGGTCCGAAGGGCCAGAACTACCCTCCGCCTGAGGGCAAAGAGCCGGACGCTGTGTACGAGCACCAGACCACATTGGAGACACCGCACTTGTACCGTTTGAACGGCGATTACAACCCGTTGCACGCGACACCTGAGCCGGGCAAGGCGATGGGCTTCGGCGGCGCGATCTTGCACGGCTTGTACTCGTGGAACTCCACCGCCCACGGACTGTTGAAGCTGCTGGGTGGTAGCGATCCAGCGAATTTGGGAGAGTTCGCGGCGAGGTTCGCGTCGCCGGTCAAGCCGGGTGATTGTCTTGTTACGCAGATTTGGAGGACTGGGGAGAAGGATAAAGATGGATGGGAGGGTGTGAGGTTTGTGACGAGTGTGAAGGGTGCGAAGGTTTGTTTGAGTAACGGTAGGGCGAAGATGAGGATTGTTGGGCAGAAGAAGACGGTGGGGAGTAAGTTGTGAGGGTGGTGATGAGATATGAATCGTGTATTTGCATTGTCTCGACAATGGGTGTCTTCCTGTGATTTAAAGTTCGTCATATATGGTCAATGAACTCATGGCTTGCTTGTGTATCAAGAGTGGAAGTTGCATCTTTTGCATATCGACATGTCGTATTTCGCATGGCGTGAACTGGCTCCATTTTGTGCAAATAGGACGCTCGTCGTATACCTAAAATCACCTTCAAAAGCAGAAGTAAATCTTTCAACACTCCTGACTCCAGGCGGTCTGCAAGGTTTCGCGGAAGGCCGTGATAAAACCTAAAGCGAAGAGAGTAAACAACCAGCTGTAGCACAGTAACGCCAGAACATGGTCCAAGCATGAAAGGGATATGTTACAGCGGTTAGTTGTCGGCTATGCTGTGCAACATCGGGCTAGTTGGTCCTGCAGCTGGCCGATGCGGTGAAAGGTAATAGTGGTTTGCTGCTGCGCTGAACTCTCTCTTGCGGTATCTCGATCTTCAATCGCGGGTGGTGTGAGATGTCGTCATCGCCTAATATATTCATATGCAGCTGCAATAAGAGAGGGATTTGATGAAACCTGCCGCATCAGTAGTCGCCGTAGTCTGCACAAACGGATGCATATACCAGCGGAGGAGGATCAATGGAAGTATTCACATGCAAGAAATACCTCCGTACATGTACCAGCATCCCTTCCAGACGGTGAAACGGCGAGCCCTCCGACGGGACGGATCCTCCATCACCCTGAATGGCTGGGAGAGACTTCCTAGAGCAAGGCTTCGGCTTCTTCTCGAAGCAAAGCAAGCTTTGTCGGGTCGTTGGCCTATGCGCTGGCGTGTTGCGTCAAAGTCCAAAAGTCGATGTCGTCGGCACGTGTGAAAGGGTATAGCGTAATTGATATATCTGTAGGGCTCCCGACAAGCGAGGTCACTACGTCAGAGGTCCCGTCTCTCTCTGGACGAAGTCTGACCTGCACTGAGAGCTGAGTTGGCCTGCCTCAAGCTCTCTCTTCTCTGCTGTAGGATCAAATCACCAATCACCGCCGTGTACGAGAAACTCAGAGCAGCGCTACAACCACCTTGCGACAGTTTACCTCTCTGCTGCTACTGCGATACTCCCACGGTGCGCTGTCCATTTGCCACGCTACGCCTACGCAATCGTGGCTACCACCGCTGCACACCCCCCTTCGACCGGCAAGGTGGACTATCAGCAAGATTCCAGCCAGCCGGAGAGGTCTTCACGCCCGCCATTGAACCCGTCTCGCTCATCCGGCCGGCGTCCAGGGCACGTCTCGACCAAGTCTGCCAGTGCCATACCAACACTGAGCACTATCAACATCGTTCCCTTTGCCCCGAGTCCGCTGGGCAGTCCGACCGCCGCTAAGACCGCGGCCTCCTCACGAGCTTCTTCCAGGCGTCCGAGTGCCGCCAGCGGACGCAGCATACGCAGCCAACGCAGCTGGGTAGGAAAATCGACGGCGACCACCTCCTCCAACAGCATGGCGAATCCCTACGAAACAGCTAACCAGAACCAGGGCGGGCCTCTCAACGGCGCCGCCGACCTGCTGCGACAGGCGATGATGTCCGGCACGCAAAGGTACGCAGATGACGATTTCCCCCTTCACTTACACGCAAACATACCCTCATTTCCCATGTGTGCTTTTTCTGCTGCATAAAGCTATCCCTGCTGCAATTTCACATGCTACACACTACGCACTGCACACTTCACCTCACCCCCACGACTTCTGCCGCGCTTCTGCGCTTCCTTCGTCGCCTCCGCCCCGCGCACCGCCACGCGCGCCCTCGCCGCCACAGCAGCAAATCTGCCGCGACTCGATCACCAGCAACGTTGAGACGAGCCCAAAACCACCGGCGCAGCGAGGGCATCGTGCCATTCGCGCCGTGAGCACACAACGTGGTGCGCGCTCACCCTAAGCACGCTGCCTTCCGCGTTTTCTTCTCGTGTCCGCTCGGCCACGCCTCGGTCCGACCGCCCCAAGAGATTCGAAGGGCAAATCTCTCTTGCCCCGCGATGCTCTCATTGGCCCGCACGCCTCAAATCCCAGCCGCCTCATCACTACTCTGCACTGTTCTATCCGCTCCCAATATACCACCACCCTCTCGCATTAGCACCCTGATAAAGCTGTCCGCACCATGGCCGCCGCTGACTCGCTTTCCTCACGCAGCAGAGCTCCCGTCGAGGACGAGGGCCATGACCAGATTGGTTCCGGCGCCTCAACTCCACCCACTGGAGGTACGGCTACGCCACGGCCTGATCTCCACAACGACAAACGGGTCCCGGCTCTACCTAATCACAACTACTTTGTTCAGGTTCGTGATTTTTCCTCTACCCTACCCCGAGTGTGATTCCCGTGCCCGCGCCTTCCCTACCCACACCCCAGGACACTAGCACCATGGCCCATCCCGAGCAGAGATCGCAGGAGCTTTCGTCTTTGACCGCAACTCTTGAGGACCAACTTTGCGAGTCCCCACTACTACTCCCACACGAAATGCCGCCATCCGACATGTCCGCACAAGCTGCAATGCCCACCCCACCACCCTCAAAGGACCCCTCTCTACACATGACCAGCAACGAGAATTCTCGCCGCCCCAGCATGAATGAGCGGTCGTCGTCACAGGAGGATTCAACCGAGTCCAAGCAGCCAAGCACATGCCCGAAACCCAAACTGCCTATGCAGCTTCGCCGGGACACCATCTCCGATGCACTCTCCAGCATAGTCACCAAGCCTGCGGTCTCTGCACACATCTCGAACCCTTCAGCCGACCCCTCTGCGTCCCTGGACTCCTCGCCCACAAACACCACCGCACACTCACCTGAACCTACTCAAGAAACACCAAAGCTAACAGAAGGCGCTGAGCGTCATGATCAGAATACTCCTCCTCTCACACCCCGATCCGGCTCACATGAGAGCAGAAGAGGCGAAGATGCGGCACCCAAGCCAAGTCGATCTGCTTCAGATTCCTCACAGGGTGTCGTTGTCGCACAGCAGAAGGGTCGCCTTGACATTGTAGTCGAAGAGGGCAGAGGACTAAGGCCCAGTGTCCAGCCATACGTTGTTTGCGTTTTCCAGCAAAGCGAGGATGTCTCCGGCGGAGCCGCAAAAGAAGACGAGATGGACACTGCCGTGGACGGATCCGACGATGACATTAACGCTAAGGGCGTTGCCATGCGTCGTATGGGCAGCGGATCTGGTACACCACGACCCATCCCGGGCATGCCTAGTCGGCAGACAAGCTCGACCGATATTGCCAAACTTCCAGGAAACAAGTCTGAGCAAACCACAAACCCATCCTGGAAGCACGCCGCACAATTCGATGTTGTCGGTGATCAGAATGAGCTGGATGTCACAGTTTACGACAACGTGAATGATGAAGCTTTCCTCGGCCACGTACGCATTCCCATCAACCTTGAGGACTATGAGCACCAGCACGAAGGCTGGTACAAGCTCCAGGGTGACGATCAACATACCGGTCTCATCACTGGAGAGGTGCACGTCAGGATCGCTTTCCATGGCACCGGCAAGAAGCACTTCGGTCCTGACGACTTCGAGGTCCTCAAACTCATCGGCAAGGGCACATTCGGCCAGGTCTTCCAGGTCAGAAAAAAGGACACAAAGCGCATCTACGCCATGAAGGTACTTTCCAAGAAGGTCATTGTGCAAAAGAAGGAAATCCAGCATACTATTGGCGAGCGCAACATTCTTGTCCGAACGGCTTCCACAGAATCACCTTTCATTGTGGGACTGAAATTCTCTTTCCAGACCACCGCAGATCTCTACCTTGTGACAGACTACATGTCTGGAGGCGAGCTTTTCTGGCATCTGCAAAAAGAGGGCAGATTCCTCGAGGACCGTGCTAAGTTTTACATTGCCGAACTTATCCTTGCTCTGCGTCACCTGCATCAGCATGACATTGTTTACCGTGATCTGAAGCCGGAGAACATCCTTCTGGACGCCAATGGACACATTGCTCTCTGCGATTTCGGTCTTTCAAAGGCCAACCTGGCCAAGGATGATGTGACCAACACCTTCTGCGGAACCACCGAATACCTTGCACCTGAAGTTCTCCTGGACGAAGCCGGATACACCAAGATGGTTGACTTCTGGTCGCTTGGTGTGCTCGTTTTCGAGATGTGCTGTGGCTGGTCACCTTTCTACGCCGAGGACACACAACAAATGTACAAGAACATTGCATTCGGCAAAGTGCGTTTCCCCAGGGACGCTCTTTCAAACGAGGGCCGTAACTTCGTTAAGGGCTTGCTCAACAGGAACCCCGCTCACCGTCTTGGTGCCAAGGGTGATGCTGAAGAGCTGATGGCTCACCCATTCTTCCATGATGTGGACTGGCAAAGACTTAGCAAGAAAATGGTCAGCCCGCCATTCAAGCCTAAATTGAAGGGAGAGCTCGACACAAGCAACTTCGACCCGGAATTCACCAACGCTCTCAGTGACGGCAACTCATCATCGCTCAACGCTCGTGCTGCTGCCCTCGCTAGTGGCGTGGACACCAACAGCACGCCGCTCAGCCCGACAATGCAGAACCAGTTCAAGGGCTTCACATTTGTGGACGAGAGCACTCTTGAGCAACAATTTGCAGACCGCACAGATTTTGACAGCCCAACAGAAGAGAAGTCTCACTTCGGCCACGACAGGAGTGGCGACCGCATGAGCGGAATCGAGGGCCACCACGATGGCGACTTCAATCATGGCATGCTTGAGGACATCTAGATGCATATTTGTGTCTCCATTTATTTTGGGCACAAAGTCATGGCACCTACATGAGTGCCGACATTGTGTCTGCTGCATGAAGCTTACGAAACGATCAGTACAACTTGCATTTGATCCGGCGCATCGGGTATTTTTCAGAAAGAAACTCAAAAATTCTTCGCCAGTGAGAGCGAGAGAAAGGGCATTTCCCAATATGAAAGCGAGGTCACGCGCACGCTACCAGCTGTACAGAAAGGCATCTTTGAAAGAACGTGCGTGCGTATTTTTGGAGAAGGCAGGATGGAACGGCGGGTCAGCGTCGACACAAGGCATGGCGGAGATCGGGGTCAAATTCGCTAAACGCGAAAGATTTGGGGCTGCGTCTGGTTTCTTCCCATTCAGACTTTTGTTTTTCTTCTCGGAAGACATCTATCTGTTGTCTCTATTCATTCTACTTTTCTCGCTTTCGGGCACGGCGTTTCGAGGAGTTGGATTCTATCGTAATGGACGCTGGGGACTGTTAAGATGGGGTTTTGGCGGAGGTGGTCCTTTTTATCTTGGTCGTCCTAATCCTCGATCCTGTCTTCTGCTTCTTTCCAATCCAGCGCTCTTCTTTTTGATATCAAAAGGGAAGGCTTTGATCCAGTTGTTGGTTTCACTGCGTGCGTTTCACCTTTTCATTACTCGGTCTCTTGGAGTGCAGGTTATGATGTGAGGTCGCTTGGATATGTTGCGCTGGTTTCTTACTCATCTTTACTGGTAGTGCTTCGATGAGTGAAGTGTGAAGCGTGTTAATGCTAGCTGATGTTGATATAGTCCAGGCGCGGCAAGTCGCGAGGTCACGCGACCAAAAGTCTCGCTGGCCGCAAGTGAATGTACACAATCGAGCTCAACGAGGTGATTCGCCGCTTGGCTTGCGGCACATGACCTTTCCTGGAGCCATTCACTGACATTTCTGTTAGATTTCCACCCCGCCCCGCCACCTTCTCTACATACAAGTTCGCCGCCACCGCACTTTCCTTTCTTGTTTGCCGCCACCACACTGCTTGCCAAACACGAAGCGCGAGAAAAATATATCCCGAGAACGACGATTGACAAACAACGCCACACTACACACACACAGCTTCCTACGACAAAGAATCCGACGCGAACCACAGCTTTCGCACGGTACACCCCTCTGGAGAGAGCGAGCATGGAGCTTGCGAAGACGGCCATTCACAAGGAGGGCTTGGACAGGGAACCGTTGGCTGCTATGCGCGATTTGGAGCGGTCTCACAGTGACGGCGAGGAGCAGACTATATCGGAAGATCACCCAGGCACAGATGCGGCGCCCGAGAAAGTCATGGACGAGAAGCAGGCGGAGCCTGAAGGTCTTGCAAGTGCTGAGCTCGGCAATGGAGTGGTCAAGCACGGTAAAAGGTCGAGCGAGAATGCAGTCACTTCCGACATCGATTATCAGAAGAGTGAAGGCAACAGGCCCGCCAATGACCAAAATGGCGGTAATGAGCAGGAACCAAACACTCAGCTTAACGACGACGACCCCACTCCGAGTACAGATATGAGCAATCCCTTGCATGAGTATCACGATCATCCGACCGCAAGTTTCACAGCAAGCAAAAGGTCGCAGGACCAGAGCGCCACCGTAACCGGGCCATCACAAGACCAAGCCAAAGGCACGCAGTCGAACGACAAGCTGAAAGACTCGTCGGAGGATCAGCAACACATCTCCAACTCAAGTCGCAGCAATGGCCGTGACCTCGTTCAAGACACACTTGGTGAAACCCATGCCACCGAGGATCCATGGCGAGAACATGAGACACCACCTCTGGACCTCAACTACGAAGCTCTGAAGCACATTGCCAGCACATGCCTGTCGCATGGGGACTGTATTGACATCACAATACTTCGCCGCGGTGGATTCCACGAGATTCGGGTTCTGCTTTTTGAGGACGGCTGGAGTTGCATTGCACGTTTCACCCGCAACTATGAGATGCTTTGCAAGACCGAGAGTGAGCTGGCCACTATCGAATACGTGCGAAACCACACGTCTATTCCGGTACCTCAGATCTACTTCGTCAACCACAACGAAAACCATGTGGTAGGGGCGCCTTTTGTGCTGATGGAGCGCCTAGAAGGCCAACCACTATGCAACATCTGGGCTGGACTCACTCTGGAACACAAGAAAAGTGTCATTGAACAGCTTGCGCATGTCCTCGGTCAGCTCGCAGAGCTCCAATTCGATTCCATCGGATCGTTGAAGGCAGATGGCACCCTGGGCCCACTTCTCAGCATCACTGAGCCCGGAAATGCAATGGACGAAACATCTTTCCGATCAACCATCGATTATTTTTGTGCTTTTCTCAGAGAGGACAATGCTGCCCGCACATCGGCCGCAAGGGAGCACTACCGAGCCATTCAGGAGGAACTCAGGTCGTTCATGGGAGAAAACGCCGGAAACCCAACACTCAACGCTCCTTACCGGCTCATACACAACGACCTCGATAGTCAGAACATCCTTGTCACACAAGAAGACAAGACCCTGCCGCCAAAGATCTCCGGCATCATTGACTGGGACTGGAGCTACACTGGGCCCTTGTACTACCTTTGCGAGTACCCTCATGACATCTGTGATTGGGACGACGCACCGGAAAACTATGATGACAACAAAGTTCTTCGCAAGCACCTTGTGGCAACATTAGTCGACTACTTCCCCGAGGATTCCGAAGAGCGCAAGCATGTCAAGCAGTGCTTCAGAGAAAAGAGTTATATACTCAATTGCTTCCACAGCTTGTTCATGACTCGCGTTTGGCCTGAGTCGATGGAGGGTACACTGGTCGGGCAGTATCTCCAAAATGTGCGTGGCGCCGGTGCCGCATGGGAAAGGCTGGCTTACGGTGGGAGGTTCGACTGGGAGCGTGATTCGGATTTGTCAGACTCTGACATGGAGGATGAGGAGTCCCAAACCGACGATGAGTCAATCAATAATGAGGATAGCGCTGATAATAATGGCGAGGATTCGAGCCTGGACAGTGGAGTCAATTCAGGAAGCAGATGCGGGTCCGAGGCTGGACATTGAGGAGGACTCGGATTCCGAGCGGAACGAGGCTTGAAGTATCAATCAGCTAGAACAGTCTCTGTACTTTCACGTCTTGTCACTGGACGCTTAATCCATACTGTATTTGACTCGCCACCTCACATTCGGTTGTTGGGCTCATTGTCGAGATACTGTTGTTGATGTCTAGCAGTTTTGAGACAAAACACACAGCTGTCACTAAGCATCGGAATTGCGATCATTCTGCCTGCCAACGAGCATTGGGAATACCATGCAGATATCAGAAAAGCTATAACGTCGCACGCTAGCAACATAAATGTCACTGGAGATACATACGTAAACGACAATGACTTGACGAGTCGAAGACAAGGGCTAGCAATGCGCCCACTCATGAATCGTTCGATTGAGTGTCAAATGATTCATCGACACTATCTGCATTATGATCAACCACTTGATCCGTGCAATACCAGTCAAAACCAAAAGTAAAGCTCCAATGTGCCATCATGCAAAGGGTATCTTGAAGTCTCGGTGCAAAAGGAAAGAAAATCCCAAAACCAAACTCCGTTGCTCCAGTAGCCGTGTGCAATAGTCTCGCAGTTCAGGAGCGCTAATCTGCAGAAACTCCATCCTGTCGTTCGTGGTGTTCCGTGTTGCAGAGTGAACTCTCGCCGGTGAGGAGAACTATGGTTGTGACTAAACGTCTCAAGTCTCGACACTCAGTGCTCGACTCCAAGAAGTCAACGCCAGTCGCCATTCCAGGCGATCACGCTTTCAGAAAACCTACTTCTGTTTCTTCTCCTTCTCCGACTTGTCGTGCCTAGGCTTGGTACGCTCTTTGCCAGGATCTTGCTTGAGGGCGACCTTGTCCGCAGCCTTCTTGGCTTTCTTCTCCTTTTCCTCGCGATCTTTCCTCTCATTACTGGCATCTACCTTTTCAAGGTAGCTGCAGAGATTGCAAAACTAGTCGTATGACCCCTCAGCAGTCTTCTTGTAATGGTAGACCATCTTCCCGGCGTGACGTCCCTTTGTGCCAGATTCAGGACATAGTTGCATGTGGTCCGGGCAATATCCTGGCCCATCAGCGTCCGTGGATTTGAAGTTGCAGAACTTACAGTGGTGGGTTTTGCGGCCGACGGCGGGTGACATGGCTAGTTGTCTGTCAGTATTTGCCCTACACGTCTCGGAGATAGTATATGAAGGTGACTTACCGAGTAGTTTTGATGGAGGCTTTCCTGATATGGTTGTTACTGTGGCCAAGAGAGTGTGTGGGATACCTCTAGCTCTGTCGTAGCTGGCGAGTCCGAATGGTATTGCGAAGAAATGTTAAGAAGAGTGGTCGGTGTTCGAGGTCTTGGGGCAGGGCTTTTGTATCTGCGGCCAGGGCTAGCACATGAAGGTAACGCGAATGGCTACGAGACATTTCCAGCGCAGCATACAGTGACTGTGTTTGCTACAGCGGTCACTGACGCGCATATGCGGTACTAGAGCCATGATATGTAAGTGAAGTCGAACGCATCGACCAGTCAGAACGCCCCAAAATCTGGCACATGGCGGCTCATCTGCCATTCGCGACAAACAGTGGCCTTCAATGCTTTAATTTCGTCAGCAGTGGTTCGCACAATAGAAGTGAAAGCGTAGTCCCTAGTCAGCAGGTCAATCCCAGCCCCCTTTCTAGAAGACACTATTAACTGTAACGAGTATTGAACGTTCAGAACGGCAGTCACTAGTTGTTTGTCCTTACACCGCTTCTGGGTCTCGATCTGTGCACTGCAACATCGATAGCTGAGTTGGTAGACAATAGCAGCTGACCAGATTGTCTCCATGATATGTGATACAATATCGATTGCTGCCGAGACAGCTTCCGTGCACCAACGCAAAACCACATTTCGGTACATGTGTCAAGAGTAGCTCCTTTGTCTAGCTCGGTCGTAGGAGAGGATGGTCCGATATCTCGTAGCCAGGTCGTTGACGGCAGTTGCGATGATCGGAACATCATGAGATGATGGTTCGAGGATTGGACGAGAACTTTACATGGCATAAAGGTGTTGAAGGTTCGAACGATCGTGGTATCAATGCACGAGATTGAGACTGTTCATGAACCAGCTATGGCTGTAAGATATCAGCAGGAGCCAATTCAACAAGTGCCAGTTTGTACACAAAGTCAGCTTGGGCTCGAAAGGAAACCTGGACGGTGGCTTGTGGTGACCGATGAACGAGTTGCAGGCTGCGCACGTCGATAACGTGCATTTGCAACGATGACACTTCGTTCGAAATGAACAATCTTCGTGGCTGAGAGTACGAATCGTCTTTTAATTAACGGCTCGCACATCCAATATCTGCTCACCCACAATGGATGATTTCCTGTTGCCATAAACTGAGCGCTCTGTGGCGGTCAAGGGTTAGTGTTTAGTGTTGGGGCCATGAGTTTTTGGAGACGACTGCAAACAACTTGAAACAAGAGCTGGATGACCAAGAACCATGGAACTCGAAAGCATTATTAACGGAGGTGGATAGGACTAGCAATCCTCAAGTCGACTGAAGAACAACGTACTTGACAAGCATTCCCTCCCAAAACATTCTTCTGCTTGCCGGCTTTCCATTCGCCGATGACAGTGCAAGTAATGTCACTGGCCTTGCCGCCTTCTTCTGGAGAATTCGAAAGCATTGCATCTTTGCCAAACTTCATCAGTGGCACCCTTCCAATCAGTGATTTGTGGATTGGACGTCTGCGTGTGCTTGACAGAACCCACTCAACTTCCGCGCCGCCACCAGTCTTCCAGCCATCTCCTGCATAGCAACGTGCTATGCCGCCTAGTGGTGATGAGAAGATGTCCGTCGGTCGATGCAGCAGCTTGCATGTAATGCTGCGCGGCTGTGAGTATTCAGCCTCGCTGATCTCATGCCAGTCGAGAGATGCGTCGCAACATTGCAAGGCGCTTATTAGTTCTTTGCGCTCAGCAGAGGCGCGAAAGCTGGTGTATGCTGCCAAGCTACGCCATCGTCCAATGTAGTATACCAGTGATGGGTCTTCGGTATCTTCGAGAAGCTGAAATGTCGATTTGGACACGCGACTGAGGATTCGAATTGCCCGGGTCAGGGTGAAGCGAAGGGAAGCTTGGCGCTGTTCGTACGGCGCATCGTGGAGAGAGGCGTGTGGTTTTCGCGATAGGTCCTGGGATTCCAGACGAACACATGCAACTTCGACAATCATTGTGTTCGACAACATCGATATCTTCAGATGGGGACTGCGGACCTCAATAGATAAATACTCGGTGTCGGTCTCGACTCTCGCCGTCCATTTATGCAACTTCGGCGCGGTGCTGACTATGCCTTATACACGCTCGGTCATCGCATGTTGTTCGGTCGGCATGCGCTCCGGCACTCCTCGACGTCAAGCCGTGGTCTGCAGCCGTGGTCTTTTCGCCGTCACCTGCGCCATCGCCCCGAAATCATGTCTCTAAATGACCAAAAACGTGCTGAAACACATAGGGCGCACTGCGCCGCTATCACGGAAGGCTGCGGGCCCAGGTAAAATCTATGGTCTCGAGGCTGACGATTTTCATGTCATCAATGCGCGTCCTGCTGCTGGTGAGAAGATCGAGGATAGTACGGACCTTGTGCGGCCGACCATGATGTGAGATGCCGTCCAAGATATAAACGCTTGTGTTCTCTTGTGGGAGGTAAGTGCGACCGCGATCTTTTTGACGTTTACACGAACACCTCATTCGAGTAATCACTGGCAATATGCCTTTTACTATGGACGAGCGCCTACGATCCGGATGGGAATCCCTACAAATCGACCGCAAGAGGTTTTTCCTCATGTTGAAGTAAGTCGCCTTGATGCTTGGGAGAATATTACACCAGCTGACAGCCCATCAGAGGCTCGGTACCAGTCGCGATCTCCCTTGCCATATACCAGAGTACCCCGGTGTCCGAGGTATTTACCTCCTTGGGCTTCTTGGTCGCAATTATCGCTGTGGTTACAGTGAACCTACTTCCGCGTGCAAAACTGATACAGATGACTTTTGGCATTTGCGTCTCGACAGCAATTGCGATACCACTGGCAATGCTCGCAACCTGGTCGGGATTGCAAGCCAGATATCACACTGATCCAGAAGGCTTACACTTCTATAACTCGTCGCAGAGCGGTAAGGTCTCACGTATTTCGCAGTCTGTGTCACTAAGCTAACGATCTCCAGCGGTCACCGGGGTCTGGCTGTTTTTCCACATCTGGCTAAGCAACAGCATCCAGGCCAGATATCACCATCTACTCATTCCTACGATCTTGTACAACATCTTCATGATCGTCCAGTTTACATCTTGCTCACGCTTTAGCACGTGGGCACAATGCTGGGATCTCATATACCTCACCGTACGTTGCTACTACACAGGCGTCGCCATATCCTTCGTCTCTGGTATCCTTATCTATCCAGTCAGCTGTCGCTCGGAAATCTTTGAGATACAGGAAAAGTATCTGCACTCGGCACAAGCTGTCTTGAGCAGAAGCGTCAGCTACTTGGGCAAGCAACGCTACGATCCAACTGCCTCGCCAGACGCCGCAGAACTACCGTCTGAGGGAGCTTCCGCGGCACAAGAAGGTCGCACTCTGCAGGAGCAGATGTCAGGCCTAAAAGCATTGTATGTGAAGATGCACGAAGAAATCCCCATGGCGAAACGTGAGATTGCGTGGGGCAAACTTCGTGCAGCGGACATCAATGCTGTGAGCGATCTATGCCGTCGGATCCTGATGCCCATGTAAGTCGCCCAAACATCATTGACCATAGACTAGAGCTAACTGCTGCCACAGTGGTGGAATGTCACACCTCCCCGATCTTGTCCAAAAAGCCAAGGACAACGCGATTGGGGCCGAGAACGCTCACTGGCAGGAAGCGACTGGGACACTAATCGAGCCTGCTCAGGCTCTAATATCCGCTATCAACGAGGGTCTAGAGCACGCTGGTCTGCAATTAGGAATCGTGCACGCACGGCTCGGGCGTAAAGATACCGAGTCTCAAGGGGACATGATACGGCCTGGAGACCCCAACTTCTCCGCATACCTCGAGGGCAAGCTGAATGGATTTTCTCTTGGTAGACTGAGGTCGTTATCAGCGTGGACATCGGACAATGATAGTGTCGAAAAGGAAGGAACAGCATCTTCGCAACTGAACGAGGTCGCCCCGGATCATGAGATTAACAAGTTGGATGCTTTCAAGGACCACCGCCAGCTGAACCTCGTTTTGTACACTCACCAGATGGTAAGTCAGCCCATACCAGCATCTCAGAGCCACACTGACAACAGCAATCACAGCTCTACTCAACCGGTATAGCTGTGCTTGAGCTTTGCACCTTCTCCGACAATTTGCATTCCGAGGGCGTGATGTCTCGCAACCGACTGATCGTGCCATCTTTCCGAGCCCTTCGGCAGTGGCTACACAGTATCTTCGACACAACCGATGCTGCTATAGCCGACGACGATCGACCAAGCACTAGGAAAGAGGAATGTTTGGTCTTTGGAAGATCGACACGCTCAACACACAATATCGACCACCTTCCACCAAAGAATATCTACGAGAGATATGGTGTCAAGATCCGGAGATTCCAAGAGTTCCTCAAAGGGCCCGAGTTCAGTTTTGGATTGAGATCAGCTTGCGCGACGATGTCTTGCGCCATCATCGCGTACCTCGAACCCACGCAGGACATCTTCACCCACTATCGCCTCATCTGGTCTGTCATCATTGCGGCTATTGGCGCCAATATGTCCGCCGGCCAGTCGGGTGTCTCCTACGTCCTGCGAATTTTGGGTTCTTTTGCAGCCTTGATCATTTGCTATCTGGTGTGGTATATTGCCAACGGGAACACAGCGTAAGTTCGCTGGGATAGTGTTTTGAGGCTGGAATCAGACTGACATTCTTTTTAGGGGCGTCATCGTGTTGATGTGGTTCGCATCCTTCATACAGATGTATTTCTTGCTACGATGGCCACGCTACTTGATCGGATGGCTGGTCATCCTCATCACAGAGTAAGCAGCGTCTTGTTGCCTTCTTGAGTCATGCATCATACTGATTGGTCTTACCAGGGTCCTCTCCATCGGATACCTCACGCAAGTCAACAAGATTGGTGTCGATGCTGCCACCGCAGCTGGGGTAATATACTACAAGCCTTACGCGGTGTGCGCCATGCGCGTGGCTTGCGTCTTATGGGGAACTGGTGTCTCGATATTCTGGACATATCTTCCCTTCCCCATCACTGCAAGAAGTTTGATGCGCAAACACCTGGCGACAAGCATGCATCTTATCGCAAATTACAACACGGTCGTCCACCGCACCGTCAGAGCCAGACTTACCCGTACGGAAGGCAACGCTAAAGACCCAAGCAGCCAGGCATATGCATTGTCGCGCGCACGACGAGCCATGTTCAACAAAATCATGGTGCTCAATGCATCGGTGCGCCACAGCCTTTACCTCCAGAAATACGAGCCAACTCTCGGAGGTAAGTTCCCAGTCGCAATCTACAAGGACATTCTGTCTCAAGCCTCGACGTAAGTTTTCCACGCCTTATTTGCTTAGTACATACTTACATCACGTGCAGGCTGCTGGACTACATGTCTCTGATCTCTTACTCGACACAAATATGGTCACCGCACGGTCCACACACGCAATACTACCATCCTTCAGCTTGCGCAGAGCAATGGATGAACGACCTCGCCAGACACATCGGGCCCGCAAACGAGTCTGCGCAGAAAATCGCATCGATCTTGTACCAACTCTCAGGCGCTATGTCTACGGGTAGACAGTTGCCAAGCTTGCCGGAACCTGCCCGACCCTATGAGCTCTGGCGCACATTACAGGAATACGACCCTCAGATATTGGATGTGAGACATGTACCTGAGCTCGGCTACTCAACGTACGCCGTGGTTGAGGTGCTGTCTGGCGTCATCGCCTGCAAGACTAACGAGCTGGTGAGAAGTATTGAGCAGCTTGTTGGTGTGACGACATTTGATATTGACGATGATGAGGTGGGTTTGAAATGATTGTTACAAATTTGAGAAACATATATTATTGACTCCAAAACACTTTCATAATGCATAGTTCAAATCTTCGACTCTTTGCCCTTCTGCTTCGCCTCAGCCCGCCACCCACTAAGCGTGGAACCACCATCAATCTCGAAAGCATTTCCTGTGATGTGAGCCGCACCCAAACTCGAAATGAATAGAACCAGACCGGCAAAGTCCTCTGGCTTGCCAACTCTGCCGCTCGGCTGGCCAGACGCCAGAGTGTCTTGGAACTTCTCCATGCCGAAAGCCGTCATGCGGCTAGGGAAGACACCAGGGCAGATAACGTTGACGGTGACGTGCTGTGACATGAGCTTCGACGCTTGCATCTTGGAGAGGTGGATGCAGGCTGCTTTGGAAGGGCCGTAGGAGAATGTGCCGTGGCCGGGGGCGGAGAGGCCGCCTTCGGAACCGGTGGTCACGTCCACGGTGGAGATGCCGGCCATGGAGGCGATGTTGATGACGCGGGATGGGTTCGCGGCGGTGGCGCCTTTGGTTAATAGGTCGTGGAGGTGGGCGGTAGTATAAAACATCGATTTGACATTTAGCGCGTAGATTTTGTCCCACCCGGACTCAGGGAAGTCATCGTAGGGTGCTCCCCAAGTTGCGCCAGAGTTGTTAAGAAGGACAGTAAGGCGATCGGTCATCTTGCGTACGTCTGCGCACAGTTGAAGGCAGCCAGCCTTGTCCTTGAGATCAGAGACGACGTAGTCGCAGCGGCCAGGGCCGAGAGCATTGAGGCGGGCAGCAGTCTTTTCGAGTTCGGACTTCTTGCGGCTAGCAATGATTACACGAGCACCATTCTGGACGAAGGCTTGAGCTGCCATTTCTCCCAGGCCAGTGGCGCCGCCTGTGACGAGAACGACATGGTTGTTGAAGCTGAATAGGTTGTTGACGGTGAGGTCCGCGGCTGACGATGCGTGGGCCATGATTGGAGATGGATCTGTTGGTGAGTATCACAGATATACGTACTGATGACAATATACAGATGCAGGGAGTAAGAGGTGACTATGATTGTTTGGAGGTGTAGTTACATGTTAAAGTGGTGATGGAGCCTGCCGAGGGGCGATGCTGTGCCGAGGTTCGATTTGTCGTTGTCCATCTCCCCAGCCAGCCACCGGCCCTGTGTTGTATGTATTGCTCCTTTCAGTCCGAATATGTCAATTTAATTCCGAGAATGCCATAACTTCTGTACTCAGGCATCTCATCAAATCTCAAGGCAAGCATGTTGAGAGCAAAGAATTGCGACCCGTTTCGTGATGTCTAAACTGGAGTCTTCGCAGCGAAAACGCGACAGCCATCACGTATCACGTGGCACTCTGTATTGCACTGGATAGGTAATGCTCTCCTCAACAGATTTACGACGCTGACAAGAATGAGAAAATGCTGCATTCGATTTGTTCTGTGTGAGAACCTCAGTAGGAGTGACCGGTGAGATGCGTAACTGGCATTCCTGCCATTGGCGCAAGCTGTGTCTGCGCCTTGTATGCGATGAGGCTGAGGTAAAGGATGAATGAGGCGAGCTGCCTGCAGCTTCCCTTGTTCTTGCGCCGCCTCCACCTCGTGCGACACTGCAAGGCTCTTTTCACACTCATACTAATGGCAACACTTTCTTGCCGCATCTCTACCACTCAACATCTACAGCAGTCGGCAAACATGGCCCGATGACGGCGTCTTGATGTTGGACACAGAACAACAGCATTACCTCGGTATCCAGGCAGCTGTTTGTTTTACGCATCTACGCAGTCATAACACACATTTACAATAACACAACCGAAACCCTCGTTCCACTGTTCAGACCGACACAATGAGGCTCTCAACTATTGTAGGCGTAACCATCGAGACTCATACATCACATTGCTGACCTATTTCCGAGCTAAGATAAACAAGATCCTTGGGTTCATCTGTCAAGCAGTAATTCTGATATTGTGCCTCCCGCCGCTCTTTCTCTGGTCCATTTCCGAGATGATTTCCGTCGAGCTCTGGCGCTCATGTGGTCCTGCGAGGCGGAATCCAAATAGAAATGCTTCGAAAGGATTCATCTTCAGCCTCAGAAGCATCAACAGACGACGTCTCAGCATCTCTGATGATCAAGCTGATGGCACTCTGGTCCTACCCTCTACAACGAGTGTGCAGCCGCGCAGATCACGTGGCTTCTTCGACTTGCCATACGAGATTCGTGAGCAGTAGGTGCAATATTAAACTCAAGGGCTTTGAGAACGTGCTGACCTATTTTCAACGACAGAATATGGCTTGACGTGCTGTGTCCAGCGGGTGGGGTTCATGTGACCAATCACCCTCGAGTGAGAAAGGTGACATGGCACGCTCCAGAGCTTGAGGCAGGTCAAGTGCCGGAAAGATACAGCCTCGCCAACGTACTGAAGCTCAACCGGAACTTGTACGAACCTATACGCAATACTTCTTCCCAGTCTTGCCACTGACTTTTATGTAGCTACCGAGAGGGCATCGAACTCCTCTACACGCACAACTCGTTCTCCTTCAGCTCAGCCAACGTCTTGACATCTTTCACCAGGACAATCTTACCACAACGACTGGCTCTCATCAAACACGTCACCCTCACAATCCACTACCGCACAGTTCTCTACGCGCTCTCTCGATACAGCGCGTCATTTATGGAAGACGACTGGAAGGTTGCTTGCGCCCACTTGCAGAGATTCACTGGCCTCAAGACACTACTGATCAACATTCGTTTCGAGGCTTTTGCCTCCACACGGTCTAGGTGGCAACAGTTTGGAACATCGGAGTGGCCGCAAAAGATTCTCGGCCCGTTGGAGCCTTTGAATCCGAGCGATGAGTTTATCGTGAGATACACGTGGCCGGAAAGCGAATGCTCACAGTGGCCCAAGGGCAAGTTTAAGATGGTGCACGAAGCTGGGTATTATTGAGCGGGCACAATCACTGACGCGGCA
>Ga0265797_10004501_pt1 | contig 21220 bp, 22 predicted proteins | sample P2T30metagenome_FD_192433 | JGI IMG/M metagenome (GOLD analysis project Ga0265797, IMG submission 192433) | Plant litter microbial communities from East Loma Ridge, Irvine, California - P2 T30 | ecosystem: Environmental > Terrestrial > Plant litter > Unclassified | place: USA: California...
CATACTGATGGCGAAGCTTACATGCATTGGAAATTACCCAAGTATTCCTGCAAAGCTGCTTATAGTCAGACTGAATATTCCCTGCCCTAGGGTTCAAGAGTGCTCTATACCATACCGGTACTACTGTCTAACGAACGATGATACTAGTGATTCAGGTCATCAATATTTCGAGTCTTGGTGGGGTTACAAACCTTTACCCTTCCGTTAAATCCGTCTGCACAAGTAGACATGCATCTTCCACACTCGCACAACTCCGCCTAGTCTGTGCTTTTGGAATACTAACGAAGATTCGACGGGTCCAGTGATGAGGACTATTTTCTTGCGTAGTTGTCGTCGCTATCTACCCGGTCGTGCTCGAGAGATACACGAGTGGTGGCGTGAGCGATTGGCTAGCGCTCATCACTCAGCCGCACTTGTGAGTGTGTGACAATGACTGACAATCTAGCCAAGCCTCCTTGGAAGAGTTTCCCATGACTTGGAACAATGATTTGTGGGCGCTGCAGGGCGGAGTTTTTTGCGCCTGGTACATGGACTACACTGAGAAGCGGACAGAGGTTCGACATACTGCGGTGGGCGTGCGAAGTCCCGGAGCACAAGCACTGTACCCTCTGCTCAACTGTATTAAAAGACACCATCGCTGCGCTAGACACATCTCAAAACACCACCGATGCCCTCTCGAAAAACCAACCCACCAGCAACTGGCAACGAGATGTGAAGGTCTGGCCCCAACTACCTGTCAAGGTCGAAAGACGCACCGGCCGTCTATCTTTCATAGTCGGCCCATATTCAGCCGACTTCATTCTTCAAGATGGGTCTGATTTCAATGGCATCAGCTTGAAAGCCAGGCTATTTATCATGTCCCCACGATCGCGCGGAAGCGAGGAGGCATCGGTCAATCTCGGCAGCAGCACGGAGTGTGATGGATCCATACAGCAAGCCAAGGATTGGTTACAGGCATGCAACAGCAGTCCCGAACATGCCGAGTGCGCTTTCATGGCACGCAACCAGACACGTAGAAGTCAGGGTTCTGGTGATGACTTATTCGTCCCGACTCGTCTTCTAGATGTCGGTACTACTGAGAAGCCCGAGATCCGTCTCGTCGGAGACACCAAGAAAGAAGGCGTCCAAGGCCCATACACCACTCTGAGCCACATGTGGGGCATCCCCATGGGCGACCGATTTCAATTGACGAACGAGAACTACGAGCAGTTCTGCCGACGCATCGACATAACGGACCCCAAGCTGACCCTCACTTTCCGACATGGGATGGAAGTCACCCGGCGCATCGGGGTGAGGTATCTCTGGATCGATTCCATCTGCATCAATCAAGGCGATGATGCCGATTTTGTGCGAGAGAGCACAAAGATGGAGGAGATTTACAGGAACTCGTACTGCAACATCGCAGCTGTGGACTCGGAGAATGGATCTCAAGGTCTTTTTCGGTCGCGATCTCCTGAGGATCTTCCACCTGATATTGTCAAGTTTGATGGGCGAAGTTACACCTTTTTGCGTCCAGATTTGTGGGATCAGCAGGTCCTCAGCGGCCCTCTGTATTCACGTGGCTGGGTATTGCAAGGCAAGCCGTGATCTCCACGATTAATGCCGTACAAAAGCTGACCAGATTTGCAGAACGAATGCTAACGCCCCGAATCCTGCACTTCGCAAAAGAGCAAATCTTCTGGCAATGCCCCGGCCTCACCGCCTGCGAAAGCTCGCCCTCAAGCCTGCCAGTCGGCGTCTACGGTGCAGACACCAAACTCGAACTAAAATGGCGTCGAGCACTCCACCAAGACCGCCTCACCGATCTCGACACCGCCGATTTGAACGCCATCTGGCAACACATCGTCCGCAGCTACACCAGCTGCAACCTGACCTTCAGCGGTGACAAGCTGATCGCGCTCTCCGGCATAGCAACGGCGATGCAGCGCGGTCTCGAGGAGAAATTTCTCGCAGGGCTCTGGGACGCCACGACGGTGCAGGACAGGCCGCTCGCAGACCTTGGCGACCAGCTTTGCTGGACTGCGAAAACCGGCAAGAAGATCAACGGCAGTCCTTGCGTCCGGTATAAAGACTACCGAGCGCCCAGCTGGTCGTGGGCTTCGCTCGATGGAATTGTGACGCTGAGGGACCGCATCATCGAACGTAATCCAATTCCTACGTTCGAGATCAAGGCGGTTAGTGTTACGCTCCAGGATGAGGTGTGGGTTACCGGGCCGGTGAAGGCGGAGGGCAGTCGATTGGAGCTACGTGTGCAGACGTTGCCGATGGAGTTCAAGGCAACCTCTCGGGAATGGCATCGGTGGGAGGCGCGTTGTACCAGTGTCGATGGCGAATTCACGTTCGACGCGCTCATGGATGATTTTGATGAAGTGAAGTCGATGAGCGGTGACACCGATGGAAGCACTATTCTTGCAGAGGTCGTCATCTTGGCTTGCGATGTGCCCGATGGCTCTTATGCCGGCCATGGCCTGGTCCTGAAGCAATACGAACAGGGAACAGATACATGTATGTACACTCGCGCTGGGTGTGTGGCGTTCTCAGGGTTGGCGAAAGGGCAGTGGCAAGATGTGGTGGAGAGGTCTGCGTGGAGAGATATTGTGTTGCTCTGAGTACATCTAGATAAGTAGATAATGAAAATACTGTGGACGGATCAGAAGAGTATTTTCTTGAATGGTGTATGCGTGAATACATGTTCCTTTCTACTCTTCTTCCTAATGTATGTGTACAATTCTTATTCTTCTCTCATAAAGAACCCAATGCTGTGGCCAAGCAATTGTGATTTGGTCTTTCTGTAGCCACACGTAATTCTTGGTGTATCTCACGATGGACATGGCAATCGGTGCCAATGATGTCCACGTCTTCTGCGAGTTGGAAAGGCTTCGATGTGAACGTTGCCATGTTCTCACAGGCGTTGCTTCGTCATGCATTTGTGCCAATGTGTATTCCCTTTCCAGGCCAGAAAAGCCACTCATGATAACCTCCTCGTCTTGGTAGCGCTTCGTCAAGCGAGTATTACTTCACTTCTTATCATCAGCCTCCTCCATCTTCCTCGCCACAGGCGTCCCAGAACCCCTCGACACAAACGATCCAACCCCCAAAATAATCCCCAGCACCCCGCTAACCATCACAAACTGGAAGAGCGGACTACTCCCACCCCCATAATCCAGATCATCCAGCGTCCTCTCTACCCTCCGCCTCGCCCTATGCCGCGAACGGTCCAGATTCTCATGCCTCACCTGATGCCCATGCTGATCGAAATGCGGCACGTCATTGTCCATGCCCTGCGCGAAACCACCAGGTCCTGTTCCGGGGGCCCAACCTTGATGGTCGTACGTCCCATCTGGACCATTCGGCGCGTGCTGCGAGCGCTTCTCACCCTGCGCGCCGTAGCCTCCGGATCTGTAAAACGAGGGCGGCGGGCCTTTGAACTGCGTACGTCTCTTGCTGAGGCCTGAGGCTGGGCGACCGCCGGCGGGCGTGCTGTGGGAAGAGTAAGAGCCGCGGTGGCGGCTGAAATCGCTGCTGCCGGGGCCGGAGAAGGATTGCGTGGAGGGCAGGAAGTCGCGGTCGTAGGTTTTGCGCTTTTCGGCGGAGCCTAGGATGGAGTAGGCTTCGCTGATGGCGACGAAGCGCTTTGATTTGGAGGAGTCGTTGGGGTGGAGGTCGGGGTGGTTGGCTTTGGAGAGCTTGTAGAATTGTCTTGGAGGGGAATTGTTAGTGATTTGACAGGGCGGGTAGGTGAAGCACATGCGCATACTTCTTTACATCAGACGGTGAAGCATCTGTCGGTACACCCAGCGTCTCGTAGTGGTTGGGCATGGAGGGACTAGCCTTCATGCGCGGCGTTTGGTGAAAGGCGCGCTGGGCCATTGGGGCGCGCAGTGTCTGCTTGTAACATATTGGCTGCAGTCGCCGAAGCAGACATGACCGCACAAGCATGCCTTGTATGCGGCATCTGAGGGCAGAGATTGTGAGGATGTCGAAGGAATATGTTATTTGTTGCTGGTTTGCGATTTGCTTTGCTTGCCCCAGACTACTGATGGCGCAGGTACGAATATGGTGATGTCACTTCGAACGACGCATGATGTTTGTTGGGCGTGCGAGATCGGATAGCGAGTTTGCCGATCACGGAGATTGATATGAAGATATCTTGTGTATCACTTACATGTCTGGAATCTTGCCTGTACGTAGTAGAAGTAGATTAGGCGAAAGCTTATGGTGCCTTGTAGGACAGCCATAGTACTCGGTCTTCTCTTGCATACATGTATTCATGCTTACAGCGAGGTAAGAAGAATTGTCACAATTTTACTCACAGACGGTTTCTTGAAGGCGATATCATATTCACCTACTCTACTAAACAAGCAGCACTAAACACCTTCCCTGACATCTCTCTTACCACCCTCAACTTGCACTCCAACCGCCTCCTCAGCCTCAATCGTCTTCCTCCGCACAGCATCGACATCAAATTGCGCTTTGCTGTTGAAGATTGTCTCCATCTCTTCGATACTCCGGCCCTTGGTCTCCTTGAGGAAGAAGAAGACAAGTGTGGCCATTACAACATCCAGAACCGCATAGAACAGGAAGACGTACGAGCCCATCTTTGCAATCATGTAGGGCGTGACGAGCGAGTACATGAAGTTGAAGAGCCACTGCGTGGAGACGCCTACCGAGCTTCCGATCTCTCTGATGCGGGTTGGGAAGATCTGGGATGAATTGTTAGCTGGGTTTTTATGACGATGGTGGTGAAATTTGGCTTACTTCTGCGCAGTACGGCCAAGGCAACGGTCCCCAGCTGAACTGATAGATGGTGTTTGTGATGAAAATCATCGCCACGGTGGCAATGCCTGCCGAAGTAGCAGAACCAGCATTAGGGTCCGGCGAAGGAGTGGTATTGTTGACAACCGTGACGATGATGAAACACATCGACATGAGCAGGGCAGCAATCCACAGCGTAGGCTTGCGACCCCAGCGCTCCGAAAAGAAGATGATGAAAGTCGCGACCGTGATGAACTTTTGGGCACCAAACAGACCCGTAATAAGTAGGTTCTGGTTGCCGCCACCGACGAGGAGCTTGAAGAATTGCGGTGCGAAGTAGGCGAGAGCTGTCATGCCGGTCGATTGCTGGCCGAGGAAAATACCAAAAGCGATCGCGAGGCGCTTCTTGTTCGCGGGCTCCAGAAGTTCACGACTTTGGAAGCCTTCGCTTGCACGCATCTCCTCAGCGATACCAGCCTTGATCTCGGCGAACTCAGCCTTGACTTCTGGGCCTGTCAAATGTTGTAAGCATAACCCACAATACTCATCACACGGACAAGTCACTCACCATCATCGGCCCTCATCCACGACAAACTAGCCCACGCCTCCTCATACCGCTCCTTCTTGACAAGCCAGCGCACACTCTCCGGGAAGCCAATCAAGCCAAACCCAAGGACCGCCGCCGGAACCATCTGCAACCCAACCGGAATCTGCCACTGAGCAGACTGCATTGACATTCCAATCGCCACGCCATAGTCGATCCAGTAGCTGATCATGACACCCAACGCAAACAGCATCTGCATACCACTGCCCAGCTGTCCGCGGATCTCCTTCGGCGCCATCTCAGCGTTGTAGCTTGGTGCCACGGCAGTTGCAGCTCCGAGGCCGAGACCAGATACAAAGCGTCCGACGTAGAAGCATGCGAGTGAGTGAGATGGTATGACTTGGAGAATCACACCCAGTGTGAACACCGCGCAACTCGCCATGATCGTTTTCCGCCGGCCGAAGCGCGCGGATATCAGCGAGATGGCCACGGCGGCGATGAAAGCGCCGACGTTCTGCAGCGAGACCATGACGGCACTGACGGTGATTTTGTCGGTGTAGCGAAAATCATTCTGGTAAGATTTGAGGGTGAGTACGCCGCCTGCGGGTTACGCGTTAGAGGGCGTCAAGCTAGCTGTGCGAGTCTCCGAGGCTATGAGACTTACCGACGATGCCTGTGTCGTATCCAAATAGGAAGCCAGAAGTACAGATGAAGAAGCCGAAGAAGTAGGCTCGGAAAGCACCAAGCCTCGTGCCAGGAAGCTTCGCCATGTCTATTTGATGAGATAGGGTTGTCGTATAGACGGCAAGTCCCGGTGATCTAATGCCCGTCGTAGCCAGCCAGAATTACAAGCAGGCTCTAGTTGTGTAAGGTAGACAACAATCCCAAGCTCAGAATAACAATGTCTTGCAAGACAAGACGAAGAGGGGTTCAGGTTTCAAGGTTAAGGTCCAGTCCAGCGCGCCAACGGATCGACAAAGCTGAAGAAGGAATGCGGCTCGAGCTGTGAGACAAAGCTCCGTGTACTCTATTGATGAAAATCCTACCACTGTATGATAGCCGCCGTGGCGGAGTTAACGGTCAATCAAATGCCCGCCACATTGCTTGGTTGTGCTTCGCTTGCTCGTTGTTGAGGCAGCACGGCAACACGCGACCTGAGCACGCAATCCAGCTTACCACCCAAATGGGAAATCATCAACAATAAAATAAACGAGGCGCGGGGTACCTGGTATTTTGCTGGCGGCTGCATGTGTGTATACGACGATGTTCGTGTATGCACATTTATATGTACCTAGGAAAAATCATTCATTAAAAAGAGTTATGAGCCTAGTACTATGGCTCCATCCAGACCAAGGGGACCTGTCCTGGCCTTCCAACGCCGGCAGTGCAGTCAGCTCTCCGCGTGCGGAAAGCGAGCACAAGCCCGTATACATACATATATATCATTCCATATTCATCACTGGCTGTTGAAAAACTCCAATCCGCCCACAAACCATCTGTCCTGGGCTTTGTTGGTATGGTGTGACATCCGCTCTGCTCCGACCCCCGTCTCCAAAGGCACCAGATCCCCATGGCCGGCACATAGTTTCTCCCAGATTATCTTGATCTGCATTGGGTGCCAGTTCTTCAGCCACGGCCATTTCTTCAGCCTTAATTCTAGATCTTCGCAGCTGTATATGTCTGCTTTTCGGATAGCTCGGTACATCAATTCCAGTAGCGATGTGGTGTCCAAGAGATCGTGGGCGCGTAGAGTGGCCACAATGGTGAAGAGAACCCATAATAGAGATTCCAGCCCCGCGGAGATATACCACTGTGTGACCATGTCGTCGAATGACTCGATAACTTTACAAGCTCGGGTGATCAGCGCTAAGTGGCTTTCCTTGCGTTGAGGCGTCCAAAAGCGGGACGCCATCCACACGTGGAGTTGGATTGCTGAGGTAAGAAGCAACACGACATGCGCAGTGAAAGTGTCCCCTTGACTTTGAGATGCGCGCGCCTGCACAACTCTAAGTCCATACTCCAAAGCGTATATCTGGCCGAACGGCGGGACCTCGCCGCGATCGAGGGTATCCGAACAATAACACAGTGCGTGGAGTTTTCTGTACAGATCGCAAGCCATGTCCAGAGTGAAGAGAGGCGAGCGTGGGCAGTTTGCGGCGTTCATGGAGCCAAGTCGGTTGGCATCGTGCTGACATGATAGGACCGATGTAGGTAGCTCTCTATACTCAGCCGGAATGTAAAATGGCGTCTGTGGTTCTGAACCAGTGAAAAGAGCAAAGCGGAGGTCAATCCAGGCGATGTAGAGCCAAGCGTGTGGTGACAACGAAGGCATGTCGATAAACTTGCAGACAGCGCGAAGATGCGTCGCGGCAGCTTCGAATTGTCCGTCGCGAATGTCGAGGAAGCCCAGTATGGCGATAGCGACTATCGTCAGCGGATCCGGTGCATTCCGAGCTGCGATCTGAGTGTCGTTGATGTTGGCGACGATGTCTTGAATCACCCGGCCTTTCTGCTCGAGATATTGTGTATTGGCTTGTTTGGAGAAGACTGCTTTCTTGTGCAATGCGAATGACCCCATGATCGCGTACATGGGTTGGTTCACGCGAGCCATCTCCCACAGTGCCTTTACCCAATGGTCCTGAGCAGAGCTGAAGAATTCGAGGTCTTTGGCAGGCATTTGGCTGACAAAATACCACTGGCCAAAGTCTTCGACATCTGCCCCGCGCGTGTCGAGCAGCAGCCTGTGAAATGGCGGCTCTACACTGACATCTTGAGGGTGTGTGCTGTCGAAGGGCACTTCTTCGATGTCGACGTCGATATCGTCGTCGTCTTCGGGCGAAGTGTTGGTGGTTTCTTCGTGGTGATGTTCGCTATCCGAGGTAATGCGGCCAGCCGTGCTGGCAGGTGAGATGGTGCTCGAAGCATCGGATCCTTGGAAGGACTGCGGACGCCCGCGGTATGGGATTCTAGCCTGCGTCTCTGGCACGCCATACTGAAGCGGCATGTGGTTTGCGCTCATGTACTTGGGATGGTGGTATTCTGGCTCATGGGAATCCCAGCGTGACGCGACATGAGGCGCGCCAATCGCTACGTCCTCCACCCAATACGCGGTGTGGTGTGGATTATCTGGGTCCATGCATGCCCCCTGTATGCGGGTGTTTTGGTTCAGGCGCGAAGGAGTGTGTCGTGCAGACGCAGAGCTGTGAGTGCAATGAGCACGATGCCACTGTCACTAATGTTATCGGCGGGTGATTCGTGATTTGCCACTAGACCCCGCAACCTTATACTCCTCGGACACTTGGTCTTGGATCCTTGGGTCTGGCGGTGTTCTGTTGACTGGACCTGACTGCGAGCTTGGACTCCCGTGATCGGCCGGCAGGGCTCGGAGTATTAGTCTATTGTGGAGGCTGAGCGATTGCCCAAGCATTAATACTGGCATTGGAAACTTTTAGTCAGAGGATCAATCGCTGCAATTGTACGCGAGACGGGACAGGCAACGAATAATGAGGTGTTTTCAGTAGTTGATGTGTGCGTGTTCGACACCCTCCGTTATCAGATATAACCTAAAACCTTGAAGGCGTTTCTCAAAATCTGCCGAATCGTCTCCTCCTTGCGGTAGTTGTAATCCTGGACCACGCCCCCATCTGCCCTCGTCTGACTCGCCGCGAGTTCCTTTGCCTCACGATACCGCGCCTTGTCCTCGGGGGAGCGCAATAGCCGCTCCTTGAAGATCTGGTGTCGCGCCACTTCAGGTGAGTCCGGGCTCCAAACGTGCAGATTAACTGCGCGGGGGCTGTAAGTGTAGAAAAAGCGATGCTGATGCCACCCGGCCTCGCGAATGATGAACTTGAAGCCAGCTTGTTCGAGTTTGTCCACGTAGGCTGCCTCGTCGGCGCTGTCTTTCACGACCAGGTCAATATCGATGATGTCTTTTGCCGGTAGATCAGGGACGCTTGTAGATCCTGTGTGGTGCACCGCAACGGCCGTGTCGCCTAGGGCAGCAATGATCCGGTTTTTCAGGGCGTCAAAGGCCTCGGCCCACTCTGCGTTCTGCGGCGCAATGATTTCTACTGGAGGCTCATGCTCACGGTATCCGATGCGCTCCACGAGCTCGGGCTGGTGCACGTAGTCCTCCAGGAGCTCTGCGACAGTAGGTGCCATCTTGCGGTGTGATATGAAGATGGAGATAATACTTGGAACTGAACAGAATGCTCGACGTGTTTTTTACGACCACTTCAGCCGCAATATCCAGCCCAACGAAGCCAACCCAAAAGCGACACCGCTTGGTGCACGAACCTCCCATCATCGCCGCATGGGCACATGTGCCTTCCGCGTGTTCTGAACTGCACGATCAGCCCATGTTTTGTATATTTTACAACATCAAGGTGTTGATGATCATCAAACTTCCGAGGTGTAATCGGAAGCTGCACCTCAGATCGGCATCATGTCATCGGCCCGTACACCTTGACACGCACAGCAGCAGAGACGGTTTCGGAATCTCAGCTCAGTAATGAGCTAAGTCATCAGCATACACAAGCAAGTTCAACAACAATGAAATACACATTAGCATGACAGAGCAATCTCGAGACGCTTATAGTAACATTTGCACACAACTCGTCCACCACGTCCATGAGAACAATCGAACAGCGCGAGGTTAACCAAACTCCATGAAAGCACTGCTCAATATCCGCCGAGGATCTCCGTTATCCAGAACCACGCGAGATCTGCGACCCAAGATCTAGCGATGCAAATCACGCGTGACCGGAAAGCCGTTTGTTCGTGTGACGGAAGTCTATTCCAGCTTATGTAGGGTATGAAGCTTTATCATATGCGGAAACCTGCGCTCGTCCTTGATATCCTTGCTAGGCTGTGATGTTGCCTAGGCGAGCCATTGACTTTTGCCAATACGGATAGCTCTGCTTCCTTCGGCAAAGAACAAATAACCGATATCATCACTTCGGATTGATGGGCAGGTATCCTTCGCCATGGTGATGTGAGGGTGCTGGTGATCTGGCAACGCCTGGAGGTGACGGGCCGGCATGGATTTGGCCGTAACCGTCCTCGTACTGAGGTCTGTAGTATGGCGCAGGAGGGTAAGGGGTCTCATTCGAAGGGCCACTGTGCAATGTTAGATCGATATTCTTCGAGCCGTATCTCGGAGTAGTCACACTGACCTGCCCAACTTCGTGGAAATGCAGTAAATGCTGGTGCCGATAGCGGCGAGCTTGATCTTTGCTGCGGCCATTTCGATGTAGAGAAGGAGATCGCAGTGGGGGTTGATGGATGGTTTCCGGGAATGATTGCGATATGATAGAGTGCTTACGGTAATTGACTTCAATCAATATATATCATGTCAATGTGGAATCAATGCGAGCCATTATCCCCATCGGCCGACTCAAATGATTAGCTGTTATGTCCGAGTCTCCACAAAAGACCGAGCCTCATCGCCGGGTGACATACATATATGATACAAATAAGCGATTTTTCTGAGTAGTTGCATACAACAGAAGACTTTCGCGAGAGTAACAGTGATATTTATGATGTGTTCAGGGTCTGGAATTCATCGTATCCTAGATCAAGCCTTCTGCGGTTCTTGCACGTATGCAAACTTCCGCCTGACCAAAGCCATCAGGCTGATTCAGATGTCAACTGGCTGTGCAATTTCGATCCAGATCAGAGAAGTCTACTGTCATAGTCTCTGTGCTGCTTTGCTGCTTTCTATTCACCCAAGTCCAGGCGCCATTAAACTGAAAGGAGTCCGTCAAATCGCAGTGTCTTCATGGAAATGAGTGACCCAGTTCATTCCACAGATAATTCTCCGCCATGCCACACTCCATGACGAAGCGACATTCGAGGGTGATGGCTGATCAGAAGGGCGTTCGAAGCACACAGACGCAATAAGAGACATGAAGGCGGCAAGCCATCATTGTAGTCAGGGCTCTTCAGGGCAGCCATGGCCAGAAAGTACTCCTACTGGCTGTGGAGCTAGCCATCATCACCACACCACATGGTGATACTAAGCGGCGTTCATCTCTGTTTGATGCAAGTGGGCGATTGATCGAGAGAGCGTTTGCTTGTAAGCGCTCTGGCGTGCTGAGAGTGAAGCCCTTCTGTCTGTGGTAGCAGGCCCGACCATCCCGCGTGCATCTTCATAGATCGGCATGAATCGCTATTCAGATTGACGTGTTGCCGGGATACCAAGCGTTGCCTATCCTCTCAACTTCTTTGATGAAGTTTGGGCTGTTGATTTCGAGCGAGGCATTCGGTTTGGCCCGGCGCGAGTCGTGCTCATCAGGAACGTAGAAGGGGTTCCTGAGGAGTCGAATGTATGCCGTCTGGAGAGCTTGGAAGGCCTAAAATCATTGTACTCAGTCAGCAACACGGCGATCAGGACACGGATATGAGGCATCACGAACAGGCGTCAGATCTCTGTCCTTCAAGCCAAGCACAGCAGCTTTGCCCGCTCCAGCGCTACCAGCAGGCCGTCCTTCCATGTCGACTACAATGACCAACTTGACGCCAGTGTTGGTCACCCAGCCATACATTGCTATCCGTTCGTCGAGCGCGTGAAGAAGTCCAAAGTCATGGCCAATTGTCTTGGAGGGTATGCGAGCTTCGAAGATGTCCAAGCAAGAGTTCAGCATGAAAGAATATTCCAGCTTGTTTCGCTCGGCCTCATAGCCAGGACCTGTGGCAGGGAAGAGAGAAATGTGCAGAGGGTTGTTCTATAGAGCAATGAGTATGTAACTAGACATATACGTCTTGGGACGGGAGTAATACACTACGGCCAATCACGCCTATGCAGGCAATCGAGGGTGTTCTGCCGTCCATGGTCTTGGTAATTTAACGCTGCAGTAAATGTGAGGATGCAACTCTTGCCGAAATCTAGGCCAATATTGCCACAATGTGATTACGAAAAAGTGTTTTAGGGTTTTATTGACGGACTGAAGGCGGATGTTAATCGAATAGTTGACGCTGTCAAGCCGATCTGAAGGGGCGACTTTGGCAGCGGGAAGTCTGAGCCAATCACGACTCGCTGATTCTCCAACGCCACGCTCGACCTCTAAACTCGGATCATAGAAACGACTTCAACACCACCTCGACCTCGCGCCACCACTCTCCACTTCTCCACCCGCAACACACCCACAATCACAATCGCGCCATGTTCTCGACAACAAGGCAAGCGACCGCTATGGCGCTGCGCGGTATGTTCTCCCTCCGCGCCACCCCGCCGCGACCAGGAGACTGACAATACCACAGCGAGACCGACCGCCGCCCTCCAGCCTTTCCGTGTCGCCAATGCCGCCTACATCTCCTCCTCGAGCACAAAGCCTGCTGCTCCTGTCACGCAGAGCCCCGGTCTGGTCCGTGGCGCACCAGGCACGCCTCCTCCCATGAAGGCGATTACTGGCAAGCCGCACCGCGAAGTGCCTTTGCCCAGCCAGGAGGGCAAGCAGGGTGTCATGCAATACGCACTGTATGTTTTGGAACACGGAAAAGATTCTGGAAGAAATGTACAGGCTCTGACATGAGATACAGCACCACTCTTGACCAAGTCGCAAACTGGGCGCGCCAGGGCTCTCTCTGGCCCATGACCTTTGGTCTCGCCTGCTGCGCTGTTGAGATGATGCACCTTTCTACTCCCCGTTACGATCAGGATCGCATGGGAATTATTTTCCGTGCTTCGCCCCGTCAGTCCGACGTCATGATTGTCGCCGGCACTCTCACCAACAAGATGGCACCCGCTCTGCGCCAGGTCTACGATCAGATGCCCGAGCCCAGATGGGTCATCTCCATGGGTAGCTGCGCCAACGGTGGCGGCTACTACCACTACAGCTACAGTGTCGTCAGAGGATGCGACCGCATCGTGCCTGTCGACATCTACGTGCCCGGCTGCCCACCCACTGCTGAAGCACTCATGTTCGGTATTTTCCAGCTGCAGAAAAAGATGAGGCATACCAAGATCACCCGCATGTGGTACAGGAAGTAAGCGGGCAGATGTGTGGGAAGATATAAACGAGGGCGTGGTAGGACAAAAAAGAAGTCCATGTCCATGCATTAGGGCGTTTTGGCAGGGCTTTAGCAACTGCAATGTGTACTCTTGTTCCTTTGTACATACCGAATTCAGGCGATGATACCTTAACCATTGGCTAACTGTACTATTTCCTTGTCTTGCTGCTGTTTTATGTCTTTCGGTGAGTGTACGAGATATCAGTCTATGACGCGCGACAGCGCTCAAGGAACCTAGTACAAATTTGGAGCCGGATGTACCAAAGTATCCCAATGCTTGAGCACGCTTGGAACTACATAACAATTGTGCATGAATCTGATTCTCTGATGCGCCTTCCATATATATCGTCCAAGTACTCAGTCTCTTCATCCATCCTCTTACCATCTGTCACCCTCCCGTTCGCTGTCTCCCGCCAACTCTATCACGGAAAGCTCTCTCGAACCTGCGACAACCCGCGCGATTTCCCCTCATTTAAACTTCCCTCTCCCATCATTCTTTCCAGGTAACGCACACGATGTAACCTTGATGATCATCGATCACACATACTGCCTTTGGGCCCCCTGGTTCGGGCACGCAGTGATGCATATCGTCTGCATCTGCGTGCGGGGACAGACGCGCACAGAGCAAGGTCGTTGTTGGAGTAAAAGGTAAGGTAACAATGGGCACTGCCTTGGAGTGTCTTGTTCTTTTCTTCTTCCATCTTCAATATCTCGATAAACGGCCCGCATCAGTCTCACTCTCGCAGTCATGGCACGGTCATGCCTAAGTCCTTTCGCGTGCCTCGCTGTCCTGGCTTCTGCCGTATCTGCATCCAACGCACAGAATGCTACCAACATCCTGGGCTTCGTCGACCCTCTCATTGGGACGATAAATGGCGGCCATGTCTTTGCTGGAGCTAGCTTGCCGTTTTCTATGGCCAAAGCTGTTGCTGATACTAATGGTGATGAGCTGCAAGGAGGCTATGCTTCGGACAATAGCAATATCACTGGGTTCAGCCATTTGCATGATTCGGGTACTGGAGGGGTGAGTTTTGTGGTTTTTTTCTACTTGATGAATCTAGGTGTGTCGATTGTGAAATAGGTTTGGATTATGTTGATGGCATTCTGGAGAAATGTTGTTTTCTTGTTCCTTGTGACTTATCTTGGCTAACCACCATCTTGAATAGTCGCCTTCGCTCGGCAATTTTCCTCTATTCCCTCAAGCAGGGTGTCCGGATGACGAGTTGGACAAGTGCTTGTTCACCAAGACTGACCGTGCTACACCGCGTATCAATGAATCTGTCGTTGCGAGTCCAGGATACTTTGCCATCGAGCTCGTAACCAAAGTAAAAGCGGAAATGACCGTGGCCAACCACACGGCTCTCTACCGGTTCTCGTTCCCCGAAACACCCACAGAGAGCAATGCTACTTCGAGCCCTCTGATCCTCGCAGATCTGACCGATCTCCCGAACTCCAGGACGAACGGCTCTGTCTCCGTTGACGAGGCCACAGGCCGTATCTCTGGCAGTGGTGTCTTCAGTCCCAGCTTTGGCATTGGCTCATATACTCTGCACTTCTGTGCCGACTTCTCTGGCGCTGACATCCGCGACACCGGCGTGTTCATGAACAACCGTGCAGACAGCGAGCCCAAGAATCTCACCGTAGTCCCAGACGGCATCAACAACTCCCCACAAATCCTGCCTGCCGGTGCCTGGACGCGCTTCGACGCTTCGCCCGAGATCATCGCCCGAGTCGGCGTCAGCTACATCTCCATAGACCAAGCGTGCTCGAACGCAGAACGCGAGATCCCAGCCTTCGACTTCGACGCCGTGCACAAAGCCGCCGTGCAAGCCTGGACAGAATCTCTAGGCACCGTCTCCGTGAAACCAGGCGGCGCCAACGACAGCATCCAAACAATTTTCTGGTCCGGCTTGTACAGAGCATCGCTTTCTCCACAGGACTACACCGGCGAGAATCCGCTGTGGGAGAGCTCGGAGCCGTACTACGACTCGTACTACTGCATATGGGATTCTTTCCGCAGCATTCACTCGCTGATCACGCTCGTCGATCCGGTCAGCCAGGCGCGCATGATTCGCAGCTTGATTGAAATTTACCGAAAAGAAGGCTGGCTGCCGGACTGCAGGATGAGTCTGTGCAAGGGCTTCACGCAAGGTGGGTCGAATGCGGATGTGGTGTTGGCGGATTCGTACTTGAAGGGTATTAATGATGGCATCGATTGGGAGACGGGTTTCGAAGCTGTGCTGAAGGACGCGGAGGTTGAGCCGCTCAATTGGGCGGTCGAGGGGAGGGGTGGGTTGAAGAGCTGGAAGGAGCTGAATTTCATTCCGACTGATGACTATGATCCGTATGGTGTTGGGCCTTTTACGAGGAGTATCAGTCGGACTGTGGAGTATGCGTACAACGACTTTTGCGTGGCCGAGATGGCGAGAGGGTTGGGCAAGCAGGAAGAGTATGAGAAATATGCTGAGAGGTCGGAGTACTGGCGGTGAGTTCGATGATTGCATACTACACATGCTCGCATTCACTGACAAGACAACAGCAACATGTACAAAGAAGACCAGACCAGCGCCCTGGACACCGGCTTTGCCAACGAGACAGACACAGGCTTCGTCGGCTTCCTCCAGCCCAAATATTTGAACGGCACCTGGGGCTACCAAGATCCCATCTTCTGCTCGCCCTTGCTGAACTTCACTTCCTGCTACCTCAACCCCAACGGCCATGAAACTTACGAAGGCAGCTCTTGGCTTTACACCTTTTACGTTCCGCAGGACATGGCATCACTAGTCACCACCCTCGGCGGTCCTGCCACCTTCATCAAGCGCCTCGACTACTTCCACGAATCAGGCCTGCTGTACATCGGCGACGAGCAGGGCTTCCTCGACGTCTTCTTGTACCACTACGCCGGCCGTCCCGCGAAGAGCGCCGAGCGCGCACACTTCTACATCCCATCGCAGTTCAACGATACCGTGAATGGAATCCCGGGCAACGACGACAGCGGCGCGATGGGTTCTTTCGCGGCGCTGACGATGATGGGGATTTTCCCCAATGCCGGTCAGGATGTGTATTTCATCACGCCGCCGTTCTTCGAGGAAGTCAGCATTCGCAATAAAGTCACGGGCAAGACGGCGACTATCAGGAATGTGAACTTCGATCCGTCGTACGAGGCTATATACATCCAGAGCGCGACGCTGGATGGGGAGACTCATACGAAGAATTGGATTGGGCACAAGTTCTTCAGAGACGGCGGGGTGTTGGAGTTGACACTGGGGAGGAATGAGAGTGCGTGGGGGACGAGAGAGGAGGATCTGCCGCCTAGTTTGTCGACCAGGGGTGGTGGTCATGGTGGTGGGATGATTTAGGTGGAGCTTGGGGAAGAAGGGGTTAATATGGGGGGATAGTGCCGTATTGGTGCAGGAAGAACCCTGATGAAACATTATGAAGGACCTTGTGGTGAGGTTGTGGCTGAGAGTAGTGGGTGTTTCCAAAGGAGACCCTGCAGTTATAGTTGACAGATAGATGTGCCATTAAGGAGCTTCTAGAAGATGAGCGGTGCTGCAAACAGGAACGCGCGCGCGAAAACGTCGTTTGTATGCGGGATGTCGCAGATCAGTTGGTCGCACCTGCCTTGCTTGAAGTGTGCTGTTGTTTGTTGATCCGTTGCGCAGTGATGCCTTGCCTCAACCTCATCTCGTCCTCGCCATCAAATGAGCATGACTGCAAATGACAGGTCATCCGCCCCAATACTAAAGTAACCTATATCACGCGCTCCACCACACCGCCAAAATGGCCATGTCAACAATGCTCTACAACGAGAATCCGCCACTTCGAAACGAGCCGCCTGTCGACCTCGCCACCACTTCACCCTTGCCCGGTCGTGCGCACGAGCAGGTATGTTCGCTTGGCCTCAACCCCTCCCCTTGCGGTATAGCAATCTGCCGGCTGGAAGCTGTTGCGAGTGACTACCGGCAGCTCTCTGCTGGTAAAGTTGGCTGTTAGCTGCTTTCACGCCGACCAGCCAATCCCGAGCACGCGCGACATAGCGTGCCTCAAGCGTACCCTCGCGTGCTCCTCGGGACAGGCCGGGCCATCGATGTCGAAGCTCTGACGATCACGCGGCGAAGCGACCTTCCCCGGCCTGCCTGTGTTTTGCTGGCTACTCTTCGCCTTTCGCGACTCCTTACTACTACTGTTATTAATTCCATATACCAGACTCATCCACTCGCATCCACCGCAAACCGCACATCATACAACATGTCTTCCCCTCTCTCCTCCGATATCCCCAAGCCTTACGGCAGCACCGAGAAGGTCGTCAAGGATGTCAACCGCGCCTTCGCCCTTCCCGTCCCGGCTTTCGGTGACTTGAGCAAGGCCGCCAACGACGTATGTTGAGCCATTGTTATGATCGCAATTGATGGGATTATGCGCTGACATCCAATCCAGCTTATCAACAAGGACTTCTACCACACCGCCCAGGGTTAGCATGCGCCGGCAGATCAAACAAACAGGACAAAAGATGGTATACTAACACTCCGGACACAGCTACCCTTGACGTCAAGCTCAAGGCTCCCAACGGCACCAACGTGACCGTCAAGGGCAAGCAGGGCTTCGACGGTGTCACCACCGGCTCCGTAAGATCTCATCGCATAGCATATTTCGCGCGCTGGAGCTAACAACAAGATAATAGGTCGAGGGCAAGCACACTCTTAAGCCTCAAAGTACGCATACCACCAAATCTCCTTCCTCTTCTTCACGGCATCGCAGGCAAGGGTTTGTCAGTGTCTTCTCGATGCTGGCGCCCTTGCCTACGCCTCTACGAATACCCCTCTACATGTCCATTGTGACTGCCCCACAGAACTCAACATTCCTTACGAAACTCATCCTGACTTGTCGACCTCGCGCAGACGTCACCGTTACCCAGGCCTGGACCACTGCCTCTCTCCTTGACACCAAGGTCGAGCTCGCCAACGTCGCCTCCACCGGCGTCAAGGTCGACCTCCAGAACCTCTGGAACCCCAGCAAGCCCAACAGCGCTGCCCAGAAGCTCAACCTTGCCTTCAAGAACCCCAACGTGCACTCCCGCGCTTTCATCAACTACGGCCTCGCCAACGGCAACCTTGACGCCGTCCTTGATGTGACCGCCGGCCACGAGGGCTTCCTCGTCGGTGGTGAGGCTGGTTACGACGTCCAGAAGGCCGCTATCACCCGCTACTCGCTCGGTCTCGGCTACCAGACCTCTGCCTTCACCGCTTCCCTCGTCGGCACCCAGAACCTCTCCGTCGTTGCCGCTTCTTACTACCAGAAGGTCAACTCCGCCGTCGAGGTCGGCACCAAGGCCGCCTACGACGTCCAGAGCGGCAAGCCCGCTGGCCTCGAGCTTGCCTCCAAGTACAAGCTCGACCCCCTCACCTTCGCCAAGGTACGTTTGCGCGATCATCCTAGCAACAAGTTTCAACAGCTAACACAATCACCCACAGGTCAAGATCAACGACCGCGGTATCGCCGCCCTCGCCTACAGCACCAAGCTCAACGCCGGCACCACCCTCGGCCTCGGTCTCTCCCTCGACACCGCCAAGCTCAACGAGGCCGGCCACAAGATCGGCACCTCGCTCACCTTCGAGGGTTAAGTGTATGATGAAAAAGATTAGTTGTACAGTACGGTAGATGAGGAAAGACTTGTTTTTTTCTTTTGCCATGAAATACCTTTTGTGTCAGACGTTTCCGATTCCATGGGGTGATTGCGGTTTGGTGAGACGTGCTTGTGATGTTGTGAGTTAGACGCTGCTGGCCGAAGGTCTGGGTTTTGCTGTCAAGACAATGAGGATAATCGCATTCCGGGATAATCTACCCGCATGAGATATGCTGATCAGTATACGGGAGCTAAGAGTGTCAATACACCAGCGACTTCTGCGTTCCAACCATGCACCCCGCGTTCATAAATCATCGGACCACTGAGGCAATCTTCAAAGTCCGTACTACTCGCCGTGCCGCTGGGCGGCCAGCAAGTAATTTGAAACTACCTAGGTAGACTTCGAGGCAGGGCAGTAGTAGGCACTGGTCCGATGTTTTTTGAACGCGCGGTGCATGTACGCAATCTGACTGATGAGAAGACGAAGGAACTCTCCACACGTGAGAGGATCAAACAAGGCTCGTGAGCAAGCCATTGGTACATGTACGTGTTCCTGCATGCATTTTAAAACAAGTACATGCGTGGACCACATCGGTGTAAGATAAGGAACGGGAGCACTAGTGTGATCCTCTGATTACATGTAATCGCACTTGTGCAGTACAATTGCAACCTGTGGGGTTGTTAGGGTTGGGACTATCTTGTGTGTAATGATTGGAATTCGTTTTGTAGACGTAAGGTACAGGTATGAGGTCTCTATATATGGATCTTGTGAATACTGGATGCAAGATTTACTAGGCATCAATGGCTGTTGCGGTTCGCTCATCGGTGTGGTTGTAATTAGGCTTGTGAAGCTTCGCTGCCGATTTGGACGTACTGAAGTTCACTTCACTCGCGCGTTTGGCTCTGGTGACCATTAACTAGAAAACATGGTTATTCAACGTTTGTAGCATCTGAATGCCGAGCTGTCTGGATCCGATGGGATTTCCCTTGGTCACCGTCATTAATGAATGGCACATGGTATGTAAAAATGTGAGATAGGCGGTGCCTGCTCGTGCAGGTGTGGTCCAGCTGAACGAAAGCCTGATTGACGATCTTGCAATCGTGCTTAGCTGGGACATTTACTTTTGACTTTTGTACAAGTTTCAGCCTCTCTCGCTCACTTAGATAGCTTAGTTATTTTGATTGACAGGGAGCTGAAGACATCTTGTTGTCGTTGCTTAGCAAGTGTAGTCAGGCACCACCAATACCTCATCCTCAGATTTCTGACTGCTTCGATTTGACTTAGATGTCGTTGGGTCAAGGTCTGGGTGAGCGCAATAGTGAGTAGTGATGTCGGCTTCTTGCTTGTACCTGAGCGAGTGTTCAAATTTCAATACGGCTACATGCATGTCGAATGCTCACCGGTACTTCCGCAAAGTCATTGTGCTACCTGCGAACGTAAACACAAGCCCGAAACTCCAACTCAATACTCGGAAATCCTACAGCCACCTGCCAGAAGTCAAACATCTCCAAGACACAACATGGAAGGCGCGCGGCGCTCTACCCGCATTGCGCGACTCAACGTCACAGAAGATGTAGCTGGTGAGTATCCATTGTCCTCGCGACACCAGCTGTGAATCATCACTGTAAGCATGCTGACTTCAAGCAGATGCAAAATCCAAAGACACCACCACCACAGCCTCCACAAGCTCTCCTGATGTCGCCACAGACCCCTCGGTCCCTCCCAGTGACGGCACCTGCCATTTCGTGAGACTGCCCACAGAACTCCGCCTCGCTATCGCCGAGGACATCTTCGAAGCCTTCTTCAACAGGCTCACGCTCGGTCTATACCCTCCCTACCTCGAAAAGGGCGAGGGCCAGCTTCCACCCACCCAAGAGCTGTTCTCGGTGCTTCACATCAACCGTGCTCTTCGCTTCGAGACCATCGACCTCTGCACCAAGCTTGCAAAGGACTCCGCTGAGCAAGTCGTCCGCCACCCTCCCTCGGCGGATTTCTCCCTCCAATGGAAGCGCCAAAGCATCCGCATCGGGCCTCACGAACAACTCAAGTCGAAACTCAAAAAGATTCTCAGGGCACTACGACAAGCGGAAATGAGCGCTGGCGATGATGCCGAGTCAGGTGTCGTTGTTCCGGGCGATCTCCTCAAGGCTCTTAACACGCGTGGAAGCGGACGGCCTCGTTCGCAGGGAAGGCGTGGCAGGGTGGCCTGGAGGATCATGAATTGAGAATAACGCACGTGAGCTTTATGGTTGAGAGTGTGCTGTGATGCATTAGGCAGACAGTA
>Ga0265797_10004502_pt1 | contig 21217 bp, 18 predicted proteins | sample P2T30metagenome_FD_192433 | JGI IMG/M metagenome (GOLD analysis project Ga0265797, IMG submission 192433) | Plant litter microbial communities from East Loma Ridge, Irvine, California - P2 T30 | ecosystem: Environmental > Terrestrial > Plant litter > Unclassified | place: USA: California...
TAAAGCATGCCGCCAGCGTTCAATCTGAGCCAGGATCAAACTCTTCAGTTTAATCTCTGTTTGTTGACATTGCTGCCATCCTGATTTCTCAGGAGTCGCTCACTCAAGATACTGACCGTTATCTCATTGCTGAGACAACGCTTAATACTTTTGTGAACATTTGATAATTTAAGTAATCGACTGAACATGTCAGCCGGCACCCTCATCAAACGCCCACACTTATCGACTGTTGATTGTTAAAGAACCGTGTTCTGTACTGCCTTGCTGCGCTTTGCGAATCGTTTTGTTCGTCAGCAGCAGAGGAAGAAGATTATGCACTACATCGCTTAACTCGTCAACCTCATCTTTTTCTGCCGCGCATCCCGTCTGGTCAACCAGACAAGCTTAACCTGTTGATTCAGTTAAACTTTTCGTGCGCTGCAGAAGCAGGACGCGAACTATAGCAAAGCCTGAAGCGGTCCGCAAGGCCTGGCGCCATGCTATCGTTGTCGGGTTTATCAACCTCATAACACCACTTCGCATGCGCCTGCCCCACATCGATTCGACCGCGAATCCCACCCTTGCCGCCCAGCTCGACAACGCCATCAACAACAAGACCAAGCCGCTCGGCAGCCTGGGCACGCTGGAGCGACTGGCCAAGCAACTGGGACTGATCCAGGGCCGCGTCGACGTGTCGATCGAGCGGCCCGCCATCCTGGTCTTCGCCGGCGACCACGGCGTCGTCGCGGAAGGCGTGTCCGCTTATCCGCAGGACGTCACTTGGCAGATGGTCGAGAACTTCCTCGCCGACGGTGCCGCGATTAATGTCTTTGCGCGCCAGAACGGCTGCGCCCTCCACGTCATCGACGCCGGCGTCAACCACCACTTCGGCACCCGCCCCGGCCTGATCGACCGCAAGGTCGCCCGCGGCACCCGCAACTTTGCGGTCGAACCGGCGATGACCGCCCAGCAATGCGCCACTGCCATGGAACATGGCGCCGCCCTGGTGTCCGACCTGCCCGGCAACGTGGTCGGCTTCGGCGAGATGGGCATCGGTAACACGACCGCGGCCGCGGCCCTGATGCACAAGCTGACCGGCATCCCCGCCGCCGACTGCGTCGGTGCCGGCACCGGCTTGTCGCACGAAGGCATCCTGCGCAAGCAGCACGTGATCGAAAGCGCAGCCGCCAAACATGTCGATGTCACCAATCCGCTCGATGTGCTGGCCACCTTAGGCGGCTTCGAGATCGCGATGATGACAGGCGCCATGCTGAAGGCGGCGCAGCTGCGCAAGGTCCTGCTGATCGACGGCTTCATCGTCACCGGCGCCTTGCTGGTGGCGGCGCGGATCGCCCCGGCCATCCTGGACTACTGCGTGTTCGCCCACTGCTCCGATGAAAACGGCCATCGCCGCATGCTCGACGCCCTGGATGCGCAAGCGCTGCTGCAGCTCGGCCTGCGCCTGGGCGAAGGCACCGGCGCCGCGCTCGCCCTGCCGCTGCTGCACGCCAGCGCCAACTTCCTGAACCAGATGGCGACCTTCGCCTCGGCCAGCGTCAGCGAAAAATCAACCGACGCCTAAACATGCAACAGCTCCGCCTCTTCTTCATCGCCCTGCAATTCTTTACGCGCCTGCCGATCCCGGCCTGGGTCGGCTTCGAGGCGAGCTGGCTGCAGCACGCGTCGCGCTACTTTCCGCTGGTCGGCTGCGTGGTGGCGGCGATCGCCGCCGCCGTCTACTACGCCGCCGCGCTGGTGCTGCCTGCGCCGGTGGCGGCCGTGCTGTCCACCGCGGCGTCGATCTACGCTACCGGCGCCTTCCATGAAGACGGTTTCGCCGACACCTGCGACGGCCTGGGCGGCGGCATGACGCGGGAGCGCGTGCTGGAGATCATGAAGGATTCGCGCGTCGGCGCCTATGGTGCGATCGGCATCGTGTGCATGCTGGGGGCCAAGCTCGCGGCCCTGGCCACGCTGCCGCCGCGCGTCGCGCTTGCCGCCCTGTTCCTGGCGCATCCGCTGTCGCGCCTCGCCGCCACCTCGCTGATCTGGAAGCTGGAGTACGTGCGCGGCGAAGGCAAGGCCAAGCCGCTGGCCCAGCAGATGACGACGAGCGAGTTCGCGATCGCCACCGTCACCGCGCTGATCCCGGCCATGGTGCTGCTGGGCGCCGGCTACATCGCCATCGACGCATTCGTCGCCAGCCTGCTGGCCGCGATCCTGGCCGCCGTCTGGCTCGGCCACAAATTCCTGCGCCGCCTCGGCGGCTACACCGGCGATTGCCTCGGCGCCGTGCAGCAGGTAGCCGAAGCCCTTGTCTATATAGGTGTGCTGGCGACGCTCGGCCACGGCGCCTGGGCCGCCGCGTGAAGCTGCACTTGGTCCGCCACCCGCAGCCGGCTATCGGGCAAGGCCTGTGCTACGGCGCCACCGACGTCGACGTGGCCCCGGATGAACTGGCCCGCGTCCACGCCACGCTGAACACAAGCGGGCTTCCCGCACACCTGCCGGTTCATACAAGCCCACTGCAGCGCTGCGTGCAGCTGGCCCGGCGCCTGGCCGGCGCAGACCTGCACATCGACACGCGCCTGGCCGAAATGGATTTCGGCGCCTGGGAAATGCGCGCCTGGTCCGACATCCCGCGCGAGGAAGTCGACGCCTGGGCTGCCGACCTGCTGCATTACCGGCCCGGCGGCGCCGAGAACGTGATGGACGTGGCACGCCGCGTGGCAGGCTTCGTCGATACGCTGCGCAACGACGCGGTCGACGAAGCCCTCATCGTCTGCCATGCCGGCACCATCCGTCTACTCTCCTCGATGCAAGCCGGCCTGAGCTTGGCGCAGGCCGCGCTGGACGCCGCAGCAACACCACACCGCATCGGCTACGGCGACATCCTTACACTGGACATCTGACAAAGCCGGCAAGCCGCCCGTATAATGGCACCGTTTTGGTGCTCGCGCCTGTCCTCTCGGGCGCGGTTAAACGGGAAACACGAAACGTGTGCTGCCCCCGCAACGGTAAGCAAGTGCCGCGTGTACGACACGCGGCAACCGTCCCCTGGACCACTGTGCCATCGCATGGGAAGGTCGGACGGCCACACTTGCCAGCCCGGATACCGGCCAAAAGGTGGATGCGCAAGGGCTGACCCTGCGCGTCTGTTCAATCTGGCCGGCGGGGACGCCGGCTGGTTGTCCAGCAAAGAATTCAATCATGTCCGTTCCTGTTTCACGGCGGGTGCTCACGCACTCGTTCGCATCGGCGCTCGCATCGCTGCTTCCCATTGCCGCTTCCTGCGCCCATGCGGACACCATTCCCGACACCGTCGTCGTCACCGCCACCCGCACGCCCCAGCGCGCCGACCAGCTGATCGCCGACACCACCGTCATCGGCAACGACGAGATCGCGCGCGCCGGCGCCGGCTCGGTCGCCGACCTGCTGGCGCGCCAGCGCGGCATCGAGATCACGCGCAACGGCGGACCGGGCACCAACACCAGCGTCTTCCTGCGCGGCGCCAACAGCAACCAGGTCGTGGTGCTGATCGACGGCGTGCGCATCGGCTCCTCGACCACCGGCGCGGCCAGCTGGAATGCGATCCCGCTGTCGGCCATCGACCACATCGAAATCGTCTACGGCCCGCTGAGCACCCTGTACGGCGCAGACGCGATCGGCGGCGTGGTCCAGATCTTCACGAAGAAGAGCGAAGGCGGCCCCCAGCTGGGTGGGGGCATCGGCGCCGGCACCTACGCCACGAAGCAGGCCGACGCTGCGATCCATGGTTCGAGCGGTGGTGAGCACGCCCTCAGCTACACGCTGGGCGCGCAACGCGAATCCTCCGATGGTTTCTCGGCCACCCGCCCCGGCTCGTCCAGCTACAACCCTGACGACGATGGCTACCGCCGCACCAGCGCCAACGGCCGCCTGGCCGTGCGCCTGGCCGACGGTCATGACGCGGGCGTCCAGTTCCTGCAAAGCCGCCTGCGTGCCCAGTACGACTACAATGCGTCCAGCTTCGACACGCGCAACATCCAGGACATCGACAGCTACGCCGTCTTCCTGAACGACCGCATCCTGCCCAACTGGCACAGCAGCTTCCAGTGGGCGCGCTCGAACGACCAACTGGGTAGCTTTAGCAACGCCGCAGCCTCGGGCACCAGCCAGATCAACACGCGCCAGGATGAGACGACCTGGCAGAACACGATCGGCATCGGCGCCGATACCTTGCAGCTGCTGGTCGGCCACCGCAAGGAAACGGTGCTGTCCATCACGGGCGGCGCGACCACACCGAGCCCGCTCAACCGCAGCCGCGTCACCAACTCTGTCGCGGCTTCGTACGGCATGAAGCGCGGCAGCCACATCATCGACATCAGTGCGCGCAACGATCATTCGGTCTACGGCTCAAAAGCCACCGGCACGGCCGGCTACGGCTACGCCTTCACCAAGGACCTGCGCGCCACCGCCAGCATCGGCACCAGCTTTCGCGCGCCGACCTTCAACGAACTGTACTACCCGGGCTACGGCCTGGTCGACAACAAGCCGGAACAGGGCCGCAATGCGGAAGCAGGCCTGCGCTATGACGTCGCCGGTGTCGAACTGCAGGCGAATTACTACCGCAACCGCCTCACCAACCTGCTCGTCAACGTGAATCCCTGCCCCAGCCGTACCGGCAGCTGTGCCTACAATGTCAACCATGCGCTGCTCGAAGGCTTGACGATGTCGGCCGCCACCAGGATCCAGGCCCTCGACCTGCGTGCCAGCGCCGACCTGCAGGATCCGCGCGACGAGACCACCGGCAAGCAGCTGGCCCGGCGCGCACGCCGCCATGCGACATTCACCGCCGCCTACACGGCCGGCCCGCTGGAAAGCGGCGTCGAACTGCAGGCGTCCGGCCAGCGCTTCGACGACGCCGCCAACGCCAACCGCCTGAAGGGCTACGGCCTGCTGAACCTGTACACTAGCTGGCACTTCACTCCCGACTGGTCGCTGCTGGTCCGCCTCGACAACGCAGCCGACAAGCGCTACGAACTGGCGCGTAACTACGGCACCGCCGGGCGCAGCTGGTTCGCGGCGCTGCGTTACGGGCTCCGTTAATTCATCATCGAGCACATGCACCCTGCCCACCGCCCGCTGCGCCAACGCGCGTCCCTGATCATCGGCCTCCTGCTGCTCGCCGCCATCGCCAGCCTGCTGGTGGCCGGCATGACCGGGTCGATCACGGTCGCCCTGTCCGATCTGCCGGACGCGCTGGGCCAGGTGCTGCGCGGCCAGCCCGATTCGCTGGCGGCATCGCTGCTCGAGCTGCGGGCCGGACGCGCGCTGACCGCCTTCGTCACCGGCGGCGCGCTGGCCCTGGCCGGCGTCATGATGCAGGCGCTGCTGCGCAACCCGCTGGCCGATCCCTATATATTAGGCATCTCGTCCGGGGCCTCGGTGGGCGCCCTGCTCGCGCTGCTGCTGATGTGCGCGTCAAGCACGGTCGACGCGGCGGCGCTGGCCGGCGCGGTGGCGGTGTCGATGCTGCTGTATCTGTTTGCCCGGCGCGACATGCGCGGCGGCGTCGCGGCGGAAGGCGGCGCCTCGACCCTGCTGCTGACCGGCGTGATCCTGTCATCAAGCTGCATCGCCCTGGTGACCCTGATGCTGTCGATCGCGCCGGAAGGCCGGCTGCGCAGCATGGTGTTCTGGATGATCGGCGATTTGGCCGGCGCGCCGCTGCGTGCGCTGCCCTGGATCGTGCTCGCCGCGGCGCTGGTCTACGCGCTGCGCAGCGCCCGCGCGATGAACGTGGTGGCCCTGCATGCGGATGCGGCCAGCACGCTGGGCATCCGCGTCGGCGCGCTGCGCAAGGGCCTGTTCTTCGTGTCGGGCCTCTTGACCGCCAGCGCCGTCACCAGCGCCGGCTCGATCGGCTTCGTCGGCCTGATCATCCCGCACGCCTGCCGCTTCGCCTTCGGACCCGACCACCGCGTCCTGATCCCGGCCGCGGTGCTGGGCGGCGGCAGCTTCCTGGTCCTGTGCGACACGCTGGCGCGCACCGTGGTGGCGCCGACCCAGTTGCCTGTGGGTGCGATCACGGCCCTGATCGGCGCACCGGTCTTCCTCTACCAACTGCACCAACTGCGCAAATGAGCATCCAGACCCGACAACTTGAGCTGCGCGCCGGCGGCCGCACCCTGGTGCAGGCCCTGGACTGGCAAGTAGCAGACGGCGAATGCTGGAGCATCATCGGCCGCAACGGCGCCGGCAAGAGCACGCTGATGCGCACCCTGGCCGGCCTGCGCGCGCCGGAGGCCGGCAGCGTCGAACTGGATGGCCGTCCGCTCGCAACGTGGCCGCTGGAAGAACTGGCCCGGCGGCGCGCCTACCTGGCGCAGTCGCGCCACGATGCCTTTTCCTACAGCGTGATCGAAACCGTGCTGGCGGCGCGCCATCCCTACCACGCCAGCCGCTACTGGGAAGGCAGCGACGACCACGCCGCGGCCGTGCAGGCGCTGGACGCGATGGAAGTCGGCCACCTGGGCGCGCGCGACGTGCGCACCCTGTCCGGCGGCGAGCGCCAGCGCGTGGCGATCTCCGCCCTGCTGGCCCAGGACACGCCGCTGCTGCTGCTCGACGAACCGGCCAACGCCCTCGACCTGGCGCACCAGGTGCAGGTCATGGGCCTGCTGGCGCGCCTGTGCCGCGAGCAGGGCAAGACCGTGGTCATGATCGGTCACGACCTGACGCTGGCGCACGGCATCTCGACCCATGCCCTGCTGCTCAAGGGCGACGGCCGCTGGCACGCCGGGCAGGTAGCCGAGGCCATGCAGGCCCCCTTATTGAGCGACTACCTCGGCCACCCGATCGAGACCATCGAGCACGGCGGCCGCCGCATCTTCATTCCCCTGGACGCACACCATGACCGACACGCTTGACGACATCAACGAACGCCACCGCCTGCGCATGGAGCGCAAGAAGGCGGTCATCGACGCAAAAATCGCCGCGGCCGACAAGAAGATCGGCATCATCATCGTCAATACCGGCAACGGCAAGGGCAAGAGCTCGAGCGCCTTCGGCATGGCGGTGCGCGCGCTCGGCCACGGCATGAAGGTGGGCGTGGTCCAGTTCATCAAGGGCGCGATGTCCACCGGCGAAGAACAGTTCCTGCGCCGCTTTCCGGACGAGGTCAGCTTCCACGCGATGGGCGAAGGCTATACCTGGGAGACCCAGGACCGCGAGCGCGACATCGTCAAGGCGCAACAAGCCTGGGAACAGGCGCGCGCTTTCCTGCGCGACCCGGCCTATGGCCTGGTGGTGCTGGACGAACTCAACATCGCCCTGAAATACCGCTACCTCGACGTGCACACCGTGATCGCCGACCTGCTCGACCGCCCGCCGATGCAGCACGTGGTGGTCACGGGCCGGGCCGCGCCGCCGGAACTGATCGAAGTCGCCGACACGGTCACCGAAATGAATGTGGTCAAGCACGCGTTCAAGGCCGGCATCGCGGCCCAGCTTGGGACGGAGTGGTAATGAAACTGGGCGCACGCATCGTGCTGGTCGCGGCCATCGCCTCCGGCCAGGGCAAGACCACCGTCACCGCGGCGCTGGCGCGCCGTTTCACGCGCATGGGGCAAACGGTGCGGGTGCTGAAATGCGGTCCCGACTTCATCGACCCGATGCTGCTGGAACGCGCCAGCGGCGCACCGGTGCACTCGCTCGACCTGTGGATGGTCGGCCCCGAGCTGTGCCGGCGGCGCCTGGCGGCCGCCGCCAGGGAAGCGGACGTGGTGCTGGTCGAAGGCGTGATGGGCCTGTACGACGGCAAGCCGTCCGCCGCCGACCTGGCGCGCGAGTTCGGCCTGCCGGTGCTGGCCGTGATCGACGCCGGCGCCATGGCGCAGACCGCGGGCGCGGTGGTGCTTGGCCTGCGCGACTACGGCCCGGTCCAGCTGGCGGGCGTCATCGCCAACCGCGTCGGCAGCGAGGGCCACGCGCGCATGGTGGCGGCCTCGCTGCGCGATATCCCGCTGCTGGGCACCCTGCCCAAGCAGGCACGCCGCCTGCCGGAGCGCCATCTCGGCCTGGTCGTGCCGGATGAAGTCGATGAACTCGACGCGCTGCTGGACGACCTGGCCGACCAGATCCAGCTCGACGATGCCGCCTGGCAGGCCATGCCGGTTCAAGCCTTCGACACCCTGCTGCCGCCGACACCGGTGCCGCCGCTGCTGGCCGGGAAGCTGGTGGCCATCGCGCGCGACGCCGCCTTCTGCTTCCTGTACCCGGCCAACCTCGACACCCTGCGCGCGCTCGGTGCCGAGCTGACCTTTTTCTCTCCGCTGGCCGACCAGTCGGTGCCGGACGGGGCCGATGCCGTCTACCTGCCGGGCGGCTATCCGGAACTGCACGGCGCGGCGCTCGCCGAGGCCAGGAACTGGCAGGCATCGATCCGCGCGGCGCATGCCGCCGGGCTGCCGATCCTGGCCGAGTGCGGCGGCATGATGGCGCTGTCCGAATCGATCACCGACAAGGAAGGCCACACCTGGCCGATGGCCGGCCTGCTGCCCGGGCACACGCGCATGCAGCCGCGCCTGGCCGGGCTGGGCTCGCAGGGCATGCCGACCGCGGCCGGCGAACTGCGCGGCCACACTTTTCATTACTCGAAGCTGGACACCGACGTGGCACCGGTCGCACATGCGGTCAAGCACCCGTCCGGCGCCGAGGGCGAAGCCGTGTACCGGACCGGATCGCTGACCGCCTCGTATTTCCACGCCTTTTTCGCATCGAACCCCGAGGCCGCGGCCTCGCTGTTGGGACAAAATCCATGGGGAGCACAAGCATGAAACGTACCCTGGTCTTCGGCGGTGCCCGCTCGGGCAAGAGCGCCCTGGCCGAACGCCTGGCCCGCGAGTCGGGCAAGGAAGTCGTCTACCTCGCGACCTCGCACGCCGGCGACGAGGAGATGGCGGCGCGCATCGCCCACCACCGCGAACGGCGCCCAAGCCACTGGCGCACGGTCGAGGAAGCGACGGCGCTGGCCGCCACCCTGCGCAAACTGTGCGCACCTGATCGTATCGTGCTGGTCGACTGCCTGACCCTGTGGCTCTGCAACCTGATGTTTTCCTGCCACCAGGACTATCCGGAAGTCGGGCCGATCGACCTGACGCCGCAATTCATCACTGAACGCGCGGCCCTGCTCGACTGGCTGGACGCGCCGGCCGAAGGCGAAGTGATCTTCGTGTCGAACGAAGTCGGCATGGGCATCGTGCCCTACGGCGCGATCTCGCGCGCCTATTCCGACCAGGCCGGGCGCCTGAACCAGGACGTGGCGGCGCGCTGCGACCGCGTGCTGTTCGTCGCCGCCGGCTTGCCGCTCGTATTGAAAGGATCGCCGTGCTGAGCGGCCTCTCACCGTTGACGCTGGCCCTGCTGCTGCTCGCCGGCGTCGCGCTCGACCTGCTGCTGGGCGAAGCGCCGCGCTGGCATCCGCTGGTCGGCTTCGGCAACCTGGCCAGCCGCATCGAGCGGCGCTTCAACAAGGGCGGCAAGCGCATCGCACGCGGCACGCTGGCCTGGGCGCTGGCCGTGCTGCCGCTGACGCTGCTGGCGGCGCTCGCCTGCACCCTTCACGGCAAGGCCGGCCTGGCGGTGCACGCGGTGCTGCTCTACCTCTGCCTGGGCCTGCGCAGCCTGCGCGACCACACGCTACCGATCCATACCGCGCTCGAAGCCGGGGACCTGGACCGCGCGCGCTGGCTGACCTCGCACATCGTCAGCCGTGACACCAAGCAGGCCAGCGAAGCCGACCTGGCCAAGGCCGGCGCCGAATCGCTGCTGGAGAACGGCAACGACGCCGTGTTCGGCACCCTGTTCTGGTTCCTGGTGGCCGGCGGCGCGGGCGCGGTGCTGTTCCGCCTTGCGAACACGCTGGATGCGATGTGGGGCTACCGCAATGCGCGCTACAAGCTGTTCGGCCGGGTTGCGGCGCGCATCGACGACGTCCTGAACTACGTGCCGGCGCGCCTGACCGCCCTGTCGTATGCGCTGCTCGCGTCCAGCGCCGGCCAGCTGCGCGCGCTGCGCTGCTGGCGCAGCCAGGCGCCGCACTGGAGCAGCCCGAACGCCGGTCCGGTGATGGCCAGCGGCGCCGGCGCCCTCGGCGTCACGCTCGGCGGCGCCGCGGTCTACGAAGGCGAAGTCGAGATGCGTCCGGTACTGGGCAGCGGTCCCGCCGCGGCCGCCGCCGATCTCCCGCGTGCCTGGCGCCTGGTGTGGCGCACCACGCTGCTGTGGCTCGCCGCCGCCCTCGGCGCCGCGCTGCTGCTGGGAGCGATGCATGCTTGAACACGGCGGCAAACTGCGCGAAGCGATGCGGCGCTACGGCGGCAGCGACTGGATCGACCTGTCCACCGGCATCAACCCGGCCGGCTACCCTGTCCCGCCGCTCGCGCCCGACGCCTGGCAGCGCTTGCCCGAAGCGGATCCGGCGCTCGTCGACGCCGCCCGCGATTACTACGGCGCCCCTGTTTTGCTGCCGGTGGCCGGCACGCAAGCCGCGATCCAGGCCCTGCCGCACCTGCGTGCGCCTGCGCGCGTGAGCGTGGCCGCGCCCTCGTATGCGGAACACGCTCACCATTGGGCGCGCCACGGCCACACGATGCGCCAGGTTCCCTACGACCAGCTGGACGCGGCCGTGCGGGACAGCGATGTGGTCGTGGTCTGCAACCCGAACAACCCGACGGGCGAAGTCGTCGCGCCGACGCAGTTGCTGGCCTGGCACGCGCAATTGACCGCGCGCGGCGGCTGGCTGGTGGTCGACGAAGCCTTCGGCGATACGGCGCGTGAACTGAGCATCGCCGCGCACGCCAGCCAGCCGGGCTTGGTCGTGCTGCGCTCGGTCGGCAAGTTCTTCGGCCTGGCCGGTGTGCGGCTCGGCTTCGTCGGCGCCTCCCCCGATTTATTGGCGCAACTGGAAGACCTGCTCGGGCCATGGGCGGTGAGCGGTCCGGCGCAGACGATCGCGCTGGCGGCCCTGCGCGACCGGGCCTGGCAGACCGCCACCCGGGAACGCCTGGCGCGCGACGGCCACCGCATGCGCCAGCTGCTGGCGGCGCACGGCATCCAGGCCGGCGGGACGCCGCTGTTCCACTGGTGGGCGGAAGGCCGTCCCGAAGCCTTTCATGAACATATGGCCCAGCGCGCGATCTGGGTACGCCTGTTCCCGCAAGCCGCACGCGGCATCCGCCTCGGCTTGCCGGCCCGCGCCGAGCACTGGCACCGCATCGAACAAGCACTTCGAGAATGGAAGCAAGCATGAAGACATGGATACTCGCCGCTGCCTTGGTGGCAGCCCTGCCGGCGCAGGCGGCCGTCAGCGTCAAGGACGACGACGGCAACACCGTCACCCTGCAAAAGCCGGCGCAGCGCGTCATTTCGCTGGCGCCGCACGTGACCGAGCTGTTGTTCGCAGCCGGCGGCGCCAGCCACGTGGTCGGCGTGGTGGCCTACAGCGACTTCCCGGAGGCGGCCAAGGCCCTGCCCCAGGTCGGCTCGAACCGCGAACTCGACATGGAACGCATCCTGGCCCTGAAGCCCGACCTGTTCGTGGTCTGGCGCCACGGCAGTTCCGAGCGCCAGATCGACATGGTGCGCAAGCTCGGCGTGCCGGTGTTCCACAGCGAACCGCACAAGCTCGAGGACATTCCCGAGAGCGTGGCCAGGCTCGGGCAATTGATGGGCACCGACAGCGTGGCGCGCCCCGCCGCCGATGAGCTGAAGCGCCAGCTGGCCGCCCTGCGCGCGAAGTACGCGAACCGGCCGGCCGTGCGCAGCTTCTACCAGGTCTGGGACAAGCCGCTGTACACGCTCAACGGCGAACACATCGTGACGGACGCGCTGCGCCTGTGCGGTGGCGAGAACATCTTCGCGAAGCTGCCGGTGACGGCGCCGGTCGTCACCGTCGAAGGCGTGCTGCAGGAGAACCCGGAAGCGATCTTCGCCACGGCCGAAAAGAACTACGGCGGCGTGAGCATGTGGAAGCCCTACGGCACGCTCACGGCGGTGCGCAACGATAACCTGTTCACGATCGACGGCAACCTGCTGAACCGTTCCGGCCCGCGCATGATCGCGGGCGCCGCCATGCTGTGCGAGAAGCTGGAACTGGCGCGCCAGCACCGCCGCAAATGAAGCGCTTTCCTTATTCCACCCTGATGGTGCAGGGCACGACTTCGGATGCCGGCAAGAGCACCGTGGTCGCGGCCCTGTGCCGGCTGCTGCGCCGGCGCGGCATCCGCGTGGCGCCGTTCAAGCCGCAGAACATGGCCCTGAACAGCGCGGTGACGCAGGACGGCGGCGAGATCGGCCGCGCCCAGGCGCTGCAGGCGATCGCCGCCGGGCTCGAGCCGCACACCGACATGAACCCGGTGCTGCTGAAACCCTCCAGCGACATCGGTGCCCAGGTCATCATCCACGGCAAGGTGCGCGCCGACATGTCCGCGCGCGACTACCACCAATATAAAACGGTCGCGATGGAGGCGGTGCTGGAATCGCACGCGCGCCTGCGCGCCCGGTACGACGCGGTGATCGTCGAAGGCGCCGGCAGCCCGGCCGAGATCAACCTGCGCGCGCGCGACATCGCCAACATGGGTTTTGCGGAAGCGGTCGACTGCCCGGTGCTGCTGGTGGCGGACATCGACCGCGGCGGCGTGTTCGCCCACCTGGTCGGCACGCTGGCCTGCCTGTCCGACAGCGAGCGCGATCGCATCATCGGCTTCGTGATCAACCGGTTTCGCGGCGACATCAAGCTGCTCGAACCGGGCCTGGAATGGCTCGAGCAGCAGACCGGCAAGCCGGTGCTGGCAGTGCTGCCCTACCTGCACGGCCTGTACCTGGATGCCGAAGATGCGGTGCAGGCGGTGACGCCGCGCGCCGGCGGTTTTCGCGTGGTGGTGCCGAGCACCCCGCGCATGAGCAACCACACCGACTTCGATCCGCTGCGCGCCCACCCCGACATCGACCTGCGCTTCGTGCGCGAAGGACAAGCGATCCCGGGCGCGGACCTGATCATCCTCCCCGGCAGCAAGAATACGCGCGGCGACCTGGCCTGGCTGCACCAGCACGGCTGGCCGGAGCACATCCGGCGCCACCTGCGCTACGGCGGCAAGGTGATCGGCGTATGCGGCGGCTTCCAGATGCTGGGGCAATGGGTCGACGATCCGGATGGCGTCGAAGGTGCGGCCGGACGCTCGCCCGCGCTGGGCCTGCTGGACATCCACACCACGCTGGCGCGCGAAAAACGGCTGGCGCAAGTGAGCGGCCACTGCGTGTTCGCACCCGATGCGGCTGGCGCCACGGTCGGCGGCTACGAGATCCACATGGGCGTGTCCGAAGGCGCTGCGCTGGCGCGGCCGGCCTTCGAGATCGGCGGCCGCCCGGAAGGCGCCTGCTCGCCGGATGGCCAGATCCTCGGCAGCTACCTGCACGGCCTGTTCGACCAGGCCCCGGCCTGCGCCGCCCTGCTGCGCTGGGCCGGCCTGCACAGCGATGCCGCGGTGGACAGCGCGGCGCTGCGCGATGCCAGCCTGGACCGCATCGCCGATGCCGCCGAGCCGCTGCTGGCCAGGCTCTTGGCGTGATAATCAAATTCTATTGATCCGGTAAAACTAATTCATTTTACCAATCGAATGAGAATCATTATCATCAGCTCCATAGATCAGTTACGGAGTTCCCGCCATGGCAGTCGCACGCAAAAGCAGTCAAATCATCACCCACCTGGCGATCGGGTTCGCGATCACCTACGCGGTGACCGGTTCGGTCATGCTGGGTGGCCTGGCCGTGCTGATCGAGCCGCTGCTGAATGTGCTGCTGGTCCCCTTCCACGAACAGGCCTGGCACCGCCGTGTGCATGCCGCTACCGGCCAGCGCCGCGTCATGATGCTCGCGCTTGAAAAGATCAGCCTGACCGCGCTGCACATGGGCGTGGCCTTCCTGGTCATGTTCTTCGCCACCGGCTCGATGGCCTTCGGCGGCCTGGCGGCGATCCTGGAACCGGTCTGCAACGTGCTGTTGATGCCGCTGCATGATCGCCTGTGGGACAACGTGCAGGCGAACCGCAACGTACGGATGGCTTGATAAAAGTTTACGTTGAAATTGCCCTTCGTTAAAATCCAAGGATCCATACGATCCGGCGAAGGGTGGCGCTGCTGTGAAACTGATCAAGACGGCGAGCCTGGTCCGCAGGCAGAACGACAGCGTCACCCACTGCGAGATCGAATTGTGCGCCGCGCCCGGCGCGCCAGACCTCTGCCTCGTCAACCTGCGCCAGGGCCGCATGGGCGAGGAATGGCGCGAATCGACGCGCACGCCGCAGCCGGTCGCGCTGCCTGAAGCGGAAACGCTGTTCCAGCTGGCGCTGACCGAAAGACTGGCGCAGGGTTTCGTCGACGCCTCTGACGCCCCCGCTTCCCCGCCCCTTCCCTTTCCTGTGCCTCCCGCACCTGTCATCCTGACCGACGCCGACCGCGTGCTGCTGCAACGCCTGGAACGCGGCAGCTGGAACAAGCTGGCGCCGCACCAGCGCACCCGCACCATCTGGCGCATCGGCGAACGGCGCCTGCGCGCCGCGGTGCCGGCGCTGGTCGACCAGCTCGAACGCGGCGACGCCATGCAGGATTACTGCATCGCCTGGGCCGCCGGCCGCTGTGGCGATGCCGGTGCTGCGGAAGCAATGCGCGTCTTGCACGCGCGTGGCACGACTGACGCCGTGCGCCGCGTGGCGCTGCAGGCCTGGCTGCTGCTGGCCGGCGACGAAGTGCGCGATGGGCATGCGCAGTCGCTGCTGGCGGCCTGGCCCGAGGCTGTGCGCAGCGTCTGGGCGACGGCCGATTTCCAGCGCACCGCCGACCTGGCCGCATCCGCATCCGCGTCCGTAGCCGGATGGCCCGGCCTGCCCTTCGCCGCCTGGCTCGAGCAGCTCGACCAGGTCGGCCAGTCGTCCACGCACGGCACGCTGGCCCGGCGCGTGCTGCTGGACCTGCTGGCCACCGTCCCGCTGCGCCCGGGCAGCTTCCGGGCCGTGCGCCACATCGTCAAGATGGCCGAAATGCGCGCCGATGCCGAGGTGTTCGGCTTGCTGCAGCGCCGCTTCGAAACCACGGCGCATGAATCGCTTCCCTACGTCTACGTCAATGGCAAGTACCGCAGCTTTGCCGAAGAGGCGGCCCGCCCGGACAGCACGGTGGCCTATGGCTGGCGGACCCGCAGCTACCTGCTGCGGCGCGGCTGGCGCCTGCTGCGTCGCCTCGGCCTCGACGCCGATCCCGACTTCATCCGCATGGCGCTGGGCGTGCTGGGCACTTACGACGACCGCGACGCCATCCGGCCCTATCGCCGCGACGAACGCGGCCGCGTGTATGACCGCTGCGCCCACTGGCCGCTGTTCAACCACCTGCTGCGCACCCACGCGGGCCTGCAGCACAGCCGCACGGGCCTGAGCTGGTACGGCGCGGCCTGGCATGCGGACAATGGCCAGCGCCACGAAGCCTTCCCCGAACTGTGGGACAAGTACCCCGGCGCCCTGCTGGCGCTGATGCAGACCAGCCGCTGCGAAGGCGTGCACGATTTCGCCGCCCGGGCGCTTGCGGACAACCACGCTTACTGCGCTGCGCTGCCGCTCGACACCCTGCGCGAACTGCTGCGCAGCCCGTACACCGCCACCGCGCGCTTCGCCTTCCGCACAGCGCGCCTGCGCTTCGAACCCGGTGTACCGGGTCCCGGGTGGCTGATGCTGTTCGTGCGGTCGACGCTGCCGGAAGCGAACCAGTACGCGCTCGACTGCATAGTCCGCGAGCCGGCACGCTACGCGATGGATGCCGACCTGGTCGTCGCCGTGCTGTGCGCGCCGGCGGAAGCAGTGCGGCGCCAGGGCTGGATCCTGTGCCAGGCGGCGCTCAAGCTGGCGGACCAGCCGGTCGCCATCGTCATGCGCCTGCTGGCCTGGCTGGATGCCTGCCTCGAGACCGATGGCGCCCTGGTCGGCGCCATCGCGCCGGACCTGCTGTGGGCGCTCGACAATCCGCTGCATGCGGCGGCATCCGAGGCACCCTACGACCGCCTGCTGGCCCTGCTGCGCCATCCGTCGGCGCCAGTGCGCCTGCTGGCCTGCCGGTGGCTGCTGCTGCACGCGGCGCCGGCATCCAGCCTGCCGGGGCCGACCCTGGCCGCGCTGCTGCGCGACGCCGACCCGGCCGTGCGCGGCATGGGCGTGCGCCTGTTCGGACGCCTGCCGGATGCCATGCTGACGGCCCAGGTCGACCTGGTCGGCGTATTCGCCTGTTCGCCGGACGCCGAGGTCAGGCGCGCCATCGACCCCGTCATCGCGCGCCTGGGCGCGGCGGATCCGGCCTTCGGCGCGGCGCTGCTGCCTGCGCTGCTCGACGGCTTGTTCCGCTCGGAGACCGGGGAAGGCATGCATGCCGACCTGCTGGCCTGGATCACCGGACCGCTGGCGCAGGCGCCGCTGCTCGATGATCCCGACCTCCTGCGGCGCCTGCTGGCGGCGCGCAGCAAGGGCGCGCAACTGCTCGGCGCGGCGCTGGTCGAAGGCTTCCAGCCCGGCCAGTTGCTGGTGGCCGACTGGGCCGCCTTCGGGCGCAACCAGAATGCCAGCGTGCGGCGCTGGGCCTATGCCGCGTTCAGCGCCCACCCCGAACGCGTGAGTGCGGAACTGGAGGCGGCGCTGCGCCTGTTCGACAGCCGCTTCGACGACACCCTGGAATTCGCCACCCGCTACTTCGGCAGCGCCTGTACCCACGCGGACTGGACGCCGCTGCTGCTGGTGAGCCTGTGCGACCATCCGGCGCCGGCGGCCCAGCGCTTCGGCCGGACCATGATCACGACCCATTTCGACGTCGCCGACATCGCCGAATTCATGCTCAAGCTGAGCCAGCACCCGTCGCCGAACATGCAGCTCTTCGTCAGCGCCTGGCTGGAGGGCGCGAGCGGCGGCGACGTCGACAAGCTGCAGCGCCTGGAACCCTACTTCCTCAGCGTGCTGTCCCAGGTCAACCGCGGCCGCATCGTGAAGCAGCGCGTGCAAGCCTTCCTGGCCGGGCAGGCGATGCTGTCCGAGGCCATCGGCGCCTTCGTCGCCCGGCTGTTCGCGCGCCAGGTGGTGACGGTGGCGATCGGCGACAAGGCGCGCTACATCGAAGCCTTGCGCGCGATCCAGCAGCGCTACCCGGACCTGCCGCCGACGCTGACGATCCAGGCTCCGGCCGCCCTCCCACCCGCGCGCACGCAAGCATGAGATTCGACTACCGCTACTACGGCGCGACCAGCGTCGACAACAGCGCCTCCGCCACGGCGATGCGCTTCGTGCCGGACGTGCTGCGCCCGCCCACCTATTTCGTCGCCGACGTCAACCGCCGCATCCCGTTTCGCGAAGCGATATCGGCGCTGCACGAGGTGGTGGTCGCGGACGGGCGCTACCAGGCGCCGGACAAGACGGCCTACAAGGCCTGGCTGGCCGAGAACGAGACACGCCTGCTGGCGGAATTCCAGGCGCGCTCCGCCGACCTGCGCGCGCGCCAGGCGCCGCTGCTGGAAGAACTGAAGGCGCTGCGCGCACGCAAGGACGCCGTGCTGAAGCCCTTCTACAAGGCCCAGTCCAAGTTCTTCAGCTACATCTACCTCACCAACCGCGAGATGTGGATCGCGCTCGACCCGGTCATCACCGTGCATCCGGACCGCCTGTTCTTCGAAGCCTTCAGCCGCGACGAGTCGAGCTATGCCTCGCTCAGCTGCAGCCACGAGGTATTCGACCGCGTCGGCGACTTCGCCTGCGGCACCACCAACATCGATTATTCGGACGCCCTGTACGGCGAATTCCAGAAGATCCGCGACTATAAGAGCACCCGGCTGTCGATTGATCCGGGCGGCTTCGCGGTCAAGACCGCGGACGACCCGGCCTTCATCGAACAGAAGATCGACGTGCCCGACAGCTGGGTGCGCGGCTTCCTGCAGGTGAGCAGCGCGATGAACCTGCCGGCGCGCCGCTTCGAGCTGCATCCGATGGACCTGCACAACTTCTGCCTGGTGCTGCGGCGCCGGCGCGAACGCGCGGGGCCGCGCTCGATCCGCTTCATCCTGACGCCGGGCGAACCCGTGCGCGCGATGTTCGAACCGTGGAACGTGGAAGTCGTGTGCCGGCGCTCGGTCTACCAGGGCGGCACGGCGGAGGAGATCCGCATCTGGGGCCGGCGCCGCCTGCTGGTGCTGGAGCGCCTGGTCGCGCTGGCCGAGGGCTTCACGGTACACCTGCTGGGCGACGGCATGCCCAGCTTCTGGATCGCCCACCTGCCCGGCATGCGCTTCACGCTCGGCCTGTCCGGCTGGACCGCGAACGACTGGACGCGCGCCGGCCAGTTCGACCTGCTGGCGCCGCGCGGCGAGGTGGACGAGGACAGCAAGACCCGCGTCTACGCAGCCCTGGCGCGGCGCTGGTTCGCCACGCCGGACCAGCTGGCAGAGGACACGGGCCTCGCGCGCATGGTCGTCGAACGCGCATTGACGCTGTACACGCAGGCCGGACGCGTGATCTACGACCTGGGCGACGGCGTGTACCGCCTGCGCGAACTGGCGCGCGATCCGCTGCCTTTCGATGCGCTGCGCTTTGCCAGCAGCGCGGAGGCGGAAGCGGAAACGCTGCTGGCCCTGCACGCGGTGGAAGTGACGCCGCCGGAGGCCTTGACCGAGGGCGCGGTGCGCCTGGCTGGCGTAGCGAGGCACGGCGACCGGCTCTACCGCGCGACGCTGGTAATCGATGCCGACCAGCGCATCGTCGACGGCGCCTGCGAATGCAACCAGTTCACCCAGCACCGGCTGCGCAGCGGTCCCTGCGCCCACATGCTGGCGCTGCGTCTTGCACAGGCACGCACATGAAACTATACTTGACTCGACAGGCGCGGCGGAATGGCTCTTGCAAACCGGACGGTGGATCGCCGTCCACGTATTCAGCCCTCCCCATGCGTCACTGGCCTGCTCTTCACTGTGCCGGACAGCCACCCGTAGCGCGAATCGGTGTGGGTTCCCTGAACCACGTCAGCGCTACGGGTAGCGTCCGGCGTCGAGTTGAGCATGCCAGTCCTGCCGGCCCTTCGATGACGATTCCGCCGCGCCTGTTTTCTTCTTCCCTGCCCCTGCCATTATCCCTGCATGGGGTGTCCCGATGAGCGCCAACCAGACCACGCCTCCGACCACGCGCGAGGAGTTGTACGCGCGCATCCGCGCATCGTCGCGTACTGAAGTGACGCTCGCCGAAATGCAAAGGATGGGCTTCTGGCCCCTCGACGACCAGAGCATGACCGAACAGGCGGCGCTGGTGCGGCGCGAAGCGGAGCTGACCCAGGCTTTATCCGCCCTCGGCCGCGAACTGCGCGAGGTCGAGGATCCGGCCACCGCGCTCAAGCGTATGCGCAAGGAACGCATGGCCCAGGCCAGGGCCCGGCGCGAAGAGACCCGGCAGCGCCGCGCGCGCGAACGCCACGAGCGCGCGCTGGCCTGGCATGCGCGCCGCGCTAGGGAAGTGCTGTACCTGGGCGAAGGCGTATCGGCCGGCTTGAACGATGCGCGCAGCGATGCGGATCGCTTGGCCCGGCTGACACTGCCGTCCATGCACGACGCGAAGGACCTGGCGCAGGCGATGGGCCTGTCGCTTGAGGAGCTGCGCTTCCTGGCCTTCGAGCGGCGCGTGTCGCGGATCAGCCATTACCGCCGTTTCGCCATGCCGAAGAAGGCCGGCGGCGAACGCATCATCTCGGCACCGATGCCGCGCCTGAAGCGCGCCCAGTACTGGGTGCTGGACAATGTGCTGGCGCGCGCGCCTGTGCATCCAGCCGCGCACGGCTTCCTCAAGGGCCGCTCGATCGTCAGCAACACGGCGCCCCACGTCGGGCGTGCGGTGGTGATCAATGTCGACCTGAAGGACTTCTTCCCGTCGATCGCGATGCCCCGTGTAAAAGGCGTGTTCACCCAGCTCGGTTACAGCGGGCAGGTGGCGACCACGCTGGCGCTGCTGTGCACCGAAGCCGCCACCGAGACCGTCAGCGTGGATGGCGAAACCTTTCACGTGGCCCACGGCCCGCGCGCGCTGCCCCAGGGTGCGCCCAGCAGTCCGGCACTGACCAACATCCTGTGCCGGCGCCTCGATGCGCGCCTGCAGGGCGCGGCGGCGAAGCTCGGCTTCAGCTATACGCGCTATGCCGACGACCTGACCTTCTCGGGCGGCGAAGACACGCGCACATTGGCCGGCAAACTGCTGTGGCGCGTGCGCCAGATCGTAATCGACGAAGGCTTTACGCCGCATCCGCACAAGCAGCATGTGATGCGCGACAGCGAACGCCAGGGCGTCACCGGTATCGTCGTGAACGAAAAGCCGGCGGTGGACCGCGACACGCTGCGGCGCTTCCGCGCAACGCTGTTCCAGGTCGAGAAGGATGGACCGGCGGGCAAGCAATGGAACGGCAACGACAACGTGCTGGCGGCGCTGGAAGGCTATGCCCACTTTGTCCAGATGGTGGATGCGGACAAGGGCGCGGTGCTGGTGGCTCGGGTGCGTGCGGCCAGGGCCAGGTGGAGCGGACAGGAGACGCCTCCAGGCGTGCCGCTGCCGGCGCCGGCGCGGCGCGGGAACGACTTCCGGGGACTGGCGGCGCAGGGCAAGGCGCCCTGGGATGGCTTCTGGCAGGCCGGGACGGCACCGGCCCCGATACTGGAACAGACCCAGGAACAGATCATGGCGGCGCGGAAGGAAGCGCGCAAGCCGGTGCAGGCGGCACCCTCACCGCAAGTGCAGCCACTGGACGGCAGCACGATGGTGCCGCCTTCTCCGTCGATATTCGATGGCGGTGGCGGCGTCAGCTGGCTGACCTTCGCCGTGCAGTTGATCGTCTCCGCCCTCGTGGGCGGCGCAGTGCGCAGCGCGCTGCCGCTGGTCCTGACGCTGGTGCTGATGGGCTTGTCGGTGCGTTTCCGTCGGCCGTTCTGGATTGGCTTTATTTTGCTGATGCTGGTCTTGTGGGCAGTGCTGGGCGGGCGCTGAGGCGCTTTTTAAGGATTTCAAAAGCAAAAAACCCCGCCGGGCTGATGCCGGGCGGGGTTTTTTGGGGTCTTACTCTACTACTTATTAATTAGCCTGACGATAACCTACTTTCACACTGGTTGCAGCACTATCATCGGCGCAAAGTCGTTTCACGGTCCTGTTCGG
>Ga0265797_10004503_pt1 | contig 21211 bp, 14 predicted proteins | sample P2T30metagenome_FD_192433 | JGI IMG/M metagenome (GOLD analysis project Ga0265797, IMG submission 192433) | Plant litter microbial communities from East Loma Ridge, Irvine, California - P2 T30 | ecosystem: Environmental > Terrestrial > Plant litter > Unclassified | place: USA: California...
AATTAATACCCTCACCAAACACATCAACACCACTACTTCCACCCCCTACCACGCACTATGCCCCCCATCCATCCTCAAATCCGCCCCCGTCATAAAACTACTCGCATCACTCACCAGAAACACCGCTGCACCCCTATACTCCTCCGGCTTACTCAGCCTCCCCAGCATATTCTGCGTCGGCCAATCCTTCTTTCTCTCCGGAAACTTGACAAACAGCTCCTCCACCATAGCCGTCACGATATACCCAGGTGAAATCGTATTGACGCGGATGTTGTGCTGGCCCCACTCGGCGGCTAGGTTGCGTGCGAGTTGGATGACGCCTGCTTTGGAGGCGTTGTATGCGGCGCAGATGAGATTCTGATTCAATGTGTCAGTAACCAGGAAACCCTAGAGAAGGAGTCAAAGGTGCGAACCCTATTCGCAATACTCCCACTCATACTAGCAATCATGACTACACTCCCCCCATTCCCAAACCTAATCATTTGCTTCGCACATGCCTGCGCCGTCATGAACACGCCGGTGATGTTGACTTCAAACATGCGATTCGCATCCTCGGGCGTGTAGTCCAGCGCAGGCGTTTCTTGCTGGATGCCTGCGGCGGCAATGAGGCCATCGAGACGGCCCTCTGCGTCGCCAATTTCCTCGACGATCTTGTTGAGCGCGGGGACGTCGCGGACGTCGATTTGGCGATAGTGGAGCGAAGTGTTGAGGTCTTTTTGCGCGCGGGCGGCGATTGTGTGGAAGTCGGGAGAAGGCTCGGGGAGACGGTCTAGTGCGTAGACTTGGGGCTGTTAGGTTTTCCTGTGATGTTCTCCGTAGACACTAAATATGAGGACAATTACCTTTTGCGCCGGCTTCTAGCAATGCTTCGGCTTGTGTGAGGCCAAGACCGCGTGCTGCGCCGGAGACGAGGACGACTTTGTTTGCGAGGCTGAACTCGGGGAGTCCGGTGGAAGGCATCCTGGAAATCATACAAAGCTGGGTATCCTCGAGAAATTCTGAATGAGCACCTGAATAAGTAGATAAGCAGTAGGGCTGGCTAATTTGACAAGGACGTAAATTCGAGGAAGAATGAAATCAGAATTTCGACACCAATGCTGGGCACCGATGCTATTTAAACTGCCAATTGAGAACACGTCTTCGGGTCATTTGACACCTTGGCCTAAAATCTAGATCTCAGTCCATTGCTCTTCCTCCTTCTACGCCGCGTTTCGCACAATCGTTGTCGCGTTGTTTGCGGGGAACCTAGCCGCCGGTGTACTCCATTAGGCAATCCGAAAACGCGCCGCGGGGAGCTGTCAAGTTCGGGATGCCGACGTCACGCTTGAAAATATGCTGCAGGAAGCTCGAGACGAGTACGTGGCTTACTGTGGCTTGGAGCGATGGATTGAGTATTCCCGAGCCATGTACTGATTGATGGTGACTTGTTGGCAGCATGACATTGCACACGGCTCAATCAGTATCTGTATCCTGATGTGAGATCATCAACTCGGGATCTGGGTCTTCATCGTCTGTGTCGAACAGATTCGGCTTCGGCGGGGAGGACTTGGGTGGTGACCGCACAATTCTAATAGCAGATCCGGTCATCTCTTCCTTTTGCTCTGCCTCTGAAGGTTCGTTGTCGAAGAAATTATTGAGCACTTTCTCTTTACCTTTGCGGTTGATGCCAAGTGCTTCTTCTAGTACACTCTTTGCTTGCACAAAGGCTTCGAGCTCTGCTCCCACTGCGCACACGAGCAGGTTCCACGACCTCGATGTAGCGAATTCAAGCTTCTCTTCAAGGAAGGATATGGTTGCATCCATCTGTTCCAGAAGTCGTGATGGATCTGGTGCATTGCTTCGACCGGCCTGCTGCATGAAGCTTTGTAGGCTCTCTTCGTACTCCGCAACCTGCTTAATCACATTATTCCATAGCACTGCACCCTCATCGAGCGCGTCTCGGTCCATGTCCAGCTGGTCGCACTTCTCAGCCAGCCTCGTGTACTCGTCCTGCCAGTATTCTCGCGCCATATCGAGGGTCCGCCTTTTGACAGGCAGCGAGAGGAAGGACGTCGTCGACAGCGGCACGTGGTGTATGTTCGGAGGTCGTGCTAGGAAGCTTGAGACCTCCTTGTCTAGTATGGATAACGATGATTTGTATGAGGATAGCCTGGCTTCAACAGAGTTCTCGGTATCTGCGAGTTCATCAAGGACCCGCTTGTGCCGCCGTTTGAGAGCCCACAGCTCCTCCTCTTTCTGTCTTATCTCCTGCTCCAGCTTAGACGCCTCTGTTTGTAATGTGTGCGTTTTTGCGCCTTCACTTTCGCCCTCGATCGCTTTGATCTTCGTTTCCAGACGCGAGCGCTTCTGTGCCCAGCCATCTGTCTTTTCGACTGTGACCTGCAGCTCTCTCAGATCCTCGTCGAGCATATCCAGTTCCTCAGCCCTGACGCTGGCTAGCTGGCGAATACGTCGAGAAATGCCCAGTCGTGCAGCATTCAGGCCGACTTTCTTTCGTCGGGGCTTGTGCGCGTCTGTGCCGTTCTCTACGCTCCGGTCGCTGGATCGCACGCTGCTGACTGTCGGTGTGGTACTACCATTCGAAAGAACGTCGTCTGGAGTGTCGTCTTGGCCGGAAAGGCCGCTCATCAAACCATCTGCCTGCGCATCCAGTAGCTCCTGCAACTGTTGTTCGAGGTGTCGCGCGCGTCGCTGCAGGGCAAGCAGGTCGTCGGGCACGCGAGGCGGCGGTGACAAGCTTGTTCGCGGTGCATTCCATAGCACTGAGGATGTCACGGGTGGAGGTACGCGCGGCGACGGCGGAGAGTTGTAGAAGGGAAGCTCGTGGTCGCGTGCGTGTGGGTCTTCAAACGATCTGCGGAACTTGGGCGGCGGCGATAGCGAGCCCAGCACTGAATTAAATATCGACATAGCTGTTGTACATAAGGAAATGGGAGAAGTTAGGGCTGAAGAGGGTCGGAGCGCTGATGTGTTGTGTAGGCTAAGTGTTCAGGTGAGCTCTTCTGATCGTTGTTACCTTGAATCCTGGAAGCATGTGAACGAATCACAGGGTGTTCATGCGCGGCCACGTTCCGCCTTTCTGAGCATACATGTCAACGCAGCGATTTGCGTTGGAATGAAGAGATACGCTTTGAGGTTAAACCTCTGCATCTCTCACTTGTCCTAGGTCAATCTCCATCCTCTTGCTCGTGACGTAGGGTAGTCTGGTACTTCTGAACTAGTAGTCACAGTCACTTTGCTTGAAGGCTAACAGTGTACAGAGTGAGCATCTGATAATGATTTGAACATAGACAGGCCTATTGATAAGAACTGCAAGATTTGTTTGTAGACGGAAATGCAAGACAGCGCAAGATGTGAAGCATCAGGTCGAGGTGTAAAAGCAACAGGGGTGATACACCGCCAAGCCATACCCCCTTCTCATTGGTACGGGGCTAAGCGAGCGCGATTTCACATCCCACTCTACGCTCTCGAAAATCAGTTCACGACGGCAACTAATTTCTAGGAACACCACAACGTACGTCCACCTCCAGCCGCATTGAATTCGACCACCTCTAACAGTGCATCATAGCAGCCTACTACGAACCCACATACAACATGGCTGATGCAGCAGGACCAGCTCGTGGCGGCGGCGGTTTCGGATCGCGTGGTGACCGTGGAGGTGATCGTGGCCGTGGCCGCGGTCGTGGACGTGGTCGCCGTGGCGGCAAGAGCGAGGTACACACACTCGGACGCTGAGAAAACTGGGCAGAATTGACAATTGGCACAGGAGAAGGAGTGGCAGCCAGTTACCAAGCTCGGCCGTCTCGTAAAGGCCGGCAAGATCAAGAGCATGGAGGAGATGTGCGTCCAAAACCACCCCGACAGCAGCAATGGCAGTACTAACAGTCCCCAGCTACCTCCACTCTCTCGCCATCAAGGAGTACCAGATCGTCGACTTCTTCCTCCCCAAGCTCAAGGACGAGGTCATGAAGATCAAGCCCGTCCAGAAGCAGACCCGTGCCGGTCAGCGCACCCGCTTCAAGGCCATCGTCGTCATCGGTGACTCCGAGGGACACGTCGGTCTCGGCATCAAGACCTCCAAGGAAGTCGCGACCGCCATCCGCGCCGCCATCATCATTGCCAAGCTCAGTGTCGTCCCCATCCGACGAGGCTACTGGGGCACCAACCTCGGTGAGCCTCACTCGCTGCCTACCAAGGAGAGCGGAAAGTGCGGTTCCGTCACCGTCCGTCTCATCCCTGCGCCCCGCGGTACCGGCCTTGTCGCATCGCCCGCCGTCAAGCGTCTCTTGCAGTTGGCTGGTGTCGCCGACATCTACACAGCCTCGTCCGGATCCACCAAGACCCTCGAGAACACGCTCAAGGCCACCTTCGTCGCCGTCGCCAACTCATACGGCTTCCTCACACCAAACTTATGGAAAGAGACGAAATTGCAGGTAAGAATTACGTGTACGAACTGAATGTAAGACAAATGCTGACTTCGTACCTACAATTCTGCAGAGAAGCCCGCTCGAGGAGTACAGCGATGTGCTGCGCGAGGGCAAGCGGTACTAGGCGGTTTCTCGGTGATGTGCGTCTTCTTCAGCATTCAGGGTTAAGGCGTGGGACTATACATTCGGGACCTCAGCTATGCATCTGACGATAGTGCTGGGCTACCCGGCATGAAAATGAACAACTTCATACCTTCATATACGTGACCTTTTAATCTTCAGTGGATGGTCATAAAGCATTGTGGTCTAGTGGTTTTCCAGCCAGTGGTTGCTGTTACTCGCTCATCCTCGGGCGCAGCCCGGCATGCTGTCTCGATATTCGAATACAGCGCCATCCGGGACTTTACTCAGCGTCACATCATTCATAGATCTATACTCACCAGACTCCGCAAGAATTCGTGATCGATCATTAGCGAAGCTCTACCACCACCATTGTTGTTAAGAGTACGTTGAAAGTAGGGCCTGACTATCCTCGGAATATTTACTATAGCTTTCTCACTCTACTAAACCAATAGTGAAGATAGACAGGCTACCAGTTTAGATTACCGACTTTGTCCTTGATCACAGATTTTGCTAGCCTCATCAATCACGAGTTCTTGCGGCACCTGATGTGCTCATGCGCTATGCTACTCAGTCAACCTGCGACACCGCACAACCCAGCATCCCACCCTCACCGTCAAGCAATGTGTAATTCCATTGGAATCTAGGTTTAGGTCACTAGCAAGTTGACCTGGAGTGTTGTATGTAGTTAAGCTTTTGTCGTGCCCGCAACCTCGTAAACAAGCAACTGGAGTAACTAATTCAACCTTCAATCAGCAGCTCAAGGCGTCAGATCTACTCCAGCCCGCATCTTTTCACCGCACAGTTTTCGTTCAATGGATTTTCAAGCTCTTAGTATGGCCTGAATAGTTTCAAGGTAGTTCACAGCCTTGCTAACTTCGTAAGCAAGCAAGCTAAGTAGATTGACGTCTGATCAGCTGCTTGAGGATCCATAGCTAATCAGGCCCGCAATCGTTCTTCGCAAGGTTTTTGTGAAAAGAGTGTTTTGGGTCTTGGTACGGCGTGGATGTCTTTGAAGTAGTTACAGCCCTTTTGAGTTGCGTCCGGAGGCGTTGAGTTGGGAGCGTTATATCTGGACTTGTGCACACCGCACCACGAGAAACAGGGCAGTTGGAGTAATTACAATTTCGATTGAATTTTCAAACATGTAGCGCTAGCGCTTTCGAGAAACGGTACTTTAGGGAGAAACACAAAGCCGAAGCTCGAGGTATCGCAGGGTCGTACAGAAGGACACAGGGCCAGTGTGAGAAAATAGCATCCAGCGAACGATAGCTTGCCGCTGGAGCTTTGACACAAAATAGCAAAGGCAACTTTCAGCCAATCACAAACGTAGATATAGAAGAAGCGGAGTGTTTCGCCGGTAATTCCTCCCCCAGAGTAGCGCCTCGCAAACATACAAAATAACAATTACGTACGAAAAAAAAGGATCAGGGGAGTATCGTATGTACCACAACTCCGTGAACCAAAACGCCAATCGCAAACGAAACATCAGATGACGACAAGACAAGACGCGAGAAATCGTGGCTATGATGTCTCGGGCAGGTGCCTAGCTTGCCTGAATGAAAATCAGGACATTAGGACTAGGGGAAGTGTTAGGCATCGTGCATAGACACGGTTAACTCAGCACCGCTTACACGTCGCCGCCGCCCGCGACTGCCGCCTTCGGGCCGCTGTGCGAGGACGTCGCGGAGTTGTGGGCTGCGGATGGAGTTAGTATGTGACTCGGAAGGGATGTGCGTGGATTATGTGGGACGTACTCATCCTTGTCCTAGCAATCGTAGAGGTCTTGAGTCAGCTTTCGTCGCATGCGAGGCTTTGAGGTACTTAGAAGGACTTACCCTATCAACGTGATGTACACGCACGTGTCTGATGGGGAATTAGTCGAATTTCTGATTGACATGCCAGGCTGAGCTATCTTGACGCACCTCTGCAGATTATCCGGTCTAGGATACTTGTGTTCGCGATCTGGACAGAACGGACACACATAACCAGGTGATTGATGCACGAGGCCATGCCGTATCATTTCGTTCTTCCGCTTGAAACCCTTGCCGCCTTCTGAGCGCGGACAGCCCGAGACTGGGCAGTAATGTGGTCTATTCTGTGAATGGACGTTTGTATGTGAACTAGCAGCATCGTCAGTGTTAGCAGGACGTTCCGTCCTCGAGTGAACTCACTTCAGTAAATACTGCGTCTGAAACGGCATAGCGTTGCAGCCAGGATAGTCGCACCTAAACGACCCAATAGCAAGCGATCCTATCAGCGGCAAACCAGATCCAATCGGCGGAGGTAAATGGATCGTAGACGACGCGAGCGTGCCATCCAGACTCATATGTCTCGGCCGATTCTCAACAGGCGTCTGTTGCGATCCCGGGCTCGGACCGTCCGAGCTCTGATAGCCTTCACTCGTGGATGCCGAGTGAAGCGTTGACGGATACCGCCCGTTTGAAGATACCTGTGAAGGTCTCCTGTTGTCGGATCCGAACACGTGACCGGATCCGTTTTGTAGGAAGAGATCTCCACGCTGCACGTCACTGTTTGCGCTCATTGGCGATGAGGCGCTGAATGGCGGTATGGGGGATGCGGGAGTATGCGAGCTTATCGACATTTGTCGCACTCTTGCTGTTGGCGATGCTGTGATGGATGAAATCGATGCGCGATGAACCAGGCCATTAGCCCGGGGATCTTCGCTGATTGAAGCTGACCGTGGTAGGTCCGGGATCATTTGCGATATAGATGGTATTTGCTGTTGCGATGCGGGAGATCCTGCTTCCAATGGCGAGGATGGTTGAATCATAGGGAGTCGGTCAGATGGTGGTCCAGGTATTTGCAATTGGTGAAGATCTCGCGTATCTCCAGGCGGTTGCATTGATGCAACTGAATTTCTGCGTTGGCTTTGCTGGGGTACTGGTGATGCAGACTGTACGTGAACGTTTGGTCTTCTCGAATTTTGCTCATGCGTATCATGGCGCAGGCCGTTTGGCACGGAGCTTAGTGGAGATACCTCGGAGGCGCGTCTCTCTGGGTGAGCAAACTGCCTGACGTCCGGCTCGACTACCGAATCTCTGTGAGCTGATGTTGCTGTTGGTTGGCCACCGAGTACATCTTTTGGATTGGTGTTGAATACAAAAGGCTGAACACCAGACTGCACTGGTCGAATGGCATTGAACCCCGAAGGAGCAGTTGCCATCCCTGACGGTTGATTTTCCATGTCGTCGTCGTCGCCTTCCGACTCAGTCATCGAGTCTGAATTGAGTGCCGTCAGGCTAACTTGATGGGCGATATCAGGCTGATTCGGTGCCATCTCACGGATCAAAACCCAGTCGCCTTGCGTCGGTCGAGTCTTGCGCCGATTAGCCTTCTTCTGTCTCCGCGATGACGAAGGAGAACTAACTGGCGGAAGGGGTTTCGTGACCTGGGGCGAAGGGGACGGCGAGGGCGCAGCTCTTACAAACACCTGCTCAAGACCCGGGCTTTGATGGCGAAAGTCTTCGTCCTCGTAGTAATCGTGGGTCATTGAGGTGAATGCACTTCGGGCTATTAGACGCCCAGAGGATGATGTTGCTCCGAGGGTCGTGATCTAACCCAGCGAGCCTTCCTCAAATGCCCCTTGGCACAGCAGCCCAAACTTGAGGAAGGTGCGCGCTTCACGGGAAGTGCAAATAATGGCGGTCTGAAGCAGCGTCAGCAAGACATCCGGATGCATTCTTTTCGAAGTTTTGCAGCAGAACTCTCGAGCGCGAGTGAAGTGGCGTGTAAATGGCAAAACGACTTGTGCGGTGCGCAAAGTACGAGTTGACAAGGCACAGGATGCCGACTCATGCGAACAAGGCTACCACTCGTGACCGTCTAGTACCCACGCACAGGCAGAGACGGGGGCGCATACAAAGAAAGAGATACAGCGCTCTCATTTGCGAAGCCCACCCGTCGACAAAGTGGAGAGAAACGAGCAACGCATATTAAAACTGGAGACGGGTGCTTGGAGTGACGCGCCGGAGACTGTGCGGCTCTGCGCGGTGGAAAACATACCCGAAATGCCAGTGCGACGACTACTTTCAGCCTCAGGGTTGTCGAAGGGTGCCGATCGCAAGCATACAGATCAAACCAGCCGAGGCGCACGCAGAATGCTGGGCCGGTCACGGTGTCGCATGGGTGTTGGAGAGACAGTGAGATACACCAGCCTTCACCGCTGGCAGAGGGACGTACGTGGAGGACTCTGCTGGCGCTGTGCTGGACCGACCGGGAGGGCTGATGATGCGGGGGCTCTAAAAGGGTAGTAGGAATGGAAATGGGCGGATACGGGCGAGCACAAGCACATAAAAGGCAGCCAACGAGCAGAGGTCGGACGGTCGAACGAAGGCGACGGCGACGGCGACGGCGTCAGCAAGCAGCAGTAGTTGGAGACAGCAACAACAGCACAGCTCTTCACGAGGGCCCACGGCCACAACCACCCTTCTGGAGGCGCAGCGGGACTAGGCTGACCTACAGCGGCTCCCAACCATGAGCGAGCGATGAGGCTGAGTGGTTCCCATCACGCATGGCGTTTCCCCTCCTTTTCATGGAGTCTAGCCACATTTGCTCCCCGCAGTATCCATCCCATGGGGTCGACCATCGGCGGAGACAGTCCCGCCAAACTGCACACGGCCGGCCAGAGCGACATGTCTCGCAAAACATCGACAATCTGGCCAAACGCCGATCGGCACACTCACCATCCGCCGTACGGCGTCCCCAGCGCATGTCAGATTCGACGCACAATGCGGCGTGGGCCGTTGAGCGCGGGCGTTCACAAGCGAACATCCATTGTCCAAGCACAAGTCAGGGTCTGCCGCCCCTCCAGCCAGCGACGTGGAAGAAAATATATTACTTTGCCCAGACTTTGCTCGACCTTGTTCCAATCCTGTGTACACATTAGGCACTTGTTGACATACACTCGCATATGCGCAGATACTGCATGCGCACACCTATTTCCCCCCGCACTCTGACCAATCGTCGGTTGCATACGGAGTACTTTTTGCGCCTATCGTACAGTCTTGTGTGCTGTTCATTGCGCCCATCTACGCTGCGCAGAAATGCTGTAACCACCTTCTAAGAATGACTTTGACAGGTCCCGCCAACATTTGAACCCCTCACCACCGCTAACGGTCTAACGCCCAAAAAAGCAATGACAGGCTGATAAAGCAATGCTTTGCGCCCAAAAAGGGTATTTACCTGGGTAAAAAATCGACCAATCCGATTTTAACCTCAGCCGATATATGCAACATTCGCACGTCGGCTAGGCAGTCATGCAGGATCACGCCTTTGGATTTGGATTTGCGTTGAACCCCGGAATGCCTGTCCACTTGTGCCCGGCTGGCATTCTTGGGCGGCCAAAGTTCTCGTCCAGGTCGAGGATGACTTTGAGGGCATTGCGGCTCCGCAGGTATGGCAGCGGTGCGCTTGCCTCTGCGAGATGGACGGAGGGCTCGAGGCTCGCGTCTGAGTGCGATCCTCCGGGCAGGGGTAGTGCTTTGGGAATGTCAGTACGGTCGTTTGGAAGAATTTTAGGTCAGGAATAGGACTTACTTCGCTGCAACAACTCGTAGCCGGCTAGTGTAAAGCCGAACTGGGGCGATGATCGCATGATACGAGCTGGTCCACCCTTGAAGAATGCCTTGAACCCCTCGTCTCGCCAGATGGTCTTTGCTGCGTGTCGTAGACCAGTGTATGTGGCCTCACCCTTCCGTGCCTCTACTTGCAACCGAGTCTTGATGACATCGCAGGGTGTGGTCAGGTACGCTGCAGGCATACCAGCAATGGCCCCAGCCGTCAACATCTGGACAATGCCTAATTGCTTTTGTGGGCTCTCGCCGAAGAAGTCCTTCTTCAAGTGGCTGTACGAGGGGAAGTAGATGGCGGAGAACGGAACTGGACATACTGTAAGCAGCTAGACAGTCGTTGAGTACATTCAGGCTCTTACCATCTCGAAGTAAACACGCAGAAGCACCCTTGTACAGGCCGACAAGACCCAAGTTTCGCACAATCCACATGGCAGACCGCCTCGGAACACCCTCGACGTTCTTCGCGAGCTCGCCCTGGACCTGGAGACGGATCTTCACGATCTCGAGCGGGTTGGTGAAAACGACTTGGCACGCACCGGCGGTACCACCAGCCAGGAGCTCCATTGGTAACTTTATGGCACCGGTATCCTTATCGGTCATCTTGCCGCGAACCAAGTCGTTTACTGTAAGCTTGATAGCCTTCTCCGGAGCCACTCCTACAAGTTGCGGTAGGACACCTGAGTACAGGCCAGTGAAGCCCTCGTTTTTGATCACCTTCTTCGCGCAGTCAAGAGAGTTCTTGTACAGAACGTGTCCAACACCTGAGCTCCTCTGGTTCTGCATTCTCGTCTTCACCAGGTCGATTGGGTACACCATGAACGCTCCAAAAGCACCTGCGATGGAGCCAAGGGCGAAGTGGTGAACGGATTCGAGGACGTCGTGCCATATAGATTTAGTGGTTGCAAACACCTTCTGCCCGGCGTCTGAGATGCCACTCGCTGCGAGCGAGCCTACAGTGTGCCACGAGGGGTCGAGGACGCGTGAAAAGTCCCGCAGACTGAGCCTCCCTGACGCCTCGTCCAGGCCAGCAAAGTGGAAGAGAATGTCTGCCTCCATGGGCGTGTACAGGTTGAAGCGACTTATCCGAGCGGCCTCGTTGAGGAAGTCTGTGCGGGTGATTTTGCCGTCGTAGCTCTTCTGTGTGGCATTGCGAACAATGAGCTCGACCATGTCCATCTGCTGGATCATATTCTGGAAGGCGCGGACGTTGGCGTAGGAGATCTTGCTGCCAACGGAGATGTTGCATAGGGAGGGGAGGTTCTCGAGGAGGTAGTCGGAGAGCTTGTGGCTGGCGGTTTCGCGGATGATGCGCTGGAAGTCTTCGGGCTCGACGAAGCCGTCTTTGTCGGCGTCGAAGTGCATGAAGCCCTGGCGCACGCGCTCGCCCTGCAGTCCACGCAGCATCTGGGCGAACTGGGGGTATGTCATGGCGTGGCGGTGCTTCTTAGACCCGACATATAGAGACGCCCACTCGCCCTCCCAGTTGAAGGGCAGGCTGTCCTCGGTCTTGTGGGCGCGCCATGTGTCGTAGAACTCGTCGAAGTTGATGTAGCCGGTGCGGTTCTTGTCGAAGAAGCGGAAGACGACCTCGTACTCGGCGTCGGGCTTCGCGAGCAGGTTCTGGAAGACGGACCAGTCCTGCAGGCTGACCTTGCCCTTGCGTTCGCGGTCGGCCACGGCGAAGAGGATGCCGTACTGGTAGCGCTTGATTTTGTGCTGTGGAGGGCGCACCGTGAGCTTCAAGCCGACTCAAAGTATGTACTATAGCATAGCATAGCATGGCACAGATGGCTTACATAGTCCTCGCTCTCGGGCGCAATCGCGTCTATGAACTGGTCCTCGTTCAGGTAGTAGTCGCCGCCCTCGTCGTCCTTTTGTGCGTGCTTCATAAATGCTGCGCGGGTGAGCTGCGAGAGCTGCGGCTCGTCCGTGGTCCCCAGCAACACCTCGCCCACTTGCTCCTTGACCGTCGCCATAGTGAGAGAATGGCGCGCTACTCGGCTTCTTGGGGGGGTCAATTGGCCTCGATAGGTGTCGGTGAGTCAATTATAGGGATAAGGGAGAAGTGCGAGAGGTTTGTCGGATAGTCCGCCGTCGACTAGTAAGTTGGAGCTCGGGCGTTTTGGTTGTGTTGCGAGCGACTTTCGGACCTTGATGCTAGGCGGATTTTATCTAGCGGCGGGGAGACGCGTGGGGAAAGCACTGAGAAAAGCAACCGGCAGATGTCAACGTAAAGAGTCACAGACGGTGAAACAGGACAATTTTCATGATCCTTTTCTTCTTTTGGAGAAATGCTGTCAGCCACACCTCACCGCTTGATCGACGACAGCCCTGGTCAGGGACGTCCGCGAGCCGCGATCCGGGGTCCATTAATTATTGCTGCACATGCACATGTCCTTCTCCGTGAGGCTCTGTGGAGCTATCCCCGGACCAAGGAAACTCTCAGCTGTCAACCTTTAGCGCCCCTTGACCCGGGACACACTACCTCCTGTCTGCTGCTATTGTAGGTATACTATTGCAGTTTTATGCGGTGCTCCTTGGGCTACGGGCGCAATCGGAATAGTCCCTAGAGTTGACGTGGAAACTGGCTTTTATGGCCAAATGTAGCAAAAAGAACACGAACTACAAATGGATATTGAGATTGTGCACGCCTGACAATCAAAGTGCAGTAATGTACACGCGCTATAGAACAGCATCTACATAGTCTAAACAACGAGCCTCCCTGGCTCGACCTCGAGAACGCTCTTGACGCGCTGTAGGAAGGCGTGCCCTCTCTTCTCGTCACCCTTGGGCACACTCACGCTGAAGACGTTTAGAAGTCCAACAACGCTGTCAGCTCCACCTCTTGATGGCTTAGCACTGCGAGCGGCCGACTTTCTTGCGGTGAGGATGTCGAGTACGTCTGGCTTCCTGAACGACTGAGCGCGTGTGCTCGGCATAGCTGGAGGCAAACCAGTGACTTGAGGCACATAGTGGCCACGCGAGTACTTGCTGGCGACCTTGTTCAGGCCAAGGACAGCGTTGAAGAGCTCGTCGGCCGAAGGCTTTGCGGTCTTCGACTTTGGCAGGTCCTCGTTTGCGAGTTCTGTAGCGCGTGCGATGAAGGTAGAGAGGGGCAGAAAGACGCCAATGGAGTCCTGCACGCGCTTCTGGCATTCCATCACGGCCTTGAAGGAGACAGGAAGGGCCACTTCCACATCGGCCTCTTCCACTGGAGCCGCAGCAGCAGTTTCAGGCTTCTTGCTAGGTGCCTCCTTCTTCGCCATGACCTTGATGTTCGAAAGATCGAGATGGGCGAGCTTCTTGAATCGATCCGCCGACTCTGAAGGGTATGATTTTTGAATCTGGCCAATGTAGGCGAGCACGTCGCCCTTCAAAAGCCTGCCACTAGGTCCGGTAGCCGGAATCTTGTCGGCCTCTTCTTTCGGTAGGCCGTTGACCTTCATCAGATGTTGCACAGAGGGGTATAGCGGGTAGGTTTGTTTGTGGGCGGAGCCGCTGGAGGTCGACTGCTCTGAAGAAGGTGCTGGTTTCGATGTTCGTTCCTCTTGGGGTATAGGCTCCGATTCCTCCTTTGCCTCCTTCTTTGGTTCTTCTTTGGGCGCCTCTGCCTTCTTGGGTGCTGGGCTTTCTTCTGCAGGAATCTCAAGGGAGCTCAGGTCGTCGCCGGGTTCTGCTGTGACCGCTATCCGGGTGCCGACTTGGACTTGCTTTGATCCATCTCCTTGCTAACACGGGAGTCAGCCAGCTCCTAGCATTTCGATCTTGTGCATACTATTATCTTCGCTAGAATGCCGTCATCCTGAGCCTCCACCTCCATTTGCGCCTTGTCTGTCTCGATCTCAAGAAGAACATCTCCGGCAGAGAAGGAGTCGCCTGGTGAAGTCAGTCAAATGCCTTCCAATGTATGCTGAGTCCCTCTGTCATGTCTCCCATCTTCGTTGTTCGTGGTGCAGGTGCGCGGTAGGAAAGCGGGTCGGTCGTACCTTCCTTGATCTTCCAGGTCGCGATATTGCCCTCGGTCATGGTCGGCGACAGCGCAGGCATGCTGAAGTTTTGCGCCGCAAGCGATGCCGGTGCAGGATGAAATGCTATGCTGTCGTTAGTAGTCGTCCTCTTGCGGGTGTCAGTCGCTACACACCTCTTCGCGCGCCGTGGTTGCGACATTGCTGCGAGGCAGCGCGCGCCGATGCCCTACATACGGCAGCGAGAGAGGCCATGGAGAGCAATCGGCGGATGGAGAAGGCGCTGGGTGTCGGGCTCGAGAGAATGCAATCGGCTCAGAGTGTTGAAATGTTGAGCAGCGAGTTAGCTTCGATGCATGTGGACCCTGGCAAGCTTGGGCGGGCCGGCCTTCATCTCGACATTTTCCCGTCTGAGCCAGGCCACCATCGCAGGCCAGGCATTGTAGATAAGCTCGTGTATGAATACACTACCAATTGCATTGTATGTATATTGTACTAACTGCAGTATAGCATGCCTCCAGTATCTCGAGGCTTCGCCAGCTTCCTCCACCAGACGGCCTTCAAATTGCCCTCGTCATTGCGCGCCGCCCTCTTCAGAACCCGCGAAGACTTCTTCCAACCCAACACCTTCCGAAAGTCCCAATCCCTCACATCCTCGATACTGCGCCGATACCAATCATCCTACCGGAGCGATCTTCCCAAAAGACCCGGCGCATTCGTCTCCAATGACCCAGTCCTGCGCCATGTCGTCCAAACCCGCCAGCCAGTCGTCCTGTACCGGTCCCCAACCAACAGGTGGTACTATTTGAAGGTCTACGGCACCGCGATGCTATGGCTAGGCGCGGGCGCCTTCTCCATGAAGTTCCAAGATGATATCAAAGACCGGGACCTGAAGTTCTTCGTGCGGCCCACGTACGTCGTCGTCGGATTCGGCTTCCTCGCTATCGGCTGCTACATCTGCACTGCGCCCACGAACCGAATGCGCCTGCTGGAAGTGGTGCCGAGCATGCAAGGCGGACCGTTGCAGTTGCGTTTCACGGTGAAGTCAGCCCCGTGGAACAGGGAGAAGATCGTGTACTCGAGAATAGGGGGCGCGACGATAAGCGAGAAGACGTGGCCGATGGTGGAAGAGCTGATGGAAGCGGAGAGGGCGAGGAAGCAGAATGTGTTTGAGGGACTGGAGCACTTGTCTGTTTTGTCGCGGACGTGGGAGTACTCGGCGCGCTGGGTGCATCAGAAGTGGACCAACTTCTTCCTCAGCTTCAAGTTCGCTGTGCTGAGGTTTGGTATTGCAAAGGTGGAGGTGGAGGGCGACAAGTGGAAGATCGACTGCTCGGGGTGGCTGCTGGAGGATGGTAAAGGTATGTTGAGATGAACATCTGTCGAGCACTGCACTAACTCATACAAGCCATCGATCGCCTACTGCCAGAGGAGTGAAGCTGACAGCTGAGACTTCGAACGAAGGAGGCCGTCTATTTGGACCGTTCTTGGTCATATACTTGAGGCTCGACATTCAAGAAGCGAATTGTACATACATGCAGTTCCTGTATAACCCATGTAACATAGCACTCCTATTGTAATATTGTCATAAAGTCTAGAGCTGAATGCTCTGCGCAAAGCATTACATAACACGAGGAGGATGACTACGTGATGATATCTTCAGTGCCCCATGCTTTATGCTACCGCGTATTGCCAGCTAGCAGCCAGATGTGAAGATATTAAAAGCGAGGTCTAGCTGCGCAAAACCACTGCGAAGATATACAGGACTGGTGTTTGTATGTACACTCTACTGTAGCGGAGTTCCTATGCTACCTTGTCATTTTCGCACTTCGCTGGTTGAACGCACGGGCACGCAGTACTTCGTACCTGAATGCCTTACCAACGATACAAGCCTGTATCTCACACAGTTGCAAACACCACAGTGAGCTTGAACACCAGCGTATTCTAAGCACGCTGCAAACCACATTGACTTGTGCTTAGAGGAAAATGTGTTGGTGGAGGGTGTTGCAGCCTGGACGATGCGAGGCATGCCCGCGGATTGCAACACCATGGACCCCAGTCATGATCATCACGACAACCATAGTCACACGCACATCGCTGAGCAAAGAAGAGACGCAGAGACTGGAAAATGAAAGACAAGAATAGGTAACTTGTTTGTGTATCAAGGAGCGAGGATGAGGCTCTTTAGTGACGCATCCAGCTCACGATCATCGTCACCACCACAATGCAGTCTCAAGCACTACAAAAGATTCAAAATATAGCAAATTCTTTACATATTGGGTCGCTCCTTTCTCTGGTGGCGTTGATGAGTGGGAAGCGCAGATCAAAAGCACGTGCACGGTACCTATCAACGTGAACCCCACATTTGCGACGACATGGCGGAACGACCATTTAAGCTTTTGGTACCTTGCATATGATCACCGGCAGCACGATGGTACTGTGAAAACGAGCAATGGAATAAGTGCCAGAAAGGAGCCGGGAGACTCCCGAAAAGTTGCGGACTTTGTAGTTTGAGCATTTCTGCAGGTCTCTATTTGTTTAAATACGTTTCACCATGAAGAATGCGTGAGTGAAGAGCACATCTCATTGTTCGTGTTGAAAGTTGTCGGACATGCGTGGATGTGGGCTGCACATGTGTCAATGATTTTGGCGCCGGTGCCAAGGTAGTTCGAGATGCGAGATGCGATGCGCGCTCCTCGCCAACACGCCATCACCAACCTGCCCACTCAAGCCAGTCCTGGCGCACCAGTTTTTTGTAGCTCTCAGCCGGCATCAGCTCTATTTCGTGGTTATTTTCATCACCGTCGCATCTTTTTCAGGGCGTGCATCGCGCATTTGGCTGGACTTCACAGACCCACAACAACAAGACACCCGGGCAACGAGCCACCCGCATCGCGCAATTCATCGCCCTTCGTTTTGCGCATGCAGCAGGCTGGTCATTGACGGCGAATGTCACCCTGATCCCCGAAGAATTCACACAGGCGGTGTAAGTGCGCTCTCACCAGGTGAATCCGGCGCACATTCACTCACGGCCGCCTACAAGACCCGCATTCTGCCTCACCGCACCGACCCCCCATGTCGAGCCGTCCAAAGCGCAAGTTCGACATCGACCCGAACGCCTCAGACCCCGACGACTACGACTACGACGCCTCCGAGCGCGCACCGCCACAACGCCGGCGCAATCGGGCCACCGGCACGCCTGGGGCCAAGAAGAAGTCTTCCAAGCGCCAGCGACGCGCCTACGGGGGCTCTGACGTGGACGACGACGACGAGATAGTCTCCGACGACTCCTTCACTGACCGCTCCGAGTCAGAGGAGCCCGAGATCAACCCGGCGACCGGCCGGAGCGTGCGCCGCGCCACCAAGAAGCAGATCACGTACGAGGAGAGCGAGGACGAGATCGAGGACACCCCGTCAGAGGGCGACGACGACAAGCCACTGTCAACGCGACGACGGGCGAAGCCAAAGCCCTCCATCGAAGAGGTCGCCAAGCCATCGCTCATTGTCAGGCTCAAGATGCCAGATCGCGCCCCTGCCCGCAACCTGCGCATCCGCACCGGCAGCAAGTCGATCGCCCGCGAGAAGACACCAGAGGTCACGGGCACGCGGCGCAGCAGTCGCCTCTCGCACGATGTGGAGACGCCCATTGTAGCCCTGTCAGACTCTGGCAGGCACGTCAATGTTGTTCGCGAAGGCACCCGCAGCCCTGAGCCTGTCCAGCCGCGCGCTACAAGAGGCGGGAAAGGCCCAAGAGTCCAGTACCCCAGCGCTATAATGGAAGCATCGCAAGAGGCGTCCATGGTGCGTGACGACGACGACGAAGAAGAAGAAGACTTTCCTGGCCCGCTGGACGAGCTCCTGCACGAGCCTCAGACCGAAGTCGAAGCGAGCAAGGAGAGCTCGCCCGTACAGGAGGCACAGTCAAAGCACGATGACGAAGATGAGGGTATGGAAGGTGTCATACAGGAGTCGCAGCACGACGGCGCCGCTGAAGACTCGGAAGAGGAAGAAGGACCCATCACGCGAGGTGGACGCAGCATGAGGGTGAGTGTCCGCAATTGCTCTTTGACTATTGCCACTAACGTAACCAGTCTACTCGGGCCAGATCTGCCAGGTCAGCTAAACGTAAGAGGGGGGTTGACGAAAGTAGTGATTTCGAGCCCGTTGTTGACGAGGGAAAAGAAGGAGAGGAAGACATGTCTGAATCGGATCATGGCAAGGGCAAGGCTTCACCCTCGGACAGCGCATCTGGCTCGGGACGGCGATCTACACGTCTACGGGGTGGTCGGGCACGACAGTCACAGCGCAGCAGACGCAACTCGTCGTCTGACGAACACTCTGTCGACCCAGAAGATGTGGCAGATGAGCTGCATGACCTCGATACCAACAAGCGACGACGGCACAGCAGACGCGTTCCCGACAGCGACTTGGCTTACGACACTGCACCAAAACGTCGTGCACGCGCCGCCGGCGTAGACTACCGCGTGGTGCGCCCTGAGCTGAACGCCGTCTTCGAGAACGATGACGATGAAGCTGGTCCTGGCGCTACAAGGTCGCGACCAAAAGCCGGTCGCTCTGGATATCGCAGTCTTTGGGGCAACCAAGGGCCCTTTGGTGGTGGAGAACCCGGCCTCGGAGGCGGTGCGAACGACTCTGACAGCAGCGACGACGAGAACCAGAAGATGCCAAAGCCTATGGGTGGCATGACTGGCATGACTCCGACCACCGCAACCGCGCCAGGCTTTCCGTTCCCAAAGACTCACAACGCTGATCCGCAGCAAGCCGGCGGTTCGGGCGGTGGCCCAGCTGATCTTGGAAAAGTCAAGGACAGGAAGGCCCTCGCAGACTCTGACCCTCTTGGCGTCGATCCCAACGTCAACTTTGACGGTGTTGGAGGCCTCGATGACCATATCAACAAGCTCAAGGAGATGGTCATGCTTCCTCTGCTTTACCCTGAAGTCTTTCAACGCTTCAAGATCACGCCTCCTCGTGGCGTGTTGTTCCACGGCCCTCCAGGTACGGGTAAGACACTTCTCGCGCGTGCTCTGGCATCGAGTGTCAGCACCCACGGACAAAAGGTCACCTTTTACATGCGCAAAGGTGCCGATGCCTTGAGTAAGTGGGTCGGCGAGGCTGAACGTCAGCTCCGTCTCTTGTTCGAAGAAGCGCGGAAGACACAGCCGAGTATCATCTTCTTCGACGAGATTGACGGTCTCGCACCCGTTCGATCAAGCAAGCAGGAGCAAATCCACGCATCTATTGTCGCGACACTTCTCGCACTCATGGATGGCATGGACGGCCGTGGTCAAGTCATTGTCATTGGAGCGACCAATCGACCGGACTCTGTTGATCCAGCACTTCGCCGCCCTGGCCGGTTCGACCGCGAATTTTACTTCCCACTGCCTAGCGTGGAGGGACGACGTGCAATTCTTGACATCCACACCAAGAATTGGGAACCACCAATCAAACCTGCGATGAAAGACGCTCTCGCGGAGCTAACCAAGGGCTATGGCGGTGCTGATCTTCGTGCTTTGTGCACTGAGGCTGCCCTGAACGCCGTACAAGGCACATTTCCTCAGATCTACACCTCCGAGAAGAAGCTCCTGATTGATCCCGCCAACATCAAGATTCTTCCCAAGGACTTCATGATCTCTGTAAACAAGATGGTCCCATCTTCACAGCGGACAGCCACTGCGAGCGCAGCACCGCTTGCGAAAGATCTTGAGCCCTTGCTACGAAAGCCACTAGCGCAAATCATTGAGCGCATTGATGAGATGCTACCACGACGGAAGAAGCTTACAGCACTCGAGGAAGCTGAGTTCGATGACCGCGAGGATGAGAAGGGTTTCGAGCGCGAAGCAACCATGCGCAACTTTGAGAGCAGCCGTATTTTCCGACCTCGGCTACTCATCAGCGGTCTCCAAGGCATGGGTCAACAATATCTGGGTGCTGCTCTGCTCAACAAACTGGAAGGTTTGCACGTGCAGTCATTCGATCTGCCGACCATCTTGGAGGATGCAACTCGGACGCCTGAAGCGGCTATTACGCAGTTGTTCACTGAAATAAGGCGGCACAAGCCCGCAGTTATCTACATACCATCAGTGGATGTGTGGTACAGCACGCTGCCTCCGACTGCCATCAAGACCTTCAAACTTCTCCTGCGCAGCGTTGGGGCCAACGAACCTATCATGCTGTTGGGTGTGATGGAACTCCTCGACAAGGACGAACGACCTGACAAGCAGATGATGGCTGACTTGTTTGGCTTCTCACAGAGCAATGAGTTCAAGCTTGAGCGTCCAGAGAAAGAGGGGAGAGCCGAGTTCTTCAACAACATCACTCACTACATCCGAATGTCGCCCGCCGATTTTCCTGATCCAGACAACAGGAAGAGGCGGGTCCTACCTGTCCTTGAGGCTGCTCCCATTACGGTACCCGTCGTGGACCCCAAAGAACTCGCTGCGCGCGACAAGCAACAGAAGAAACAAGACAACATCACGCTGGGCAAAGTCAAAGTCCTGATCCAGCCCATCATGAATGAGTTGAAGAAATACAGGAAGTTCTTCAGGCCCATTCTGGAAGAAAGCTGGTACGCTTACCTTCTTGAGGAGCAAAATCCCGATCACATTGGGAGTGACCTTGCGCCGCAGCAGCAACAGGAGCAAGGAGTAGTGCGACAATGGGAATTTTCCACAGACTCAAGGGGTGTTGGTGTTTTGCTTCACGTTGAGAGTGGCAACAAGTACTACAACCTTCATCTTGGTGAGATCGAGAGGCGCCTGTCCAATGGCTTCTACAAGCGTCCGCAGGATTTCTTGTTCGACATCAAAACACTCGCAAAAGACGCGAAGACCTTTGGAGATGCCGAACGAACTCTCAAAGCCAACGAAATGGTTACAAATGTTGAAGTCGACATTGACAGTTTCTTCGTAGTAGGCAACCCGACGCTGCTGGCGGAGTCTGAAGCTGTGTATCAACGGGAAAAGGAGAGGGAGCGCAAGGCCAAGGAGAAACAGCAGAAGAGGCTGGATGAAGGCAAGGACGCAGGCGCAGAGGTTGTTGGCATCCCACCGGAGCAATCCCTTAGGACAACAGAAGCTTCAGGACC
>Ga0265797_10004504_pt1 | contig 21211 bp, 22 predicted proteins | sample P2T30metagenome_FD_192433 | JGI IMG/M metagenome (GOLD analysis project Ga0265797, IMG submission 192433) | Plant litter microbial communities from East Loma Ridge, Irvine, California - P2 T30 | ecosystem: Environmental > Terrestrial > Plant litter > Unclassified | place: USA: California...
TCACTAGTTGTATCTTGGAGACGACATGAATGGCTTCGTACAAATGCACGACTGCTGAGTTCCTTTACCGCTGCATGAGTTTGGCAATGACTGGCATGATCCACAGGACTTCGCTCAGACATGTAAATTTTGTTTTTTAGCTGTGGTATCTTGGGAGCTGATCGCAGATTTCGAGTCAATGTACAGCGACCATCCTCAACTCGCGCCGAATCATCGATACAACGTATAAGGTAGTTATCATAAACGTAAAGATCAATCCATCTCAGCTCTCTAATCAGTGCACAGCCTCAAGCGTCATCGCAACCAAGGCACACTCAAGGTACAGCTTCAAAGTCCATTCTTTTTGCCGTGAAGTCCGGCAATTTGTACCGAGTTTAAAGATGAGTCGCGAGAGACGCTAAAACAAAGCCCGTTGCGGCAGGCCTCGTGATGAGGTGGAGGCTGGGGAAGCTACGTCTAAGCGCCTAGTACGCCACTCTGGAGGCTGCTCTCAAGCACACCGTACAACCTCCACTGATAGACTCCACACAACAAACACACACCAAGATGAAGCTCCTTACCATTGCCTCCGCGATCCTCGCAACCGCATCTGCCAGCTCCCTGTTCGGCGGCCCCGAAGTCACCTTCGACGACTCGCTTTCCGTCCCCGGCCACAACCCGTTGAACCACTGCGACAACCCTCAGGATGATCTCCTCGACCTCAAGAGCGTCGACCTGAACCCCAACCCACCCAAGGCGTAAGTATTCAAGTCGCCGCAACAGGCGTATACACATGCGCTAACGCAAAGACACAGCGGCCAAACCCTCAGCATCGTCGCTCGCGGCGACCTCTCGCAAGACATCGAAGATGGCGCCAAGGTGCACCTGCAAGTCAAGTACGGCCTGATCACCATCATCAGGCAGGATGCCGACCTCTGCGCCCAGGTCAAGAACGTCGACCTCGAGTGCCCGCTCAAGAAGGGCGAGCTCGCCTTGACCAAGGACGTCGAGCTCCCCAAGCAGATCCCGCCCGGAAAGTACACCGTTCTCGCCGACGTCAAGACCAAGGACGACAAGAAGGTCACCTGCCTGACTGCGACCGTCGAGTTCCACAGGGACGGCAGCTTCCAGGTGCTCAGCAAGAAGGGCGGCAACAACAAGCAGGAGATCTAGATCACTAGGCGCAAGCTACATTTTGATACAACTTCACTTCGAGCATGACTGAAGCGTTCAGTTTTAGCGTTGTTATTGTCTGGCGCATGGACGAGGGTGTGCGTGTAGAGGACGGATGGCTTGTTGTCCGCGAGGGAATGTCTCGTTGTCCATACTAGGCACTCTGCGCATTTGGGTATCCTGTCTATACTGCCAACCAGCACTCATTGTCGTTGTCCTCCACCAGTTATAATGCTTCTCGAATGCTCATGTTTGTATCCTCTCGTCATGTAATAACAATCGCACTGCAATTACACTCTGATGTTCCAATCGACTTTCGTATTCCTTCACCGCCTCTATTCGCCGAACAGCTTCCTCACTCTCTTCATGACACTGTCCTTCTCGGGGTCGTACGGGTGATCCTTGGAAGGAATCTCGAGCAAGCTTGGGAAAGCCTCGTTGTACTGGTCGACGCGGGGTCTTATGCGCTCAGCGATCTGCATGTCGTGTTAGCGAATCTTCGTCTTCTGTCTCCAGGCCGTCGCATGGCCCGTCTCAACTGCAAAGTAGTAGCTACGTACGTGTTGGTTGATCAGCACGATTGCAATGTCCTTCCTCTGCCTGGTGAACTGGTCGAATGCTTTCTCGATAGCGGCTTGCTCGGTTTTGGCATCGACGACAAGGTAGTTCTTCTGCGAGTCTGGAGCTTCGGTGACATGCTACGAAGCAAGTCAGTCTTCATGAGGTTCTTCACCGGATCAGCGCAAGTGGTAGCCTACTCCAACACCAGCCAGCAAGATGCCGGTCACTGAGTCCTAGGCTGTGTTAGCAGGTGAGCGCAACTTTTGGTGCTCAGATGGGCGGGTACAAACCTCGTCTCCAATCACCGCCAGGAATTGTCGGTCTTTGTATGCTGACTGAGGTAACGCCATGATTGCTGTATGCACAAGATGTGGTGCTTGAGGTTGCCTGACGTATGGCTGGCAGCAGTGCTGCTGTGGTGGTAGCTGCTCCAGACCCGGAGATCAGTCGGCTTCTCGGGAGCGGCGCACGCATCAAGTCAGCTTGCGAAAGCAACAAAATCTTGAAGAGAGCATTTACATCATATTCACATGATCTTTTTAAAAATTACCGCTGGCGGGTGTATTGACTTCTATCAGATCGTCTGAATGTATCCATGAGAAGGTTTGATGAGCATTTCTTAGGATAGTCTATTCAGGCGTGTTCATACTCCGATCTGACCGCCTCTGCTCAACCATCAAGTCAATACAATTGCTCATCCTAAGAAGGATCTTACGCTGTCTTTCAGACTTGCCGTTGCTTTGGAGGTCTGACATAGCCTGTGTGACGAAGGTGGAGTGTAGCATGCTAAGCATCTAGGTGCAGCCATGATCGACCATCTCACAGCAATATTTGGTCAACAAGTTGAAGATGCTTCGGAAGGTAAGACCAAGAACATCAACCAACCATCAAAGGACAGCCCTGACTAGTTATCCAGAAACGTTCGATCTCTTCGCTCAGCCTCCGAACTCTGGTGATCTAGGAATGATAGACCCTAAGGCTGCATCCATTGACCTTGCCATCCAAGGTCGTGACTTCACTCTTACCCAATCGCCAGGCTTGCTCCAGTCTAATCGGGAGGGAGGTACTACAGGCGCCGCAATCTGGGCAACTTCGGTTCGGTTCGCCCAATGGATCTCATCGCCTGATAATATCCTGTTCAAGCACGGTCTCTTAGGTGCATCGAGCAACGTGCTTGAACTTGGATCTGGCATCTCAGGCCTCGTGGGCTGTGTCCTCGCGCCTCAGGTCCAGCATGTCATTTTGACAGACCAACAATACACCCTCAAGTTATTGAAAGATAACGTAAACGCCAACGTGACTGCGAACACTAGCAAAGGCAAAGGTCGTACGAAACGAGCCAACCAAGACCACTCAGGCGCCAACATTACCGTCGAATCTTTGGATTGGGAAACAGACGCGATCGCACCGTTCCTCGCTAACAATGGCCTGACGACTGGCGCTGACGTCGTACTGGCTTGCGATTGCATCTACAACTACGCTCTGATTGAGCCCTTCACACAGGCTTGTGCCGATGTATGCCGAGTCCGGCAGCAGAGTTCCGAGCCCGACGAATCGACGCCAACCGTATGCGTTGTCGCGCAGCATCTGCGTCAGCCCGACGTGTTTGAGGAGTGGGCTGAGGTCTGGCTGCGCAAGTTTCATACCTGGAGAATACCCACCGAGATGCTTGGTGAGGCTCTCGGTGAAGGCAGTGGCTTTGCTGTGCACATCGGAGTCCTGAAGTGAGCATCGCAGAGGTTCATTCTTCGCTAGGCGAAGCGCTTGTCTTAGCTTGAAGGTACGTTTATCATTTCATCGCCCTAGCCAGCGCATTCCGAACCTTCTTTCATGATTGAGAACCATTGAAAAGTAAATCCTATATTTGTGAAGGTACTATCAAAGGCCTGTCTGACACCCTCCAAATACCGCCATTGAGGACACATGACCATTGTCGGAGCTCAAGCTGACGAAGTCTTATACACAGTCTCCATCACAACGAGCCCACTGCAATAAGACCTCCCGCTATACTAATTAGCCCCAACGACTCCATCACGCCAGGTCGTCACGATCGAGTCTCGAGTTCGACCTCCGCCATTAATCTGATAGACGTCCTCCCATCTCGAGAACCCCAACTTGCGATAATCGGACTGTCTTCGGTCATGGGGTCGGCATTCCTCCAATGGAACAACAGCTCGCAGTCTAGCTTCAGAGTCCGTACTGCCCACCCTACCGCTGAGAGACCAGTACGAAGTTTGAAGCTTGGTCGCGAGGACAGTTGCGAAGCCGGCCGGCCGCACAAGTACCACACTTCCAATGCCGCCAATGGCCACATGCATACCCGTCTGCAGTCCACGCATAGATGAGCACATAGAGTTGAAACGACAGGCGTACTGTAACCATGGATTCGATCTAGCGTGAGGCGAAGTGCTTTTCAACTTGCATCCCCGGTGCATAGCGTTCTCACATGCTATGGGCCCACAGATTACTTCTTCCCGTGGCTGCCTTCAAAACAGTGGGCGCGGCGCCTTTATTGACGTACGCATATGTGGAGGCGGAGAGCTTCTCGTAACGAGCATATATGATGTTCTGGCGGCGCCTATCGGTGGATTCGAGATGCTACCCTAGCAACCAAGGACGAATCCACCGACGTGCATTAGAAGACGGCCGCTCGCACACTCGTGACCTGCATTGGGTTCACGACCGGTGCGAACAGCTGCTGTGTGGGGCATTTTCCTTGCTGCTTGTCGAGCTTGTCAATGTCGTGCAGAGAACGTGTTCGTGATTAAGATAAATTGTGGATTATGACATAGGCCAACAACAAACGTGAGGTATAACAATACAGACTTACTCAGAGCGGATGAGTGCAAGTTGCACGCCGTGTGCTGGCGGAGCTGAGCCATCGTACATCCTTGCCTGGGCACGCCACGCTCACGTCGCATATAAGTTAAGGCATCAATCAGCCCTCCAATCCTTGAGGTGAGGCTCGATCCCTGCAGCATCATCCAGCCACGCTCCTCGTGTCACCAGTCTACTTGTGGATCAACCACTAGTCCTGCGGCCCAACAGCCGGCTATAGAACGGCGCAACTCAAGGCTGGCGTAGGTGAGTGCGAGCCGTGGTGGATGCAGTTCGAGAGCCCGTACATGCTTCCTTCTTCCTTCCTTCGCTAAGCGACTGGGCAGTTATGAGGTATTGGTAGAGCAAGTAGATTAGGTACATAGAGCCTTGCTATTCATCCAAGTAAGCGGCGTGCATGTGCATGAGGACGAACGCTGCGCTCCGCAATCACCCTACACACAGACACACATCACTCCCTCTTGCGTCCCACTTCAACCTCACCTGTGTGCTCTCCACATGTCAGCGGTCCCTCTGATCGTCTGAGGCTATCCTTGCGCCCGTTTGCACGCCGCTGTTGTGCCTGCCAGGCCTTGGAACTTCATTGGATAGGCGCCGCAGCCGCCAACCCACAAACGCGCGCGCGAGACAGCCAGCCTGTCGTGAGGCTACTACCACCCGCGAGTCACGTGTAGCACACCATCAACAGGACCACCTCAGGTCTCCTATTGTTGCACATACCGCTCCGCCAGGCGAACGCAACTACCGCCCATTTCTATACCTGGCGCGCACTGCTTATGGATCCCTGCATGCTAATGCTTCGTTGTGCAACAAACCAGCCTCGCGTGCGACCCTAACAGCGCCCGGACGAGAACCACTGCATCCATCCCCAGCTATTGCATCACCCGATCATATGGCACTCTAGCTGGTCTACAGGTCCTGCAATAATACTGTTGCTGTACCCTTGTACACCCTTCGCTGGCTCTGTGAGTGGCCGTTGCGCATCCTGTCGCATCGATGCCTCAACTCCCATTCGCCAGACACGCACAGTTGGAAGCCGAGGACGATATGGTCGCAGTTGAACCAGTACCTGCGCTTATTACTGGAGCCGCACCGCAGAAACTACCCAGGAGACAGTCGATACTCAACTCACTTAAGAAGGGCTTGAGGAGGAATCATGACTTGCCGGAGGTCAGAGCAATATCAATACCAGACAAGCAAGAAGGAGGACCACCTTTGTTGAGGAGACGCTCGAGCAACCCAGAGCTCAGGCCGAAAGTGTCAAGACGAGCCATCGCGAGCTTGCCGAGGCAGCAAACGTTAAAGAGAAGTGAGAGTGAGAAGAGAGGGAAGCTCTTGGAGGTTCCGTCAGGAGACTTTGAGAAGAGACAGGATGGCGTTGCGCAGAAGCGAGGATGGAGCGTGGGTGGGCTTAGGAGGCAAAGGTCACCGAGACCAGGAGCTATACCTTCAGCGTCTGCACCGGAGGTAGCATCACAAGGATCAAATGAACCCTACGGCACGATAGACACCCAACTCTCACAGAACGACAACACACAACAGAGTGGCTCAGCGCCCAGCGACATGTCCTCACACGGATACTTCGATAGCAGGCACGAGTCAACGAGCGACGCCGATGCAACAGAATACGATCATAACGAAGCAGACGAGACCAACGACCCGGCGGCTCTGCAGGCAGAGTACGCCCGCCGATGGATATTAAACTTGAGCATGTCTTTCCGCGACAAGTCAGAACGTGAGAAGTTCTTCGTTACGTACGCAGAAACACCCACAAAGTGGCGGCGTCTGACGATATCGTTGGATTACCGCACAGCACCTCCAGGTTCATTAGAAGCAGACCTCAAGAGTCTGCATTACCAGCGAGACAAAAGCTTTCGTGTCTTCGAAGCTATCAGAGAAAGCCTTGACGACATTCAATACTACGAAACTGTGACCAACCTGAAACTGGAAACGACAGAAGAAGATTGCCAGCTGCACATCCATGTACGCGAGGATGCGAACGAGATTGTGCAATTCCCTGCTGCTTCCCTCATGGATCATGTGCAGTGTCCGCGCTATCGTGAAAGTGAAGTCGAGTTTGATTCACATCTCTCTGGTTTCGTCTACAAGGTTCGAGCTGATGGACAACTACTCATCAAGAAAGAGATACCCGGTCCCGATACTGTTGACGAATTTCTCTACGAGGTTAACGCCCTGGATGCGTTGTACGGTGCCAACGGTGTTATTCAGCTCCGTGGCCTGATCACAGATGAAGATGGGTCTATCGTGAAAGGCTTACTAATTTCTTATGCATCGCGTGGCGCACTTGTGGACACGATTTACGACTTTGGTGGTGAGCTACCTTGGCACAAGCGGGAGAAATGGGCCCGTCAAATCGTTGAAGGCCTATCCAACATCCATGAGGCAGGTTACGTGCAAGGCGATTTTACCTTGTCAAACATTGTTATCGACGATGACGAGAACGCTCAGATTATTGATATCAACCGCCGTGGCTGCCCGGTCGGCTGGGAGCCTCCTGAGTTGAGCAGATTGATCGAGTCGGGCCAGCGAATTGCCATGCACATCAGCGTGAAGACTGATCTCTTCCAGCTTGGAATGGTGTTGTGGGCACTCGCCGCTGAGTGCGATGAGCCCGAGCGCTCACGGCCTCTGGTCCCACTTGGATCGGAATACCCTAATTACTACTGCCAAATCGTCGATTCATGTCTCGAGGCTCGCCCTCAAGGCAGGATGTCGGCTTCACAGCTTCTCGCCAAGTTCCCTCGGGACGCTGGCCGCCCACCAAGTCAGCGCCCAAGTGTAGACTTCAGCTTACAACCACACATTCTAGGTGGAGACTTGAAGGCCTCCGACCCGAGTGTCGCAACCTCTCACCGCTCCGACAAGGAGTACATTGATCCGAACATGGCTGTGACCCTTGACGAGGTTCAGCGCCAACGCCAACGCCGTGTCGATTCTGCCAAGGCAGGATTCACTGACCAAGTCACATATCTTGACCCCAACTCAAATCCAGCGAGTACGAGCTACCAATTTGAAAGCAACGGAAGCTGGGTTATAGGTCAGAGCCGCGGCCGCAGCCCGGTCTCAAGCAGAAGGAGACGCAGTTCTCCATATGGCCGCACAGCAACTAGCGTTACAAGTCTATCATTGTCGCCCGACCGCCGCTCCGGCAGGAGCGCAAAGGTGTACTGCGACGACCTCGAAGACGAGCCATCATCATATCCCGCGCAGCTGGATGAACGCGATCTGATCTCTGAGCCAGAAAGCCGCTCCCCACGGTGCCCGTCACCTCCTACAAACAGGCGTGTTACGAGGTTGCGGCGTGATCAGTCGCCAGAATTCAGACCGCCCATGCATCAAGATTCTGGCTTTGATGAGCAGATGATTCACGACCTCCGCCTGGAAGATGAGTCCGCATCTTCAGATAAATCGACTGAATCTGAAGGCGAGATGGATTCCGAAGACGAAATGCCGCAGCTGCGCCCTATGGGTACGCGAGCTAAGCAGTCTAACGCAGCACACCCGGGTGCAAACAGGGCTCTTGCCAGATGAGCATTGGATGGGCATTGGAAGATTGTTGGAAATCTTGTTGACCATTACCAGATGTGTACTAGGGGTGACACCAGATTGCTCTGCGAGCACCGTCGCTTTCGTAAATGGTTGGCACTACGTGCCACTCTCGACGGTATGCGCTTGGAGGTTCTCACGGACGCAAGACGCCATTGCTACCAGATCAAGCAGGCATGCTTCGTTGGCGGTGCTTGCACTACAAGCGGGAGATGGTATTGCTGTGGAAGCAGATACGCACGCAGCGATGGGTAACGACGATGCTCGTCGTTCTGCAACCCTTCGCCAGTGAAGACGCGAAGGAACGATCATGATGACACGATAACGAACAAGGCTGGGAGAAGGATGGACCTTAGGCGTTGGCTCCTGGCTGGATGATAGGAGTGAATCGGTTTATATGGAAAGGGCATGATTAGGTCGTACCCCATATATCACTCTTTCGGTAGTCATGAACACATGCTCAATGATCAATACCCACCTCTGTCAAGCATCGTTCGTGCTGTGTTGTATATCTACTGACTGCGCCGATGTATGGCTTTAACGTCTTGTCCTTTATCATGTTAATCGCCCCATGTAATCGATTGCTACACGTTGTTTACGCTGTCTCATGGCACAAAAGTGAATAGTGAGCGGCATGTTTGCGTGTTGATGGCATAATTTCGGCCATATTCGGGTGATGCTCGCATCCATGACGACCGCCGATAAACAAAGTGACGATTTGCTTTGACAACCGCAACTTTCACTGACGACGACGCGGATAATGCTGCCCGCCAGCGCGAGAACTTGATCCAAACGGCCTGCCAGTGTGCACGGCGATGATAATCCACCCAAATCACTAAGAACATGCCGCCCCTCGTGCGCCGCCGCCCGCTGCTTGAGCGCGTTCAAGCATACCTTGATCCTGGAGACTTTCTGCTATGGCTCTCGGAAGAGCTCAACGACGATGCGCATGAGGATCTTTTGAACAGCTGGGCGACACCGATCGGAATTGCGCTCAATTTCCTGTTCATCCTGGCTAGAGGTTCGAGCAATCCGGGAGATTCAAGAGGAAGCGACGATGTGTTTGGCGACATCGAAGGAAAGAGAGGAAGCGGATGGTTTGCATGGCTCGTGAGTATACACAGAACACATGTTTCTCTGCGGCAATGAGAACTAGGCTGATGGCAATTGCTTAGGCGGCCTTCCTCGTGCATACCTTGACGATCGTGTGCTGTGTCAACACCTTCTACACTTTCTTCCGCAAGCGACACTACCGCCTTTTCGAGCAACCCGTCGATCTTCCGCCCAATACACCTTCGGCGCAGCGCGTGCGTGTCGACAGCTCGCCGGCGTCTTCGTCGCCTTTGAGCTACGTCAAGAAGACTTTTGCTGCAGCGACGGCATCGTCTCGTGCATACCCGGACCCGGAGAGGGAAGTTTGGGAGGTCTCGGTGTGGGACCCGAAGCCTTTCCATCTGACGACTTTCACACTTTTCTCGCCAGGCCACGTTCTGCTCTACTATGCGCTGCTTCCGACGGCACCTTTGGACCCGAGGCCTTCTGTCACAGTTGTGTTGGCGGTGCTTTTCGGAACCGTCCTATCTCTTCAGCTGGGCTTTATGAAGACATCTTTCGTGCAACAAGCGAAGGACTCTGCTCTCATTCACGGCGAAGTCATGAATGAGTACGACACCAAGTTCGTCCACCCATTCCTCACACGACCTGTCCGTGACGTCGGCACTCAGTCTCGTGAGAGCTCCTTGACGCCTCGGGGGACGAAGGTTCGCGAAGTAGACCTCTACACGCCCACAACATTGATCAACAGAGGCTTCAAAACAAACCCGAACCCGAACTACAGCGGCCAATATGACCCTGACGACCTTGCTCACAAACCAGAGCCACGTCGCGAATCGAGCCATGGTCTGCCTCGGAGCGCCACCACACCCGCTCTTGCCACGCCAAAGAACTACGTCAGCAGCTACACGCAACTGTCGACCGCGCAGCCATCTTCTGATTACTCGTCTCCTCTCAAGCCGCGTCACGAGCGTCCTCGTGAGTCTGTCGTCCCCAAGGGCGATGGAGGAAGCATGGGTATCCACAGTCACGCCAATTCTCCATTGAGAAAGGCTACGAGCAGCAGCTACCTCAGGAACGACGACGCTGTCAGGAGGGCTGGAAGTCCGTTGAAGCGTATGAGTACTCCTGGTGGAGGCGACACTACAAGGGATGAGAGGCGCAGGCAGACTGGTAGATTTTAATGTATGATAATTGTACTCTGGAACGACCATGAGCTTTGAATTCATTGATGTATGATAATAGTATACAGACCCCTAGTTTCCATACACGTTAGTAAGACTCCCATGTGACGAACCGTTTGGACGAATGAAACTATAGAGAAGAACGCCCGCAGACAACTCGAACGACCAAAAATTAAGGGACATCTCAAACAATATGACCTAGATCGTCAAATTTTTCTTCCCAAATGGCTGGCCAACAGAAAACCACTTCTCTCTGAGTGTGGCCTTGCCAAAACGTGAGACCATTGACCCATCCGGTGTACTTCATGAGTGGTGGGGCCTTTTCGTCAACAAGTGTTACCTCTAGGCCGACATGCCGTGTCCTGTACCTCTTGTCTTCATCAAGTCTAGAAGACCACGACGTAAATATGCGAGCGTCCTCATCCACGTCCTGGGCCCCTACGAATACCGCGAAAGCTTCGTCGGATCCTTCCAACACGGCAAGCGAGAGCGTTTGCTCTGCACCGTCAATGGCGTACACAATCTCTCGGGCCATAGTGTCTTTGTAATTCTTGACTGGATCGAACCTCTGTGAGATGAGATCCTCCTGGAGATACTCCTCGATTTCTTCTGGTATTAGACTCGTCCGACTCATAGTTCCGTTGCCCTCTGCCGCTCGCAACTTAGCTGCGAACTGTAACAAACGGGCGCGTTGGTGGTCATCCAGGCCATATCGGTCTCGTTTCCTGTCTGCTTCGGGCTCGGGATCCCACCAACCAGCAACGCCAAACTCATCATACACTTGCCATACAAGTCCCACGGTATGAATGCCATCCTGGTGCAAACTGACTTCGGGCAAACGGCAGTCCTTCAACCATGTCAGCTGTCTTCGACCGACTGGTGGATCAAAGTTGCAAAAGGCTATGTATTCCAGATAGTCGGTTGTGCTCATGGCTGTTGGAAGCTCCGTGATCTCTTCGACATCGTGAATCAGTTCACCGTTGACGAGATACATAGTCAGAGCACATAAACCAACGCTGTGCATCTCAGAACTCTCATCTGCGAGCGCTTGTGAATCGAGCCGTGCGCCGTAATTGCAGCAGTTTGCCGTGATTGGCAAGATGTCGTACGGCCGGTCAATGTTTCGAGCCGCTATGTCTCTGAATATCATCGTCGACATTGCTTTGCCATTCGCTTCGGTCTCGTCGTAGAGGATTTTGTACTTGCTGAAGCAAGAAAGCAAAAGATCGCACCTCTCCTGTAGCGCTGGCGCTACATTGATGCCATCGCACAAGGCCAGGAGGAATTTTGTTGTTTGCTCACGCAACAAAGTTGCTGGGAAATAGATCTCTCCGTTGATGAAGTCGACGGGACAATGGCACTCTTCACCATCGTTGCCTGTCGCGAATTCCCGTCGCTTCAGAAGCTCGAGATCCTGGGTGTGGCGGATAAGTAACGTCATGCTCTGTCCTCCTAGATACTCCTCCTGGAATATCCATGCCCTCTGCCACCACCGATCTTTCTGCAGAAGCTCCAGTAGGTCCAAAATGCCCGCTATAGTTTCATCGTCGCAGTCTGCAAGCATCGAAGGAGCGTCACGTCCGCTGTCCTCGACGAGGTCACCACATAGTAGCGATGCGAGAGACAGAAGGTGCGACTCGTCGCGAATTTCTGTCGATATCAATCCAACCGGATGTTCGCTTTTGTGGTACACGCGATCCATAGAGTCCATGGCCGCTTGCTTCTCACACTTCTTCGTGGAGTCGACACACTCTTTGTCGATCCAGAAGAGAGAGCTGCCTACGTATTCTGCGAAACGTCGCACTCGAAAGATGACAATATCGCGCACTTCGTTCTTCCTCTCGTGTCCATCCTCGGTTTTGATTGTGTAGCCTTTTGATCCAGCATCCTCGTATTCCTCCATAGGCTCACATGAGTACGAGACTGCGATGTAGTCCCTCACCGCATTCATGTCTTTCACCTCGACGCGAGTTTCGCGAAGTGTGTTACTGCTTCCATGTACCACTGAAAGACACTTCAAGTCTTCGACCCATTCAACAGACTTCTCGTTCGTCTCGACGTAACGATCATCGATCTCGATCAACTTATCGACTAAAGATTTGCCGACGAGCTCGTCTTGTCGACAGCAAAGCTCTGTAGAAAGGGCAGACATACGGAGGTAGCAGCATGGATGAGATGCATGCGAGGGGTGTATAAGAGCTGGAAAAGAGGTGAAGCGGTTGAACTTGATCAGGACCACGAGCAAGATATCGGTCAGAGTTGACTATGGAGATGTTGCAACCTTGAACGTGACGAGAGACACGTTTCGATGCCCAACCTCACCGGTCGCCGCGGGCCGCTGTGCATCGTCGCTTATGCATGAGTGGCGTAGACTATCGTATCAAGTGCTTAAACTTCATTTGCATATCGTCCAACAATGAATTCATCGAACACGGAATTTCACACAAGAATAGCGTCAGTCCCAGGAATCTCCAGACTGGTAGTCTTGCCCTTCAGGCCCTGTACATATGATTTGCATTCCCATCCTCGGTGTAAACATCAAGATTCGTTGCTTATAAATAGAAATGTATTGGTCATACGAGGTCTGATTGATCAACCCAAACCATAAGGAAACTGTCTATAGCCCCGTAGATACCTTTCACCGCATCACTGCAACCGCCGTCTATCTGCCCATTTTGCCGAAATAGTCCGAAGATTATAGTCACCCGCCTATCACCCGCTTCGGAACCCGGTCTTAGTTTTATCGGATAAAGCACACACTACCTCCTACTACGATATATCTTCCATCCTCGTCCTTAGTCGATTGCTTCCCACTCCCTCCATTGGAAAACTGATTATATTTGTAAAACGCGGAAATGTCGTCATCACTCAATGATTCTACGGCCTGATGGTTTAGTGGTATAATTCGCCCTTCGGGTATTCATGCCCAGACACCGTCAAACGTGTCTTGAGTATGGGCGAGGTCCCTGGTTCGATTCCTGGTTAGGCCCCTGAAGCATTGCTGTCTTTTTGCTTCTTATCGAGCCATCGCACGACCTAGCAGTGTAGAAGAGATTGATTGATGGTAACGATATTTTGTGGTTCGCCTGGTCTTTTGGGGTGTGTTTTAGCAGGCCGGCACTCTCTGCTTGACCCGAACATTTGCGGCTGAAGAACGAGCAGTGAATGAATGGGTCCTTGGTTTCTTGCTGGTCGGAACGTACATGTACATTCATCCCGTAGCTACAGCACAGCGCACGAGATCGGCAAGCAGGTGGATTTGATAACGCATTGAACGAGACGAAAAGGACAAGCAGAAGCTGTCTGGTAAGCTCCAACAAGATTCAGTGTTTGAAGAAGGAAAACAGCTTTATGCTCGTATTCGTGATCTATCGACAGAAAAAAGAGAAGAGATAGAGAGAGTAAAAGGACGAAATGAAAAGAAACCAATCAATCAATCATCTCGCAGAGTCAGTATCTTGACCGTAACCCAAACCCAAATGGAGGGGAAAGGTCCTGTCCGTGTTATCCCTTTCCCCGTCTCCATCGCCTATGCACAGCCTTCTTCCATGCATTAATGCCATGCCCGTCGTCCATCCCAGCTTATGCGTGCAGCATCCAATCATGTCGAGACAGCCTCAGCCGCCGTCTCACTAAACCGGCCCTGCCACTCTCTGATTCCGATCTGTAGTTGTTCTGCCATCTCCATAGCTTCCAGCTCGCCTTCTGCTCGTGATCCTGGACTCCTTTCACTGCCTAGGCGAGCACGGTCGGCTGCGACTTCGGACCTCGCGCGGTGGATGAACATGATCATGAAATCGAGGCTCTTTGCCATGCCGGGGATTGTGAGCTCTGCTGGTTCGGTCGTTTTCGCGGCGCCATTGAGGAGAGCGTTCTTCTTGCCCTTGCCCCATCTGCCGCCGCCTTTGCCGTTGCCATTGCCATTACTTGTGACCGAAGGTAGAGGAAGGTCGGGTGTGGATGTGCTGTTGCTCTCGCCGTTGCCATTCGTGAGGGCGTGCTCGTCGCCGCTGCTTGTGTGGCTGTTGTTTCCACGCTTTTTACTGTGCGGACTTGAGATCCCGTTGCCGGCGGATGTGGGAGCTTCGCCGCGGTGCTTTGTGTATTGGTTGTTGCCCAGGCGCTTCACCTTCCGGCCGGCCACTTTCTTGTTTGATTGCTTCTCTTGCATTGCTGGTGGTGGGCTTTCGGGCTGTGAGGAGGGAGGAGGTGATGCGTTTGAGTTGGAGCCGCCTAGTTTGGGCACGTCGTCCATGTCTTCTGTAGTTGATCTTGTCAGCACCGTCTCGGTATGCTTGAGCTCGGCAATTGAGGACGTACCGTCTTGCCTTCTGCGGCCAGCTCTCGCTTGTCGCCGCCCAGCAGCTTCTGCACGAGCTCTCTCACGCTCGTTCTCTTTCTCCCGTTGTTCGGACTGCCGCGCTGTCATGGCAGCGTCGGCCTTTGCTTTCTTAGAGCGGCTAGAGAAACTGCCATCTTCGCCTTCCTCATCCGATTCGTCTTCAATTGTTGCATTTCGCGAGAGCAACAAGCCGGTTTCTGACACCCGTCGCGCGCGCTTCACCTCTTGTTTGGTGCTGATTCACCGTTAGTCGTGAAGTTCCCAAGGTACAGCCGGTTGTACTCACTCTTCGCTGCTCTCGTCACGACTTCTCTTGCCTCCGCGCCTACCGGCTTCGCGAGCGCTCTCCTCAATGGCACGTTGGATCTGCTCTGCTTCCTCATCATGTTCTCTGCTTCGAATTGTGCCTCTTCTCTTGCCAGATATAGGGTCAATGCTCCCTCTGGAGATTTCACTGCGCTCTTTCCGTGCCTTCTCGTCACTCTTGCTTCCAAAGCTTTCTCGGCGCAGCTTTGATGTTACGGGGATGTACAGTGAGTACCGTTGTCTGTTCAAGGCTTGTTTAGCAGCTGCGCGCTCTGTGGATCCGGTATGATAGCGCGCCATGGTAGAGTGTTTGTGTGAGGGTGTGGTGGTGTCGAGAGTCCACAGCGTGTTCTCTTGCTAAGCAGAAGCATCGCGGTGGCTCACGTGGTGTGCTGGTAGCGCTCGTGAAGAGCTGTGCTCAGGTGAGGCAAACTCAGTGCCAACTCATGTGACCGCCTGGAGCTGCCTGGAGTTGGCACTGAAGCCTGCCACACGACGGATCATGCAGCTTTGAGCGCCATTCGGAGAAATGCAGGGTGAGAACGACTCGAAAAAAGCGCAACATACCCTCTACTGTCAACATGCACCTCGTGGTGTTTCGGCCTGCACTCCTCGCAATAGTACTTATCAGGACTCTGCGCTTCGTCAAAAATGCCAACGCAGCCTCCGTGCTGCCATACGCTGCAGCCATCGCATTGGATAAACAGCCCGCCGGCGTCGTCGGCTTGCGCCTCTGACGCACCATAGGCCTCACTAAGCGGCGGACCTGGATATTCCTGCTGGCCACAAAGACATCTTGTCACCTCCTCTTCATCGTCGGCTGCTTCTTCGTCGGGATCTTGGGCGGCGTTGAGGAGTTCGGGTTCGGCGGCGGGGTGGGCGCGCTTGCTGCGACGAGGAGGTTCGCTCATTTCTTCGCTGGAACGCGATTGCGGTGTCGCTGATTTAGGATGGCTGATGCTGCCGCGAGTGCTGCGGTCTCGTCGGGCGGAGGGTATGGAGGAGGAAGATGTGGTGGAAATGGGTGGTTGTACTGCGCGGGCGGACCGACGGGTTGGTGAGGGCATTGCAAGGCCCAAACCAGTTGTCAGTGGTTATGAGCACTTCAGAAGCGCAGGGCAGCTGCCTCTGGCCTTGATGGTGTCTGGTAGCAGGGCGATCAGGGTGGGTGCCGCGACGGTGGTCTGGCGATGGGTGGTGCAGCGGTCTTGAACAAGCTCTGATCGCTGGCGGAAAAGAGGATGTGACGTCGGGAAAAGTGATAGTAACGGAAGCAGGATGGTTTGCAATGCGAATGGATGCGGGTTGAGGGGTGGGAGAGAGAGTGGTGGTGGTGGGTGGGTGGTGGTGCTGGCGGAGTTGCGCAGATCATGCAGCTGCTGCACTGTAATTCACCCAGGCTTGCCAGGGCGGGCTTGCTGCTTGCTGCTGCTTGCTGCGAGCGGTGCAGCGAGCGAGCGTGCATCAGCCTTCGGCGTGGCCAGGGCAGGCGGGTTGTGATTGGCCGAGCGGCGTGCCATTGTGCGCCGGGTGTATCGACCGGCTGAGGGAAGGTTTGGTGTGAAGAGAGACAGGAGAGAGGGTCATGATACTTGCCGTATTATTAGTTACTTGCCTCGAGGTGATGCATAACATATGTCTCCGTGGTGGCGATATATATGACTGAGTGCTGGTGGCAGCGACAGTGCGTGAAATTCCGGCAGTCGCAGTAGCATCGCTCGCTCAACGAGAAGAGGGGTCGTCGCATGACGAGGAGTAGGTCATGGGGGAGATGCATGGGGGCGGTATTAAATCATCGTGCTCGCAGGAGATATCCAAGCAGACGAAAGAGGGCATTTGCATGCAAAAAGAAAGGCGACATCTGCAGCATGATGAAGCCTTCCAGCAGAGTGCGGTTCGGATGATTTGATCAACGGTCAAAGGTGTCCAGTCCAGTCCAGTGCCTCTGCCTCCTCTGCCCGTGGTCGCAGCCAACCTTCGTCATTTCTCAGCCCAACTTTGATAGCCGATCCGCAACATCTTCGGCTATCGAGAAAGCAGCTTCTAGAACAACAGGACATCGAACACTTCACTCTATACCATTGTACAACAATTGTTGTAAGGAAGGCACGTCAAAAGACACCATGGATGCACCCCGAGTTCAAAATTCATCGGTCCACTACGTCTAGGTTCAAACCTCGTACTGGCATCTCAGCGGTACGGCAAGCAGTACGGACTTTGAAGGTAGACCGCAAGGCAGCGCAGTAAGGCAGTGGGCCGACGAATTATGAACGCGCGGTGGATGGTCCTGTTTGCACGCAAGACTGCATCAATACGTTCTTGTTAACCACCAAATATCCCACCATACGCATGCCCAATATGTATGGAAGTGATGATGCCCTACTGTGCACTTCGCCAATGTTGGAAGAGACGACTAATAGGTGGTTGTTGTAGTTACAGATATTATAGCACGATCGCATATATATCGTGCGTACACCGTTCTTGTTGCAGTTGGAATACAGATGTCTGAGGCCTGCAGATGCCTTAGCGCTCCAGCCATGCTGCCTTGTTTCGAAGTCCGGCAGACGACTGACGCTTTGGCTGCGCACGACCATCACCTCAAACATCTCCCCTCATCCATCGCGTGCTGAAGCGTTCAAGCGCCAACAAACAACTCTGGAGCCTCTAGGTGCCGCTCGAGATTCATGCAACACCGCGCTAGACATGGACCCAGCGCCTGGGATACTATCCATCGCGACCTCCGGCACCTGTTCGTAATGGACATCGTCCTGAAACCCCGGCGTGCAATCAACGTGCAAACAGTGGACCTATGAATCCTTACCGAAGCGGCTGGTAGTTCATACCACACAACCTCTTACAGTCTGTGCCAGAGCTTGATCCTAGAATACCAATTTTGCGAGGCCAAAATGGTGGCTTTGCCTCATGTATGCACTTGTGATCCTTTACGAAGAGGCCGGAGTCGCTTTCCGAGTGATAGTCCTGGATTCATAAGGGGAAGTGCCTAAAGGTCTGTTTTTCTCATCTTTATCCAATTCGGTCGTTGCTCTGCGTCTCTGCTATTCTGGACGAGGTACCCTATCCGATCTCGCTTTCTCTCGAGAGCTTGCTACCAGACTCTCCAATGCAGATACAGCAATGGTCCAGACCATACAACCCCAAGCTCTCGCGATCATTGTTACCTTCCCAGTGATCTCCACAATATTCGTCGCCCTCAGAGTTGCGTTTCGCACATGGAATCGTCAATTCAAATGGGGTATGTCTCCTTTTGAGAGAGAAATGGCAGGAACACTGACTTTTGAACCAGACGACACTTTCTGTGTCCTCGCATGGGTCCTGGCTATCGCAAATGCAGGCATCACCTACTGCTACGCACTCGCAAGGCATACAGGCTACCACATTTGGGACGTTCCCGCGCGCAGCATCGAAGTCCAAGTATACTCCGCCAAACTCAGTATGGCTCAACAACTGTCATACAATCCCACCTTGTGTCTGGTGAAAGCTTCCGTCATCATATTTCTCATGAGGCTAGGCGATCAGAGGAAAATAATCCGCTACTCTCTGACCGCATTCTTCATATTCAACATCGGACACATGATTGCCGTTTTCTTCGGCGTTCTGACACAGTGTCTTCCGATACACATGTACTGGGATCATCCAAGGACCGACCAGATCATCGACGATAAGGTCGTAAATCCTAACTACACCTGCTTCAACGCCGAAGCCTTCATAATGTCCACCGCCAGCATCGCCATCCTCACCGACATCCTTATCCTAAGCATCCCCATCGCCATGGTGTGGCCACTACGCCTGAACTTGCGCAAAAAGATGGCAGTCGGCTGCGTACTCTCCCTGGGCTGGATCGTGGTCATAGTCGCGCTCATACGCCTCAAATCATTCTACAACTTCTTCAACGTCGTCAACCCGGATCCAACATATGCTCTGGGCGTCACCGTCTCGGTTGTGGAAGTCAACGTTGCCATCATTCTCTCTTGCGGCCCCGCTGTCAACTCAATTATCACGCGCTATGCTCCCAAGCTCTTCGCATCAAGAGGCGCATCAAATCGCACTTTCGATACTGCTGGCGAACCGTACGAATACGAGATACCGGCTCGGACACCGAAGCGCTACGATTTACCTAGTCTGCGCAGCTCCCGGATGTCAGCACGCCCATGGCGAGAAAGGGATGATGACGGAGATAGCCAGCTTGAGATTATCAACAATGACAGTCTCGGCGCGAGGAGGGCTGATGTGATACGAGCTATGATAGACAACGACAAGAATGGAAGTGGGATGTATGCTAGGTAGCCTGGTAGGAATACACTACACGGTTACAGGACAACGTCAATCGCTTAGAGCGAATTTGTACGTGACAACCAATTATGTATGGTACTCACGATTGCCTCCGAGGGAGGAGAGCTAGATAAATACATACACCCGAGACTGCTCTCTCTCGTTCGCACTCTTCACACTGGGTTTTAGCCATGAGATCCGACCGTCCATACAAAACCCGCGAGCTCCCGTATTCCGAATACATCGCACGCAACCCTAACTTCCCATGAACCAGCTCCTTAGTGTTTGTTACACCCGTGCTGACGCAGCGGAGCTTCCACCGCACGAGCGACCGAAACGACGTAGTCACGGATCGGCCTCCGACCTCCTGCGATGGCTGTCCGTTAGCGCCCGAGCCCTGCTGTTCAGCATTGATTGGACAGATGGGTGATCTGACTTTGGCCCTGCAGTTGCTTGGGTAGGCTCGCGGTCTAGGTTCAAACCTCGTACTGGCCTCTCAGCGGCACAGCTAACAGTACGGACTTTGAAGCTAGACCGCGAGGTAGGACATTCATGTACTTTGTTGTCAGTACTAGTGGAGGCAGGGTGGCACTGCAGGGGCTGTGTGTTGTTGGTTTGGGTTAGTAGTTGGATGTGGGGTATTGACTTCCTGAGTTACAGGAAGAGTAAGCAAGTGATAGAGGCAATTGTTTGACCTTTCTATTTACGGAAGCTAAACGCACTCCCTGCATCTCGATCGAAGTTGAAGTTACCGCTGCCTCCGACCATGATCGTACATTGGAAAGGCAGAAGGCCCCTACAATGGCCTCGGAGCCTCGACAACAGTCTCCAACCCCCTCACCTTCACCCTAAGCCTCTTCCCTTTCGCAGTCCCCCACTTACCCAACATCATCGTATCGTAGCTCGACCCATCAGTCTTCGGATAAAGCTGTGCCACCCGCGCAACATCACCCTCAGAAATCCTCACCTGCCTCGCATCCGCGCTTCCACCCTGCCACACCGGCCCCTTGTTGTCGACTCTCTTAAGAACCCAATTCTCGGGTTTTATACCATCCACGTTATCCGGCGCCAGCGCATGGCTGTTATAAATCATGATACTATCGTAATCGAAAGGTTGCGAGTACTTGTACTCTTTCCACTTCTGCTTCTCGGTTTCAATGCGGTGCTCTTTGCCGCGGATAAACGCCACGGCTGCGGGAAGGTAGTCGACGGCGATATCATCGTCATCGCACGTTAGCGACATCCGCGTCTCGATATCGTCGTCGTCTTCGAAATAGGCGCGTTCGTCGATCTCAGCTTTATGTTTCGCTTCAGCGTACCCGTCGAGTCTGTCGCAGTGGAATTTAATGAAACTGTCCCGGTCGTCGCGCTGGTGCTCGTGCTGCAGGCCGATGGCGTGCCCGAGCTCGTGCATCATCGCCTGCACGGCGCGGGCGGAAGTGCCTTTGACGTCTTGAGGATCCAAATGGCAGAAGTCGAGGCGGTGGCGGCCGGGCTTGTTGGAGCTGTAATCATAGCCAGTGCTGGCGCTATCGGTCGGGCAGTCTGGGCCGTGGTTCCAGGTTTTGTCGTTGTCTTTCGTCATGTCTGTGATGACGAGGGCGTCGGGACGGATGTTTTTGCTGGTGCAGAGTAGGGATTGGTCGTTGTCGGGGAGGATTTGGAGGTTGGAAGTGAGAGTGGCGTGGGCCCATTTGGCGACTGCTTGGTTGACGATGGGTTCGAGGTTGTGCTGGGATCGGGGGTCGGCGAAGCAGTAGCGTACTGGCTGGGAGTCGCAGTCGAGGGGCCATGGGCCGAAGGAGCCTTTTGGTTTACCGTCGTCGAGGGGGCGGACGCCGTACCAGCGTTTGTGGTTGGGGGTTGGTGTGCTGGTCACTAGATGAGGGAGGATGAGTAGGATCGAGAGAGCCGATGA
>Ga0265797_10004506_pt1 | contig 21210 bp, 14 predicted proteins | sample P2T30metagenome_FD_192433 | JGI IMG/M metagenome (GOLD analysis project Ga0265797, IMG submission 192433) | Plant litter microbial communities from East Loma Ridge, Irvine, California - P2 T30 | ecosystem: Environmental > Terrestrial > Plant litter > Unclassified | place: USA: California...
GCGTCTGTCGTATTCGGTTTTGACTTGTCGATTCGCGAGGCGTAGTTCGGGGAACGAGGCGCGGATGTCGAAGCGTGGTGTCCCGATCGATCCGCATTGATGGCATTGCTGCTGCGAGTCCTGGGAGCAGAAGTCATAAATGAGATCGCGAAGTTCTGGCGGCAAGGAGAAGAAAGTCGTCATCTCCCTATTGCAGGGCACTGCTGTGATAGCGCTCGGGAATGCTGCTGCCATGAAGGTTAGAGAGGAAGTGTAGCTGTACCGCAACGACGATTGATAGATGCTACAACAAGCAATTATGGCAGCGCAGAGCTCGAGGTCTCATGTTCCGAGCTCGAGTCACGCCACTCATGAACTCTTGGTTCTACTCGTACCTAGGTAGATTTAAAGTCAACATCATGTGGCAGACGGTGTGACGACTGCTTGTACCAAGGCAGCCAGTCGTGCACGACCCTCATATGCAATAAAGCCATTGCAATTGTTTGATAAGTGTACTAAGTGCATCAAGGAAGTAAGATGCAGGGGAACTGAAACTGAAGTCTAACTTATGACGGAAAGGGACACAAGCAGCGGTGAGATCACGTGACAACAAGGAAATCGAGACATACACTAACCCTGCTAAACCCAGGTTAATATGTACGGATACATGCATTTGTAGATGGTGTTGAAGTCTTGCCGCCATTGACTATACTGTTGGGTAGTCTCATTGTTGGTCGTCTGGTCTGTCTATGCAACTACTGGGGGAATCAACCCCTGCTGCTCCATCCACTCAGTGTTAAAAGCATTAACTTCTCGCGGTCTTTCCCACAGCACCCAATGCCCAGCATCAACCTCCCTGATCGTAAGACCAGGAACATTCACACCCATCATACCAACAATCTCGCTAGTGATCATATCATCCTCCACCGCCCCAACGAACAACATCGGGCACTTGATCCGGACGCCATGCTCAACGCCCAACAGCGGCCTGTCAACTTCCCAGTTCGCCAGACGGGTGCGGTAGTAATTGCCTGCGGTGGTCGTTAACACAATATACAAGATCATTTGTGGATCGTCTGTATCACGATCATGCATAGAACTTACAAGGACCACGCAAACCTTTCCGCGCATACTCATCAACATAATACTTCAACTCCTCCTCACTAACAAGCTGCGACCACCCCAAAGCAGGCGCGAGCTCGGTATTACAGCCTTCCGCCGGAGTCATAGCGAGCTCCCCCTCGGGGGAGCGGCCAAAGTACATGGCGTTAAGGTAGTTGCGGATGCCAGTCTTGTCTTTGGTGTAGGATTCAATGAGGCCTTCTTCGCTGCCGAATTGGACTTGGTAGCGGATAGTGGGGATGAGCTTGACGAAGGCGTCCATGGGGATGAAAGTGTCTGTCACGGCTAGGTAGGGAACGGCGAAGGTGAAGAGGTGGGTGACGAAGGAGGGGAATTCGAGGGCGAAGCGGTAGGAGATCATGCAGCCCCTGTGAGAGTGTCGGGGTTTAGATGAGAGCGTGGAGAGGTGGTGTTCCTGGTGCTTACCAGTCATGTGCACCGACTACGACGTCCTTACAGCCGAGCGACTTGCACAGCTCGTGGAAGTCGATGGCCTGCGACTTGAAAGTATCAGGCTCGAGTGAGTCTTTAGGCGCATCCTAAGAATGCGATAAATCAACACGAGAGCGCTCGATCGTAGTCGTTGAAGGCTCACTCACAGAACGGCCGTATCCGATGCAATCGGGAGCAATAACACGAAAGCCGAGCTTGAGAAGATGTGGGATTTGATATCTCCAGCCCATTGAGAGGTCAGGAAAGCCATGAATCTGTTGCAGCGCTACCGTCAGCTAGCCGTTGTTCGTTCGCTTGATCTCTCCGCAACTGACGCACCAAGATGATCGTGCGGGAGAAACCAGCTTCAGGCTTGGCGACCAGGTAACCTGTGTACAACAATTAGACTGGTGATGTGAGTGCGCACGCCAACCATGGCCACTGCACCGCAAGCTTTCCCATTGATGACTGCAGTTTTCCGGCTGACGCGAGAATCGCCATTGACGTCGATTTTGTCGATCTGGTTGTTGGCGGCCCCCATGATTCTTCGAATGATCTCTCACGACAGTCCTCAATGACAAGCATGTAGTGTTGCGCTCTTATCTCCAGTCTTGTTGGGTTTCATCTATCTGAAGAGTGTTGAAAATGAAAGCGACGTTCATCGGTGATTAGTGATCCAAGACCTCCAGCTCCCACGAAAGTAGTGGAACCTACAATATGTTGCCAATGCTAGTGCCGATTGCTCTGCACAAAGTCTCAAAGCTATGTAAGCATTTCTGATACCACAGTTCAAACGCAGACATCCAGCTTCGAGACCTTCACAGGGTGACAAAGCAGTGCGGAATGTCACCGCGTCGTTATCAATCGCAGCAGAATGGTATATGAGTATGCCGTGTATAGTAATCATCTTTTAGGGCAAGGGAGAATTGGCCGGAGAAGAGCACCGAGACTGGCAATCGATGAAGAATTGGTGTTAAGGCTGCTGTTGTACTTCTTCCGTCTATGTGAACTCCGGAAACAGATCTGGTAGCTCATGCAGACTCCCAACTCGATATCTCACCACCTCCTCACCCTCCAGCATGGCCTGTGACGACGACTCGCAGAGATGAACGACAGTCCACCCTCTCTTCTGCGCCGCAACGCAATTCTGCAAAGAATTGTCCACAAAGAAGCAGTCTCTCACACTGCCAACATCAGCATCCCGCTCAGCAACAGCGTACATCTTCTGGCTCGGTTTCAGCACAAGCTTCCCCGAAGCATAGTCGCAGAAGGTGATGCCTTCAAAGTATTGCTCGATACCCAGAATGTGGACAACGCGTCGAGCGTGAGTGATGTGAGCGTTTGTCAACAACCAAAGTTTGACTTTCGTTCTGTCGAAGCGAGCGAGTGTTTGTTGTAATTTGATGTCTTCTTCGAGGAGGTCTTCGAGAGGTAGTACATCGTCGACTTGCTTATTGAAAAACATTGGATCTACCTGGTGGTAGTGGATCAAGCCCTCAATCGTGGAGCCGAAATCGTGCAGGTATTGTTGGTGCAGGACAGCAGCTTGCTTGGGTGGCATATCTAAGCTGCTTACCATGAACTTGGACATGTTAGTTGGTGAAGCCTGCGCTGCACAGTCTGGTGGAGGATAGCGCACCTGCTCGGTCTTCGTAAACATCATTCTGTCCACTCCTTTATCTCTGCTGTACAGACAATCGTCGACGTCCTCGGACGATATGTCAGCAGCGCCATCGAATCTATTGAGCGGCAGTGCTTACGAAGAAGAACGTTGGACGCTCGTCGGGTTCTGGTAGAGATCCCATCTTGATGTGCTTTGTTGTGTGAGGCGGCCAAATTCCGCGCTCACGTCGAAGTTGAGCAGACTCGAACAAATGGTTCTGATATTCCAGATATCATGACGAACTGCCTGAGCTCCCAGTCGCGAATCATTGCAGCAGCTCAAATCTTAGATGTCATTTTGTAGCCTTTCATCATATCACGTCTTGCATTGCCCAGATAAAGCCCGTTCCTGCGCTAGCGCGACGTCGATCGACGTTGACGTGCATATCAGACCTATATTATGCCGTGGCAGTCAGGCGACCGTCTTCCCCGTTTCAATCTGCGGCGGTGTGTACATCAGTGCCGTGGTTCATTCGTGGAGTATGCATCGGTACGCGTACTGTGGCTGCTTGGCTTCCAGCTCATACCGCCATATGAGACTGTCCGCTGTCCTGTTATCAGATGGATCAGTGTAAAACCGGGTCCTTCACTTTTCTACCATCCCGATATCATACGAGTCACAACTCCGCTGCTTGAAGAATTGTCAGTGCAAGTAATCCAGTCTTTGCAGAGATCATGGCAACTGGGCTTCGATATGTCATCGCCATGCCTTGCGGAGGCGGCAAGACCACTACCTGCGACGACGAATATTACCTCGATGTCGACGCAATGTATACTCTCCATGAAGCGCAGACGACATACGACCGAATGAACAAACGACTCGAGACCATGGCCAAGAATCATTCGAAGTTGCCAATGGATGTGATCTCGGAGCACCAGGAGCGCCTCAAGAATTACGAAGGAGACGCGGAGTGTCTATTGGTTCACTCTCTGGATGTGGCGAAACTCGGTGGACTGCATCTGAAGGCCGTCTTGATACCTTCCGAAGAATTGCACGAGCAATCGATTGCCAGCAGAGCGGAGCTGTCCAAATGGATTGCCAGGAAGAACCGAGCGAATTTGATCTCTCAGTGTGCTCATTACGGCGAGTCATCCAAGACGTACGATACGTGGACGGCGTTGGAGGCGATCCTCGGAGATCTGAGAGACGAGGGAATTCTGATGGGAAGCCTTTCACGTAAGGATTCGCACGTTTCGACCGAGCCCACGATCAAGCCTTCGGCAATCATGAAAGTGCGGGAAGACGAAGAGCTACTTCTGCATCTCGTGGCATCGGGTTTGGGATGCAAGTTTGAGGAGGACTCGAGTGGCCAAGTTTCTCAACACGGAGAGGCTGGGACTCACTCATGGCTCAGACTCACGCATGCTTGATGGAAGTTGCTTGCGAATGGTGGATGTATCTAAAGTGCGCTTCAGTTAGAGATGTCATAACGAAAAAATGTCATATCGTCTTGAATCAAGAGACAGTAATGTGCATCGAGTCAGTCGAGTGCTTCGGAGCGACAGCATCATCGGCATCGGCACCGGTAATGCTCATCGGCTGATGCCCAAAGCGTTACGGTAGAAGGACAGAAAAGTCTTCGAGAATGCCCAACAAGTGCAAGGTTGATGCCCGGTGGAGGAGATGAAGTCGGCGCCGCCCTGCCCGGTGGGTGGCGTGTTGGCGTGTTCCCAAGATAGATAGCGGCGACTAGGCGGCTCGGGTTGTTGTTAGCGTCTGGGCCCTCGATTTCTCGCCTGTCAGTTGAAGAGGTCTCCCCTCATGGCCCTGCGTCATCGCAACACCAGCTAAGCCTTGAATACGCAGAGATACGCTTGCGAACAAGTTGCCTGATTTTTGTTTTATTGTTCGCTGTGGAAGTGTCACGAGATCGGGCAGCAAACTCTCTCTCTAGCAGTCATCCCATCTTCTTCACCGGAGGGAAACTCCTGTACAGCCTTCTCCCCAGCTGCAACGCGCGCGCCGACCAGCTACCCTGCCCACAACAAATCTCCAGTCTCCAGCACATCCCACTTGCCCACCTCGTCGTTCGCAAACTTTTGTGTGTTGACGTACACCTTTTATCTTGCGTAGTCAGCACTCACTAGCGGACACGCCTCTGGAGAACATTCGGCACGACAGGGAAGGCCGACTCGTACCTAGACTCCCCTAGCGCAGGCGACCCGGATCGGAGAGGCTTCTAACATGGCCTACAACCAGCGATACAACCCCGATGCTCTGCCAGCGTACGTCTCGTCCTCTTCCCTCTCTTCACTTTCACCTGCCCTCAAGCTCTCACGTGCGCGCCTTACAAATCCATGGCGCGTCATCCCCACGTCCACTGGCCGCGCGACGAAAGGCTGACTCGATACTCGCCCTCCAGACACGCCGAACCCGAACAGGCTGCCCAACTCATGAATAACAACCGCCCGCCTCCAGGAGCGCAGTACAACAAACCCATGCCTCCACCACCGCAGCAGGCTCAGAACGCGCGCCCAGACGACCGATACAACAGCAGGCCTCCGCCTAGCCAAGGCTTCCAGTCGCCCGGCCCTATACCAGGCTCCTACGGATCCTCGAGTCCCGCGCCGCCGCAATCGCAGAACTGGGACCAGCAGACTCGCTACAACACGTCCTACAACTCCAACCCACAGCCGCCGCCACCTCGCTTCAGCAGCCAGCAGCAGCAGCCTTACTCCCAGGCTCCACCTCAACAGCAGCAACGTCCCTCATTCACCTCGCCTCCTCCTCCCGCGAGCTATGGTCAAGGTCCTCCGCCTTCCGGCTCACACAATCGCCCGCCAATTCCTCAACAACAGCGTCCTCCTACCGTAGGCCCACCGCCTCGCGACCAAAATGACCGTGATGGTCTCTGGTCGCTCTTCATGCAGGTCGACAAAGACCGCTCAGGCCAGCTCACCGAGAACGAGCTTCGACGCGCGCTTGTGAACGGAGACTACACAGCCTTCGACCCTCACACTGTCAAGATGATGATCCGCATGTTCGACACAGACCGCAGCGGCACTGTCAACTTCGAGGAGTTCTGCGGCCTCTGGGGTTTCCTCGCAGCATGGCGTGGACTATTTGATCGCTTCGACACAGACAGGAGCGGTAACATCAGTCTGCAGGAGTTCACGGATGCACTGGTGGCGTTTGGATACCGCTTGAGCCCGCAGTTCGTGCAGCTGCTGTTCAACACCTACGCCAAGACGTCGAGAGGACGAGGTGATGAAGGACATAGGGAGAAGGGACTGAGCTTCGACTTGTTCGTGCAGGCTTGCATTAGTTTGAAGCGCATGACAGATGTCTTCAAGCGTTATGATGAGGACCGGGACGGATACATCACATTGAGCTTGTAAGTTTACTTGAGCGCAGCAAGATCTGCCGACTTACCATCAGCACCAGAGCAATCCGCTAACATTCTTCTACAGCGAGGAGTTCCTCACAGGTGCGCAAAGCCTTTTCCTCTTCAACTCGATCTCGTCAACGACAGATACGGGCCTCTACTGAGAGGATCCCGAGAGGGCCGAATTCTAGGAACAAACAAAAACTAACAGTTATCTCTTCGAAGAAATTTTGCGCCAGAAGGATTAAAACACCGCTTGGCTTGGCCCACGTCTAGCCGACTCGAATCTACCTGGATCTGTACCATAAGCACATTTGGGGCGGGCAAAGTAAGCGGAGAATTGCGCAATGCGACGACAACCGAAAGACCAAGGATGCACACGCCAACGAAGAGACCTGTTCCCCATGTGGAACGGGTGGAGGACGATGAAGAAGTCGTTTTTGTGCTTTAACTATACCAGAGCACACGGCTTTGGCATGTTTTTTGCTCACGCACTTGAGCTCATAGCTCACCAAAGTGATTGTCTTTGCATCAATCTTGATTCTGGTGAAGTGGCAACGGATGAAAGAAGGATGGCAAGAAAAAAGTGGATGATACCCAAGGCATAAGAAGTAGGCGAGACAGGAGGTCCGCATCATGAATTTGTGTTTGTCTTCGACTCGTATTGTTTACAGCTATACAGATACATTCTATGAAGCGATATGATACTATTCTTGAGCAACTGTTCACGTGATACGTCGTGATTCTATCTACCAAGCGTGATTGACGTGGTTTTCGCGCTATAGGAGAAAGCCTCAAGGGTTTCTTGAGTACTTATTTGGACTTGTTGGTGTTCACTTCGCCACTCACTCGGAGACGAGTTCTTGGGCACAATGGACACTCGTGGCATTTGCAGAGAAAACGATTGAGAGGCAAGGTGTTGTGTGTGCAGGTTCGATTTTTCATTTGAAACTAACTACCTCCGCTATTCACTCGTTTGGGGATCCGTGATGTTCCCGGCTTGTGTTGAAAGGACAACGATAATGCCTTCAAATTCCGTCCTTGGAAGCTGTGGTCTCCTCGCCGCGCAAGATCTTGCTGCGACGTATGTTGGGTGTAACTCGGTACCCAATATCATACGTGTTATGCTTACTTTTGAATCTTGCTGGCAACGAGGGCACATCAATCGCCTATGAGGCGCTGGCTTACAGTACTGGTCGTAGGAGCAGTGTCGACCGGTAGAGCGCCGGGATCATGATTCTAGCCGCGACATGGACCCATCTTTCGATTCTCGTCTTCAATGTTCCCAGTCGTGAGGAAGGCTATCGTATACCTCAGTGTCGTTGACAAACGAGTCGTGGCAACATTTCTCCTCGTAATTCAGCGGCGGGTACATGAGCTGAAGGGGAGCGGCGTCTCTGCGCTTCCAATCGACGAAAACGTGTCTCTCTTCATCCTTCGACTGCCACTCATCTGCATCGTTCATGACAATGACTCTGAGCTGCGTGAGCTCCTCCACAGACGTGAGAAGACCATTGAGGATTCTGCCGTAGTCTTCCCGATCTCCCGGGTCCTCAATGTTCTCTCGGTACGTGTAGAGGACGACAGTGATAGTTTCCAACTCTGGCATTCGCGGAATCCAATGCTCAAGCCAACTTCGGAACACGTCCAACTCCGGCCTCAGATAGTATTCAGAAGGATCCTTCCATGCTCCGACGTGGATGTGCATGAATGAGGCGTTTTCGGCTGCCCTTGCCGACATGCCTACTTTGGCGGCCCAGTCGCCGTAGAGAAAACAGGACATCCTGTCTGAGATGACTAATCCCGACCGCCCTTCGCATCTGGCTTTGTATCCGGAACTGAATTGGCGGTTTACCAGGAGCAGAGGGGTGTGCGGCTTGATGGCTCCCATTGGGGGGGAACTGTAGTAAATGCCTTCGAAGTGGTACAGCGGAGTTTCCTGTTCGAGCATTTCGGGCTGATCGTAAATCATGTCACGTATCTCGGGCGGTAGGCCGAAGAAGTCGAAGTAGCTGGGAGCTTGATTGCTCCCCGGAGTTCTTGCTGTGTCGGCACCGCCAAAGTCCATTTCCTCAGGATCCTCGTTAGCATCATGGTTTAGAGTTGAGTCTCTGCAATCTCTCCATCGCCATTGCGTGTGTTTTCATGACAGCCGTTCCCAGCGTCGCCATCGCTTTCGTCGCCACTGCCGTCGTCGTCGTCGCCATCGTTGCCGTCGTCGCCCTCCTGATCCTCGCTATCGTTGCCATCGTCAGAGTGAATTCTCGAATCATCAAAGTCACTGCCGGATTTCTCAGAGTCACGGCTTGAGGACCCCAGACGCCTACAGCACGTTTCGACGTATGACTCTGGAGAATCGATCAATGTCGGTCTGTGAGCGTCGCTGGACGTCCAATGGTACAAAAGCTTTTTGGAGCTGGGACCACGATCGCCCGTACTCCAGTCGATAGCGTTATCCATCGTGATGACTTTCAGCGTCCTGAGCTTTGGGAGAGACACGAAGTCCTCGAGGGCTTCTTCGAGCTTTTTGCGCTCTTCAGCCTTCTCTATACTGCCAAGGCGTAGATAGATGCTGATAGTGATGCTGTCCAAGTTTGGCATTTGCGATTGCTGGTGTGCGAGCCAACCTCTCAGAGGGCTCAGGGTCCACTCGGGATCGTCAATCCAATGGCGATTCATCCAATTGCCGGCATGCATGTGTATGAATGAAGCTCTTTCGGCGAACCAGGAATGTATTTCTTCTTCATATTCGCCTCCTCGGACGAGGTTTTCCATGAAGCTCGAGACAATCCATCCGAGTCGCTTCTTACATGAGTCTCTGTATTCTGAGCCGATCCGTTTGTTCACTAACAGTAGAGATGTGATCGGCTTGCTCCTGGCCGGTTGGGATGACATGACTTCAGGCTGTCCAGCCTCACTGAACATTAGCGTGTCAGGGTGGAGTCTCTGGAACTGATCATAGATCATATCGCGAAGTTCCCGAGGAAGAGCACAGAAGTCGAAGTAGCGAGCGCCATGAGTCGCGCTGGCGTCTGCGGAAGAAGACATCGGAGAATGGAGGTCCCTCGAGTTACCTTCGGGCGTATTTCGAGTGCTTGCTTGAACGTTGAGATGCTGGTCCATGGTGCCGTCGTGGTGCTGCGGAGTTGCTGTTGGCGTCAGGATGTCGCGGCGCTCTCTTGTACCACAAGTGCCAGCTCACCTGTGACTGTGACTGCTATGTTGAGTGGAGGATTGTTGCGGCGGTCCGAGTCTGAGTACGGGCGTCTGCTGGTATGCTCTTGCGTCCGAGTGCAATTCCAGTGTGGTTTTCGGTTGGTGAGCAAGTGCTGATGGATGGCGTGTAATTGCAGCCGAGCAAAGGTGGCGGCAATTTCCAAATATGGCAGGCGCGACTCGGCGCATGCATGTGATAGTGGAGCTTTTCGTGTTCAGTGAATGAAGCTTCCAATTCCCTTCACTTACGACCGCTTGCCGGTGGTTCTCGATTCGACGCGGGGATCATGAAGTCAGATTTGCAGCTCTCACTCTTCCTTTTTGACCTACATTTCATGAATACGTGGAGGTCGTGAACAAAAAAGTCCTATCCGCGAACGCTCGACAGTTCTTTCTACTCTGTGGATCTTATCTACCTTAGCATACCACCCACTGCCTCCAAGAATGGCGTCTAACGCGAAGCAAAGATCATGTCTGAAACGTCGCAGACCAGAATTAAAATCAAGACCGCAAGCAATCCGAGACAGATAATTCGCAGCAACCTCATCTGTCGCGTGCAGTTTTGCGGCGGCGGGCGGGACTTCAAAGCCGAAGCGGTCGTGTTGACGATCAATGCTTCCATTTCATCCGCACTCTGAGGGGAATCAATGTTGGCGGGCGAAGTGGGTCGCACATTGGCGGTTCTGCCGGGGCCCGTGTGGTCTTTATAGAAGCGTAGGTACGGATTGGGACTCTCATCGTTGTACTCGTCGTGTGTATCCTCGCCGTTCATGATCATTTCGAATGCGCGAAGTGTACTGCTTCCTCGAATCTGAGTCTCAAAATCCCAACATGGTTCCAATAGCTCAATTGGTGGATTGTTGAATAGAGGTGACGAGGAATCCCCGAGCTTCCACTGAAGGAGTTTTCTCTTTGGTTGATCTTGATTCCGATACGAGCCGGAATCGCTCATCACGATGACCTCACACTGGTGTAGCTTTTCTAGAGAAAGCGTCTGGGAAACGTTTACACGAATCCGCTCAAGTTCCTTGAATGTCAAGTTGTCGTCAAGGTGGACTTGCACATGGATAGAACGCAGATTCAGCATTTGAGAACACCAGTGCCTCGTCCAAGCGTACACAGAATCCAGGTAGTTGATGCCGTCGTCGTCCTTTGAAACAAACCAGTCTCCAGCGCGGAGGCGTAGAAAGTATGCTCCCTGGGCAGCATTCCTCGACAGGGTTACCGCTGGACCCCATTTTGGTTCAAGGTACTCCATACGTGTGTCGACGAAGACTCCAATACGTCCTTCGCAGCTTTCCCGATACTCCATGTTGAACTGACGGTTGACCAAAAGCAGAGGCTGGCGCGGTTTGATCGCAGTCACTGCATTATAGGGATCGAATACCATGCGAGACTCCCATGAAAGGACTTGATCTTGGAGCATTCCGGGTTGGCCATAGATGGAATCGCGGATCTCGCGTGGCAGCTTGAAGAACTCAAAGTGTTTGGAAGTGTCACTTGCGTGATTGCTGTCGGGGTGCTCGTCTCCAGGGATCTGGACGGCATCTTCGTTTTCGTCAGCGCTCACATAGTCTTTCTGGTGGAGTAGCTCTTCGTATAACGAGACGCTCTCACCCTGCGTGACATCGCCATCCTGATCATCCTCGTTGAAGTTCTCCTGCTCGTTGCCGTCGTCTCCATAATGGGACCATGAACCAGATGAAGATGAAGAAGAAGAAACAGAGCAGTCGACTTCGAGCCAAACCCTTCGAAATTCTCCCATTCACTACACTCAGTGTGGAGTGCCGGGCCCAATGATATGGTGACCTCGGGCTCATCACGGCGCCATCGTGCAAGCAGTTTTCGGGACCAGCTTGCGGTTTTGTGGTGCCGAGTTGGCTTGGTGATGTAAATCTCCAAGCCTGAAATTTTCTCGAATGAGGCGATGTCTGCAATTGTACTTTGCAGGTGATCGGAGATGTACGGCGCATCATCCTCTAAATTACCCTGATAGTTCAGATACAGTCTGATGTTTACAGCGCGAAGATCATGATACCAATGAGCGCACTTTCCAAGGTAGCTTTCGAGCATGCTTGACGCCGTGGGCTGTGCGGAAGACCCGGTTGTGCAGATGGCAAGAACCCAAGACCTTAGCTCATCGAGTACATTCAATACACCGATGGCATCAGAGAAGCCGAGCCAATCCCTCAGGCAGAGTGTTTGTTGATCTAGACACTTCTCGGCGTACTCGTCTTTGAACTGGCGATTAACCAGGAGCAAGGATGTGTTCAACTTCTCTCCCTGAGTATAGCGGTCGCGGTCTAGGAGCATGATCGTGGGTGTATGCCATTGCTCCATGAGGACTGGCTGCTCGTAGATCTTGTCGCGCAGCTCACGTGGCAGACCAAAAAAGTCGAAGAATCGAGTTGGGTTGCTTGCAGGAGCTGGTATGGACGATCTCGCAACAACTGGCTTGCCCGATGTCCTCTCGATTCTGGGCCGGAGAGATGCTTCATTGGTGATGTCGGAGGTCATGGCAGCGTTCCTTGTTGCTGAGGAGTGGACGTTCGAGCTTGCTATATAATTTGAGTGGTAACTTGTCGATATCGCCGCAGTTGTGACGGTCGTAAAATCCTTGTCGTGATAAGCCAAGGTGATTGATGGGATAACTCCCCTTCGTGTTCTGGTGTTAACTTAGTATTGTGGTCAAAAGCCCGCGTTCCGATGACAGATACACAAATGCTGTTGAGTGTGAGTGTGACCGGATGTGGTAGCTCGAAGTATATGGACTGTTGATGAGTAGCATCCGCTTCTGATGCCGCCACATGCAATACGCATGTGACAACGCTACTTCCACCCACCACGAAACGAAGGACTCATTTCCTCATTTCACTTCATTCTCCACTGCATGATCTGATATAGATCGCAATTCTAACAGCGTAAACTGATATCTCACTTACATTTAGCAAAATACTTACACCCTACTTACTTCTTATGATATGTGCAGTTAAAATGCAACTGTTCTGTGAGCGTGTACCCCAATATCCATAGAATCGACCATTCCAAAAGACACGTCCTCAATTGTTTCTCCCAAGATTTCGAAGCTTCGGTATTTGCTGGTTCTAAGCGTTTCAACTTGACACAAAGTTAGAATGTCTGGCTACGTCTTGCAAAGACCGTACTGAGCATGGGGTTCAGGCTGTGTAACGTAACGTGGATGTGCAAATAAGATACAAGAGAGGTTGCAACATTGCACAGTCACCCTTGAAGGCTCTGCAAACCACCGCCACCCAGTTGGGCGAGGATAATGTTGATGCCTGAAACGGCTTGCGTGTCGCGTGAAGTCAGAAGGCTGGACAGCCGACGTTTGCGCAGCCATGTGGCGCAGCGGTAACTCCGGAAGTCGCTCTTGGCCTGTTACACTGACGTGGAGGTACAGTAGCCCCAAGTACCAAGTATCACTGTACCCATCCCGCTGAGACTCTACTCTTTTTGCCATTGCGCTTCACGATCTCACTCCTCACACTACCCGTCTTTGCGCACTGTCTCGGTCGCTTTTACAAGCCATTCTTGTGACACACCATCCCGTGGAAACACTACACACCTCCAGCAGCCGCCTGGTGGGCTGTCAACACCTGGCCCAGTAAGCGGGCAGTAGTCACCTGAGACATAATCAAGCATGGTATGGACATACAAACTTGCGCGAAAACCAGTAAAATACTGACGACTCGAACAGGCTATTTCAAAACGTGCCGGCCGCAGCAAGGGCGCCGCGCAACAAACCCAAGCCGCTGGCGGTCAACCTCAGATTAGGAAGGCCGCATACGAGACGAGTAAAAAGAAGGAAGTCGGTGTCTCAGACTTGACACTCATCAGTAAAATCTCCAATGAGGCGATCAACGACAACTTGAAGAAGAGGTTCGAGAATGGCGAAATCTACACCTACATCGGCCACGTGCTGGTGTCAGTCAACCCTTTCCGAGATCTCGGTATCTACACCGATCAGGTGCTGCACAGCTACCAAGGCAAGAACAGACTGGAGGTGCCTCCTCATGTCTTTGCGATCGCCGAGAGCACATACTACAACATGAAGGCGTACAAGGAGAACCAGTGTGTCATTATCTCTGGTGAGTCCGGTGCGGGTAAGACGGAGGCGGCGAAGCGCATTATGCAGTACATTGCGAATGTGTCAGGTGGAAGCAGCAGCTCAATTCAAGAGACGAAGGACATGGTGCTAGCCACAAACCCTCTGCTCGAGTCTTTCGGAAACGCGAAGACACTGCGAAACAACAACAGTTCACGATTCGGCAAATACCTCGAAATTCAGTTCAACGCGCAAGATGAGCCGGCTGGCGCAAACATCAGGAACTACCTTTTGGAGAAGAGCAGAGTTGTTGGCCAGGTCAAGGACGAGAGGAACTTCCACATTTTCTACCAGTTCACCAAAGCGGCTAGCGAGGCCCACAGGACGAACTTTGGTGTTCAGCCGCCTACTGGATATTCCTATACGAGCAAGAGCAAGTGTTATGATGTCCAGGGTATTGATGATATTGCGGACTTCAAGGAGACCGTCAACGCCATGAAGGTCATTGGTCTCGCACAGGGCGAACAAGATGAAATTTTCCGCATGCTGGCTGCTATTCTCTGGATCGGAAACATCTCTTACAGAGAGAACGACGAAGGAAACGCAGAGGTCGCAGACCAGTCAGTGATCGACTTTGTCGCATACTTGCTCGAGGTGGACTCTGCAGCCGTCAACAAGGCCATGACAACCCGCACAATCGAGACTTCAAGAGGTGGTCGCAGAGGATCAGCATACGATGTTCCACTCAATATTGCGCAAGCAACCGCCTCGCGCGACGCTCTGAGCATGGGCATTTACACTAGGATGTTCGATTGGATTGTCGAGCGCGTCAATCTGTCGTTGAAGGCTCGCCAAGCTGTCCAGCATAGTATCGGTATTCTCGATATTTATGGTTTTGAGATCTTCGAGCGCAACTCCTTCGAACAGCTTTGCATCAACTACGTCAACGAGAAGCTTCAGCAGATTTTCATCCAATTGACTCTGAAGACTGAGCAGGAAGAATATGCTAAGGAGCAGATTCAATGGACACCGATCAAGTACTTCGACAACAAGGTTGTTTGCGAATTGATCGAGGAAAAGCGCCCACCTGGAGTCTTCGCTGCCCTCAACGACGCTTGCGCCACTGCACACGCCGATCCCAGCGCGGCCGATGGCACATTCGCGCAGAGACTGAACGCGCTTAGCAACCCTAACTTTGCGCCCAGGCAAGGCCAGTTCGTTATCAAGCACTACGCTGGTGATGTCAACTATGCAATTGACGGCATGACCGACAAGAACAAGGATCAGCTGCTCAAGGATCTGCTCAACCTCGCGGGCCAGAGCTCGAACAACTTCGTCCACACTCTCTTCCCCGATAACGTGAACCAGGATGACAAGCGCCGTCCGCCCACCGCTGGCGATAAGATCAAGGCTTCCGCGAACGACCTTGTCACTACTCTCATGCAGAGCAAGCCCAGTTACATCCGTACTATCAAGCCTAACGAGAACAAGAGCCCGACCGAGTACAACGACAGCAACGTCATGCACCAGATCAAATACCTCGGTCTGCAAGAGAACGTCCGCATTCGTCGCGCTGGTTTCGCCTACCGTCAAACCTTCGACAAGTTCGTCGAGCGCTTCTACCTGCTTTCACCCAAGTGCAGCTATGCTGGTGAATACACATGGACTGGCGACGCCAAATCTGGTGTCAAACAAATCCTCAAAGATACTTCCATTCCGGCTGAGGAGTGGCAGATGGGTGTTTCCAAGGCTTTCATCAAAACACCTGAGACACTCTTTGCGCTCGAGACGATGCGAGACCGCTACTGGCACAACATGGCCATCCGCATCCAGAGGGCTTGGAGGAATTACCTGAGGTACCGTCTTGAGTGCATTACGCGCATCCAGCTTTGGTGGAAAAAATTGTTCCACGGTGACCCAGGCTTGAATCTTCGTGACAAAGGCACAAAACTCCTCGACGGTCGGAAAGAACGCAGAAGATTCTCAATCCTTGGCTCCCGAAGATATTTGGGAGACTACCTTGCAATGAACACTCAGGGCAGCTCGGGTGCGCTTCTCAAAAAGAGTGCTGGCATCAGTGAAGATGTTGTGTTCTCCGCCGCCTGTGAGATACTGGTGTCCAAGCTTGGTAGATCCAGTAAGCAAGAGCCACGAACTCTAGTCCTTACTGGATCGAATGTCTACATCGTGAAGCAAGCGATGGTGAATAAGCAATTCACAATCATGACTGAGCGTACAATTCCAGTGAAGCCAATCAAGTTCATCAGCGCCAGTAAGCTCAAGGACGATTGGTTCTCCATTGGGGCTGGAAGTTCGCAAGAACCTGATCCTCTGATCAACTGCGTCTTCAAGACCGAGTTCTTTACACAATTGGACGAGCTCTCTGCTGGCAAACTACAAATCGGGGAGAACATCAAGTACAACAAGAAGCCTGGCAAAGAAGTGATTGTCAAAGTCGTCAAGGATCCGCAAGTACAAAGAGATGACACCTACAAGAGCAGTCAAATTCACACCGGCCCTGGCGAACCTCCAAACTCGAAATCTAGAAAGACGCCCCAGGGTAAGCCTGTTGCAGCGAAGCCTATCACTACCGGTAAACTTCTCAAGAAAAGTGGTGGCAAATTGTCGCAACAAGCTGCACAAAGAAAGCCGCCGCCTCAAGCTCGACCTCTGCCTGGCGCCGGTTATGCGGAAGCTCCAAGGCAACAAGAGAGGGTCGTACCGCAACCGCAGGCTGTACCGCACCCCGTCGCTGCGCTCCGCACAGAGCCTGTATCTCACGCACGGACCCCTTCGTCAGGATCAGGGCGCGTACCGCCGCCACCGCCTCCTCCTTCACATCCTGCGCCACCGAAGGACCCACAGTTCAAGGCTCTTTACGACTTTGCTGGCCAGACTAGTGGTGAGCTTAGTTTGAGGAAAGACGAAGTCATTCTTGTCACACAGAAAGAGAATAATGGTATGCAACGCGAATCATAGATCAAGCTGTACTATACTAACAAAATTACAGGATGGTGGCTGGCGAAACGCCTCGATCACTCCGCCTCCGGCTGGGCACCTGCAGCCTACCTTGAAGAAGTCAAGCAAGCACCACCTCCACCTCCTCCAGCAGCTGCACGACCTCCGCCGCCACCTGCGCCGGCTGCTGCGAAAGCTAAGCCTACTCCTCCTGCACCACCCGCAAAGCGACCTGCCGGACGCAAGCCTGGTCTTGATACACCACCAAGGGACAGCGGATATGCCAATGGCAACAGCGGCACAGCAACACCGTCCAGCCAAAACGGTCCCGCTTCAGGCGGTCTTGCAGGTGGACTTGCGGAAGCGCTGAAGGCGAGACAGAAGGCTATGAGTGGTGGCCAAAATGATGACTGGTAGTGTAAACGATGTATTCGCGTCTGCCACATTTACGACTTCGAATGTGTGTCGTATCAGCACGTAAGCAATGAAATTTGGTTGGCCTCTTCCGTTCTAGACGGCTCCAAGACAATTCACAAGTTGCGAGACCTGTGGGTATCTATTCTCGAGCTAGCGCTTCGCAGGCAGCGCAGCTTGTCTCGTCCCCTCACAGACACGGGAAGCGACAGCGGTATTGCCACCAAGGCACACTTGCTTGCAAGAGAAGCGCACCATCGTGGCTAAGTCCATGTATGAGAAAGCTAAGATGAGGCACAGTTGTCTTGATTGAGTGCGCCTGGGTCGTTAAGAGGTTGTGCAATGTAAAGTCCTGTATATCTATCTCCTTTTGACTTTCTCGTTTGTGCTTCACGAGTGTTTGTTACCAACAGCTTTACACCACCATCATGACTTATAATACCGCCAGCTCAGCTGCAATATTCACGGCGAGCCGAGCTCCGTACGTCAAGTACCTCTCAGCAATCAAACGCGACGAAGCTCGGACAATGGAACATGATCTTCGAACAGGAGCAGCATCGGCCAAACAAAGTGATGCGCCAGGCTCGAAACGAGTCCTATGCGCAAACACGATTGCCGAAATTCGGGACATAGAAGTTCAGACTGGGGGCAAAGATGACAATGTGCTTACTTATACATACCTCACGGACGAGGGCCTCGAAGTGCCGAAGCCAGAAACAGTCGCGCGCTTCCTGAACCGGCTCGACGACTGCAAATCCAATGTCCACACGAGGATCATAATTCTTCACGGCGATAGAACGTTTTTGAACGGCCGGACCAAGGACGGTCTACTCTTCTGCCACATTCTGGGGGCCATACTCGATCTTTCAGTGTACGATGTATGCTTTCTCGCGCAACTGAACACACCTGCGCACCATGGTCCCAAGCAGCTCCAACGCGTTCCTATGAAACCGGGCTTCGTCTCCTTGGGCGGTTCGGCACATGACAAGAATCGTGGCGCAGCAGCCTACTTGGGCAGACGCAGACTAGGGAATCATTCTCCGCACGTTGGTGAGTTTTTGTCAAGTTCAATATTCGAGATCAAAGCTGAACACATACAGTGGTGATTCGTCTACAGCAGTGCTACTACGAGAGCGAGGACTTGCCATGGGCCTCCGTTAGTAGTGTTTGTGAGCCACCTTCATATTTGGAACATATGTCTGGGAGAAGATCGTCCCTGGATCGTTATTGTGCCGGTTCGTTCTTTTGCCGTGCGCTCAGGCACTGCTTGCGATCGACACCTCCATTACAAGACGGTGAGATAACCGGCTCCTGGATGTCTGCTCTGATATACATGGACGCAATCATGCGCGCACGCTCCATCGAATACCTAGCATCGCAATGGCCAGATACAAGCAAATCTTTCGACATCAATGAGCTACGTCAGTTTGATTCAAGGACAAACGAGACACTTGCCGAGATCCAAACAAGTGTCAACCAGGTGGCGGCTTTCAGCAAGAGCTTCTCATCGGCTAGACAATCGGACTACCACGAAGCATACCACTTCCTTGAGCGCCTGTTGGACCAGGCTAAGAGCATGGTTCGAGAGATCAAAGAGACCCTCGACACGCAACACCAGATCAAGAGTTTCGAGGTATCATCACTCGCAGTGCACGAGAGCAAGAGTGCTATCGCTCGTACGTTCCACGTCGAATTACACCACAAACCTTCCACTAACGTATGTTGTCAACAGTCACCGTACTCGCTTTCATCTTCATCCCAATCAACACAGCATCGTCAGTCTACGGCATGAATGTACAAGAGATCAACGAGACTGGACACAGCATCTGGAGTTTCTTCGTAACAGCGCTGGTATTGTTGGCCTGCTCTGGTCTTGCTTGGGCCTGTTGGCGTGCGTCGAAAAGCAGGCGTTCACGAGCTTTGTGCCGAGACTTGATGGAATACCTTGGGCCACGGCGGCATGGAAAGCGTGAGCGGGAGTCGTATGAGTGCTAAGATTATTGACCGATTGCTTGTACATACCAGATCATAATTAGAGTTTCATTTTGTCCAATTGAACTCGTTGTACTGGCCATGTGTCCATGTGAACCTTGCTTCAGTCACCACTATCTAAGGTTAGCACTGTTTGATGTACGACTAATGGAACTAGAATTGAAGGCCTGCTAATTTATGGGTGTTACTACTTGAAACCTCCGATGCTGCTTTAATCTTCACGGTTCTTGAAAACGGTCAAAACGGGTGCGGCTAGATAGCTGTGTTAAGTCGATGTGCGTATCACGGTTGGGGTTCTCCCACGTGTATTGAGTGACCTCTCCAGTGGTTGGAAGCCATATGCCTAGCCATGAAAGCTTTTCCGCCCAGCTCTTTTCCTTGCCGTTCTGCATAATAGACAGCTGCATAGCTTTCGCCTCGTTTGCACCGAATAGCTCCGTCAGCATCGCTTCCATGGACACAACACGTACCGTTCCTGCCGAAACTGCGTAATGCTGGCTCAGCGCACTCTGTGGCACGAAAATTGGCCCGTCCAAGCCACGCAAGCCATTGGTCTTGTTCACCATGGATAACGCCTTCGTCCGTCCTGCGATCAACAGTGGGAAGGCAGAGTTGTGAGTCCTACGCATTGTTCGCGTGTTATTGTGTTCGCCTCGAGGCGACACAGCACGATTTCCAGTCTGCCCGGCGCCGTTGCTAATCAGCAGCCACGTAATCTTACGGTCGCGCTCGGTATTCATGCATTGGTCGTGGATGTAGTAGAGATATGAGTCCCAGATGGTGCGATTTCCGTGCATGTCAACCACCTCGTTGACGCCACAGCCCAGCTTCAAAAGCAGTTCAACCATAGCGTAAGTTACGCGGGCCTGCTCCGGATGTTTCGATCTGAAAGGTGGGTCAAGCTTGCGTCGAAGTGGGTAGTTCAGGTATGGCCTTCCCTTTTTCGCTTGTAACAAACTTTGGTCGGATCTGAGCAAGGTTTCCACTTGGCAAGTAAGGCCTATCTCAATGAGATGGCCCAACAGGTCTCTATTACCTCGCTCAATCACATCGAGATCGTGACGTTTGGGTGGGTTCGAATACGATTGGGGATCTTCGACTAGATAATTTGACCAGTGGAAATCGCCCAAACTTGCATACAGTAGCTGCATGTCGTTGTCCAGAGCAGAGAGGAGGTTCAAGGTAGATGGTGCAAATATTTGTGGTACGCTGCCCATGTGAAACAAGGCCTCGATGCACCAATTCGTTGCGATGTCTCGGATATGGCGGTGGTAACCCCCATCAAACTTGGATGCTCTCTTTACGAGGAAGACGTAGCATGCAGTCAAATTGAAGTGTGCATCAAAGACGGCATGTCCTGTGTATTCATCGAGACGACTTCGGACCGCTTTCGATTCTTTCAGAAAATCTCTCACAGAGCGGTGCAGGAATTCGATGCGATAGAGCTGTTTGAGCGTTGTACGCTCCTCTTGCTTGAGTGTGTTGGCGCTGGGGGCCACGGCTGCCAAGAGGTCCTGACAGCGACTGTTCACGCGTGCTTTTGTCACTTCGATCTCTTGCTCGTGGTCCCAAGTATAGTTGCATTCGATCGGTGCAGTCGTTGCCAACTTATCGGGCCGGTCGTGAATCATCACCTGCACGGCGGCCATCGGAAGTGGGCCGCTTGCTGCCATACAAGATTTGAAGATCTTCGCTGTCTGTGATCGGTATTTGTCGTCCGCCCATATGCGTTCGAAGATGTGTTGGAAGTATTCGTCAAGATCTAGTGGACTGTCAGTACAAAGTTCTGGAAATCAGAGCAAAGGTCTTACCGCTTGGCACAGCATTGAACCTGGTCATAACAAACTCAAAAATCATGATTTTCCAGACATGGTATCAATTCTTTTTTGAGTACCAGTGTCACCCAGAGAAAAACGTCTTCAGCGCGCTCAATGACATGTTGTACGAGCAAACTCCAGTCTCCGCTGGCTCTGTTGACATCGATCAACATCGCGCTCAGCTCTCCGTCGACTACTTTCGCTATGTCGTCACGAGTATGCAAAT
>Ga0265797_10004507_pt1 | contig 21207 bp, 17 predicted proteins | sample P2T30metagenome_FD_192433 | JGI IMG/M metagenome (GOLD analysis project Ga0265797, IMG submission 192433) | Plant litter microbial communities from East Loma Ridge, Irvine, California - P2 T30 | ecosystem: Environmental > Terrestrial > Plant litter > Unclassified | place: USA: California...
AAAGACAATAATTCCATCAAGTAAAGCAAGCAACCCAGTAATAGTAAACAGCCCTGATACGCACCCCCACGCAACTCAGTTAGTAATAAGCCCGTCTTTGGACACGGCTACTAGCGCTGTTTCGGCGGCTGACCAACCCCCTTAAGCTGGCTGCTAGCCTTTGAATTTGCAACCAATTGGGCAGCAGCAGCTTCTAAAAACGGAAAAATGATAAATATTAGGTAATGTAATTATTATTTAATAATCGCTGAACATATTTGCGCGCTTTTTGTTAAAGTCTTCCTTGAGACTATTCAGGCAACTAAATGATTGCCTATAAATTACAAGGGCTAAGTATTCAAGAACTAATTTCTTTACTCTAGCGTATTAGTGATAAGCTAGTTTTTTTCCACTACAACTCTTTCAATGAAACCATTGCACTCGCGTGTCGAATCGCAACAGCTAGACCGTGCGGCCGCTATGCTCAAGGTGCTGTCTCACCCCAAGCGGCTGGCGATTGTCGACCTCCTGGGTAAGCTCAAAGGCAGCAAGGACCAGCAGATGTCCGTTACCGAAATTTATCAGGCGCTTGACCTCCCGCAGGCCATTGCCTCGCAGCACCTCATCACGTTGAAAGACCGTGGGGTACTGAAATCCAACAAAATCGGCACCAAAATATACTATGCGCTGGCAGTGCCACAGCTCATGAAAGTGATTGATACGCTGGAAGATTACTCCGGCAAGCTCTAATATACTGAGTAGCCAGCCCTTGGGTTTTGCCGCTCCTCTCTATGAAAACGCTTTCTGAACTAAGTACCTGAGAAATCAGTCCTCAGAAAAAAAGGGCCGCTTTGCTAAGCGGCCCTTTTCATTTGTCGTTTGGTCTGGTTTTTATCGACTGCTACGCCAGCGTGGGCTGGCTTTCGAGGTCAAACAACTCGGTGAGCAGCGGTAGTAATTGCTCGGCTTCGTCGCGGCGGCAGGCAGCTTTCAGACTCAATACGTGCTGCTTGAGCACTTTTTGCATGAAGGCGCGAGTAGCTTCGTCGAGCAGCTTCACCTCGGCGGGCGTAGCTTTCTTCTGGAAGCGGTCGAGCTCCTGCTGGCGCAATTGCTCCAAGCCAGCTTTCATGCGCTGAATGAGCGGCGACACCAGCATTTCGCGGCTCCAGTCGGCAAAGTCAACCAGACTGCTATCGATGAGGGCGCGCACCTGCGGAATGGCTGCCAGCCGTTGCTCCAGCGCTGCCGAAGCTTTGCTCTCGATGGCATCGACGTTGTAAACCAGTACGCCGGGCACCTGCTCGACATCGGCGGCCACGGAGCGCGGCACCGAAAGGTCGATAAAGAACTTGTAGCTCAGCACATTGAGGTGCGCCACTAGTTCGCGGGTGAAGAAAGGCTCAGCGCGGTTGATGGACGAGATAACCACGTCGGCTTCGCGCAAAGCAGTTGTGAGGTCTTCAAAATCAACTACCTGCAAGCGGCCGGGCACAAACTCGGCGGCCAGCTCCTCGGCGCGGGCGCGGGTGCGGTTGCAGAGCGTAACGCTGCTGAAGGCTTTGCTATCGGCCAGGTGGCGGCACACATCGGTGCCGATTTCGCCCAGGCCCACTACCAATACACGGGGGCTGGCTACGTCGGCAGTAAGCTCCTCCACCAGTTCCAGGGCGGCGTAGCTCATGCTGGCAGCCCCATCGCGGAAACTGGTTTCCTGCTGCACACGCTTGTTGGTGAAGAAGATGCTATGTAGCAGGCGGTGCAGGAAAGGCCCGGCCACATCAGCATCGGCCGACCACTGGTAGGCGCGTTTTACTTGGTTAATAATCTGCAAATCGCCCACTACCTGCGCGTCGAGGCCGATGGCAACTTCGAAGAGGTGGCGCGTGGCAACTTCGGCATCAAGGTAGCGGTCGAAATAGGGGGCAAAATTGCCAATGTCGGCGCGGTGCTTAAGGGCTCCCAGGGCGTCGATGATGGCGGCCGACTGGTCGGTATCGTGGGCGTAGTAAATCTCGGTGCGATTGCAGGTGCTGAGAACCAGCAAGTCGCTAAGATGCAAGTCGCTATGCAGCTGTTGCAAGAATCGGCGACAGGCAGCCTCGTCCAGCGACAGCAGTTCGCGAATGGCGAGTGGAGCCTTCTTAAAGGATAGACTAACCGCTTTAAAATAATGAGACATAGCACGGACCGACCTAGGGCCGGTCTGCAAAATTACGGTATAAATACTGGCTTTAAAACAGCTATACGAGGCGGTGGGTTCGAGTAGATTGGCGTAAATAGGAGGTATTGAGGTAATAACCTTGCTGCTTGGAATAGTTCTAAATAATAGGATGGCTTGCCTCGCCTTTATCAAACGTGGAGCAGGCCCGACCTTTGTACTACTTATGTTGATTCCGTTATACGACCAAAAATCCCGGGTTAAGCTATTGGTGCTGGTGTTAGCGCTCCTAATTGGAGTAGTGACAATGCTGTATACCAAAAGGTTGGTGCAGCGGCTTTCGGAGCGTGAGCAGCAGCAGATTGACCTCTACGCTAGAACGCTGCGCCACATCATCAGCACGGAGGAAAGCTATAATCTGTCGTTTTTACAAGACGAGATAATTAATGCGAACACTACCATCCCGGTTATTCTGACCGATGGCGAAAATATCATAGATACTAAAAACCTGGGGTTACGCGCGCATCTGGACCCGGCCGATTCGCTGCGGCAGGTGCGGGCGCTGCTGCTGGAAATGGAGCAGCATCATTCGCCCATCGAGATTAAGCTGCCGGGTAACACGCGCAACTATATTTTTTACCAGGATTCGGTACTGCTGCGCGACCTGCGCACCTACCCGTGGGTGCAACTCGGGGTCATCGCCTCGCTGGCCATGATGGCTTATTTGAGCTTCAGCTACTCGCGCCGGGCCGAGCAAAACCGTGTGTGGGTGGGCCTGGCCAAGGAAACGGCTCACCAGCTCGGCACGCCGCTCAGCAGCCTGGTGGGCTGGCAAACGTACCTGCGCGAGTCGGAGCGCTTTCACGACGAGCCTATTGTGGAGGAGCTGGGCAAGGACATTAAACGCCTGGAAATCATCACGGAGCGCTTTAGCAACATTGGCTCGGTGCCGGTGCTGAAGGCCGAAAACCTTTACCATACTACCCGCAACGCCATTGCCTACCTCGAAAGCCGGGTGTCGCGCAAGGTGAAGTTTGCCATCGAAACCGACCTGCCGCTCGACACGCCGGCTTGCATCAACGTGCCGCTCTTCGACTGGGTGGTGGAGAATATCTGCAAAAATGCCGTGGATGCTATGGATGGGCGCGGCAGCATCACACTGCACCTGCGCCGCGTGCGCCCCCGCCGCCGCTGGTGGACGCGCCGCCTCCCGCCTCCACAGGTTGCTATTGACATTACCGACACGGGCAAGGGCATCCCTAGGAACAAGCTCGAAAGCGTGTTTTTGCCCGGCTATACCACCAAAAAGCGGGGCTGGGGCCTGGGTTTGGCGCTGGCCCGCCGCATCATCGAGAACTACCACCAGGGCCGCCTTTTTGTGAAGGCCAGCGAGGTGGGCAAGGGAACCACGTTTCGACTGATTTTGAATCAGTAAACCCTTGTCATTGCGAGCGTAACGAAGTGAAGCGCGGCAATCTTTCCTTTTCGTTAGTAAGCGTTTATAAGCGCCTGCTATATAAGAAGGAGAGATTGCCGCGCTTCACTTCGTTACGCTCGCAATGACAAGGGTTTACTCCCCGATAACCAGCTGCTCGGGCAGGTGCAGCAGGTAATCACCGTAGCCGCTCTTGCGCAGCGGCTCAGCAATTTTGCGAAGCCGGTCAGCGTCGATAAAGCCCTGGCGGTAAGCAGCTTCCTCGATAGAGCCCACTTTCAGGCCCTGGCGCTGCTCCAACACGCGCACAAATTCGCCGGCCTGCATCAGGCTTTCGAAGGTGCCGGTGTCGAGCCAGGCGGTGCCGCGGCCCAAAATGCCAACTTTTAGCTTGCCCCGGCGCAGGTACTCGCGGTTCACATCCGTGATTTCGTACTCGCCACGGGGGCTGGGCTCCAGGTTTTTAGCGATTTCTACCACGTCGTTGTCGTAGAAATAGAGGCCGGGCACGGCGTAGTTGCTTTTGGGCTTGGCGGGCTTTTCTTCGATGCTGAGCGCCATGTTGTTGGCGTCGAACTCGACCACGCCGTAGCGCTCGGGGTCTTGCACGTGGTAGGCGTACACCACACCGCCATCGGGGTTGTTATTAGCCTTCAGTAATTCTTCCATACCGTCGCCGTGGAAGATGTTGTCGCCCAGCACCAAGGCTACTTTATCATCGCCGATAAAGTCGGCGCCCAGCACGAAGGCCTGCGCCAAGCCATTGGGCAGTTCCTGCACTACGTACTGGAAGTTGCAGCCCAGGTTTTGGCCATCGCCGAGCAGCTTTTTGAACTGTGCTTGGTCGTGGGGCGTGGTGATGATGAGAATATCGCGGATGCCGGCCGTCATGAGCAGCGACAGCGGATAATAAATCATCGGCTTGTCGTAGACGGGCATGAGCTGCTTCGACACGGCCAGCGTGAGCGGGTGCAGGCGGGTGCCGGAGCCCCCTGCGAGAATAATACCTTTCATGGGTAGGATAAGGGAAAGTGTCAGGCTGAGCGCAGCGAAGCATCTCGCGTGGCGCAGTAAACTCTTGATTTATTGATTACTGCGCCACGCGAGATGCTTCGCTGCGCTCAGCCTGACACGCTATTAATTTCTTTCCTTAATAAACTCTTGGTTGCGCTCAAACCAGCTTAGTGTCTGCTTCAAGCCTTCGCGGATACGTACCTGGGGCGCGTAGCCCAGCCGGGTTTCAGCCTTGCTAATATTGGCCAGCGAGTCGCGGATGTCGCCGGCGCGGTTGGGGCCAAATTTGGGCTCCAGCGTCGAGCCCGCTTCTTCGCGCAAGATGTCATACATCTGCACCAGCGAGGTACGGTCGCCGACGGCGATGTTGTACACTTGGTTCACCGCCTCCGGGTTGTCGGTGAGGGCCGCCCGAATATTGGCCTGCACGCAGTTTTCCACGAAGGTGAAGTCACGAGTCTGGCCGCCATCGCCATTCAGGGTGGGCGCGTTTTCCTCCAAAATTGCGTCGATAAACAGCGGAATAACCGCCGCGTAGGCCCCACCGGGGTCTTGGCGTGGGCCGAAGATATTGAAATAGCGCAGGCCGATAATCTCCATGCCATAGGTGCGGGCAAATACGTCGGCGTACAGCTCGTTGGCGTATTTGGTCACGGCGTAGGGCGAAAGTGGCTTGCCGATGCGGTCCTCCACTTTGGGCAGGCCGGGGTGGTCGCCGTAGGTCGAGGATGAAGCCGCATACACAAAGCGCTTGATACCCGCTTCTTTGGCCGCGAACAGCATTTTAACGAAGCCACCTACGTTCACCTCATCGGTCGTAACCGGGTCGTTGATGGAGCGGGGTACTGAGCCCAGCGCGGCTTGGTGCAGCACCACATCGATGCCCTCGCAGGCGCGGGCGCAAGCTTCGCGGTCCCGAATGTCGCCTTCCAGCACTTCCAGCGCGGCGTTGCCTTCGAAGAGCCGCAGGTTTTTGCGGAAGCCGTTGGAGAAATTGTCCAGCACCCGCACTTTTTTGGCCCCGTATTTCAGGAGGTACTCGACCAGGTTGGAGCCGATAAAGCCGGCGCCGCCCGTTACCAGGAAGGACGTGTCGGTGAGTGGCGTATTATGGAAAGGAAAATCGTACACGTCGTTAGTTAATAGTTAAAAGTTATGAGTTAAGAGTTGAGTCTTAGTGGCCGGAGTTGCTGATTGTCAACTCTTAACTTTTAACTCATAACTCTTAACTCCGCGCTAGCGGTCAGCGTACTGCTTCTGGTTGTAATCCTGGTAAGCGCCGCTGGTCACGTTATTCAGCCACTCCTCGTTGGCCAGGTACCAGTCTACTGTCTGGCTCAGGCCTTGCTCGAAGGTCACGCTGGGCTTCCAGCCGAGCTCGTTCATGATTTTGGACGAGTCGATGGCGTAGCGCATGTCGTGGCCAGCGCGGTCGGTGACGAAGGTGATGAGCTTGCGTGAGGTGCCAGCTTCCTGGCCGGTTTTCTCATCTACTACATCGCACAGCAGCTCAATGAGTTTCAGGTTCTGCCACTCGTTTACGCCGCCGATGTTGTAGGTGTCGCCCAGCTTGCCGTTGTGGAAAACCGCGTCGATGGCCGTGGCGTGGTCTTTCACAAAGAGCCAGTCGCGCACGTTTTCGCCTTTGCCATACACGGGCACTTTCTGGCCGGTGCGCAGGCGGTGAATAGCCAGCGGAATCAGCTTCTCGGGGAAGTGGTTGGGGCCGTAGTTGTTCGAGCAGTTGCTCAGCTTTATGGGCAGGCCGTAGGTGTGGTGCCAGGCCCGCACAAAGTGGTCCGACGCGGCCTTGGAAGCCGAGTAGGGCGAGCGCGGGTCGTAGCTGGTTTCCTCCGTAAATAGCTCCGGGCCAAAGTCCAGCGAGCCGTACACCTCGTCGGTGCTCACGTGGTAAAACGTATGGCCCTCAAAGCCCTTGGGTTTCCAGAGGTTCTTGGCCGCATTCAGCAAATTCACGGTGCCGATGACGTTGGTCTTCACAAACGCCATCGGGTCGGTGATGCTACGGTCAACGTGGCTTTCGGCCGCGAGGTGAATCACGGCATCCGGCTCCTCGTGGGCAAATAAGTGGTCGATAAACGCCTGGTCGGCAATGTCGCCCTTAATAAACTGATAATTCGGCGCGTTTTCAATGTCGCGCAAATTCTCCAGGTTGCCCGCGTAGGTGAGGGCATCAAGATTGAGAATCTGGTACTCGGGATATTTAGTAACGAATAGCCGCACTACGTGCGAACCAATAAAGCCAGCGCCGCCGGTGATAAGGATTTTCATAAATAGTAAATGAGTAATTGAGTAGGTGAGCAAATGAGTGAGTAGATGAGTAAAGTGTTCGCAGCAAATACTTTACTCATCTACTCACTCATCTACTTGAGCGATTCCTGCCACTTCCAGGCGCTGGCGAGCGCGTCGTGCAGCGAGGTTTCAGTTTTGAAGCCCAGTACCTCTTCCGACTTAGTGGCGTCGGCGTAGATGGCGGGCACGTCGCCGGCGCGGCGCGGGCCGAAGGCGTAGTTGAGCTGCTGGCCGCTGGCTTCCTCGAAGGTTTTCACCACTTCGAGCACCGTGTTGCCGTGGCCGGTGCCCACGTTGAAGGTTTCGACCACCTCGCTGGCCTTGCGGTCGAGCAGGCGCTGCACGGCCACTACGTGGGCCTTGGCCAGGTCTACCACGTGGATGTAGTCGCGTACGTTGGTGCCGTCGGGCGTATCGTAGTCGTTGCCGAAAATGGTGAGCTTATCGCGCAGGCCCGCCGCCGTCTGGGTGATGAAGGGCACCAAGTTGTTAGGCACGCCCAAGGGTAGCTCGCCGATTTTGGCCGACTCGTGCGCCCCGATGGGGTTGAAGTAGCGCAGCAGAATGGTATGCGTCTTGTTATCAGGTGCTTTAGAAACATCGTGCACGATGTCTTCGCACATTTGCTTGGTGCGGCCGTAGGGCGAGCTGGCGGGCTTGGTGGGCGTGGCCTCGGTCACGGGCAGCTGGTCGGGGATGCCGTACACGGTGCACGACGATGAAAACACCAGGTTTTCAACGCCCTCGTCCTTCATCACTTGCAGCAGCGTGATGAGCGAGCCCACGTTGTTGTGGAAGTAGGCCAGCGGCTTTTGCACCGACTCGCCCACCGCCTTGTAGGCCGCGAAGTGAATGACACCCTGCACGTTGCCCTCAGCCTTGAACACCTGGCGCAGCGCTTCCGGGTCGCCGCAGTCGATGCGGTGGCACGGCACGTCGCGGCCCAGAATCTCGCGTATCCCGCCGAGCATGCGCTCTTCCGAGTTGCTGAAGTTGTCCACAATCACCGGCTCGTAGCCGGCCTGGGCCAACTCTACCACCGCGTGGGAACCGATATAGCCGGCACCGCCGGTAACGAGAATCTTCATACTGTAAATGAGTAAGTGAGTAGATGAGTAAATGAGCTGATGAGTAGCTGAATACGGTAAAATACCTTACTCATTTACTCACCTACTCATATACTGCTAAAGGCTCCAGTAGTGCAGCTCCTGCATGGGCTGGGCGCGGTAGAGGCCCTTGATGTCAACTAGCACAGCGTTATCGGCGGTGATGGATTGGAAATAAGCTTCGTCTTTTTCCATGTAGGGCTTGTGGCTCACGGCCACAATCACGGCATCGTAGTCCTGGCGCACCTTTTCGGGGGTCGTTAGGCGGAAGCCGTACTCGTGGTGCAGCTCGTCGGAGCTGGCGTGCGGGTCCACAATGTCCACGTTGACCGAGAAGTTTTTGAGCTCCTGAATTACGTCGGCCACCTTCGAATTGCGGATGTCTTCCACGTTTTCCTTGAAGGTTGCGCCCATCACCAAAACCCGGCTTTTGGCCACGTCTTTACCGCGCTTTATCATCATCTGCACCGTTTTGCGGGCGATGTAAGCGCCCATGTTGTCGTTGGTGGTGCGGCCCGAAAGGATGACTTTGGCATCGTAGCCCAGCTCTTTGGCCTTGTAGGTCAGGTAGTACGGGTCTACGCCGATGCAGTGGCCGCCCACCAAACCGGGGCTGAACTTGAGGAAATTCCACTTGGTGCCGGCTGCTTCGAGTACCTCGTAGGTATTGATGCTCATGCGGTCGAAAATCATCGACAGCTCGTTCATCAGCGCGATGTTGACGTCGCGCTGGGTGTTTTCAATAATCTTAGCGGACTCGGCCACCCGGATGCTGCTGGCGCGATGCACACCGGCATCGACTACCAGCTCGTACACTTTGGCGATGGTATCGAGGCTTTCGGCGTCGCAGCCGCTCACCACTTTCACGATGCGGCGCAGCGTGTGCTCCTTGTCGCCGGGGTTGATGCGCTCGGGCGAGTAGCCCACCTTAAAGTCGCCGTTGGCGAAGCTCAGGCCCGAAAACTTCTCCATCACCGGAATGCAGTCTTCTTCGGTGCAGCCGGGGTACACGGTGCTCTCAAATACCACATAATCCCCTTTTTTGAGCACCTTGCCCACCGAGCCCGAGGCGCCGAGCAGCGGCCGCAGGTCGGGCTGCGCGTGCTCATCGATGGGCGTGGGCACGGCCACGATATAAAACCGGGCCTCGCGCAGCACGTCGAGCGAGTCGGTAAACGTAATGTCCGCGCCCTCAAAAGCCGCGCTGTCCAGTTCGCCGCTCGGGTCTTGGTGGTTGCGCATCATCTCCACGCGGCCGGCGTTGATGTCGAAGCCGATAACCGAGAGTTGCTTGGCAAATTCGAGGGCGATGGGCAGGCCCACGTAGCCGAGGCCGATTACGGCTAATTTGGCTTCTTTACGGAGGAGTTCGTCGTACACGTCTATTGAGTTAAGAGTTATAAGTGTTGAGTTAAGAGTTGGCGCTGGCAGGCATAATATCTTCATTTAGCGCACGCACCATTTTTTTGTCGGAGCTAAGCTGATAGGTTTCGCCGCTTTCGGGGCAAGTAGCGCGGCCCGCCGTATCGAACTGCAAGCGGTGGCCGTGGGTGCTCAGCCAGCCGTGCTGCCGGGCGGGGTTGCCGTACGCCAGCGCGTAGGCCGGCACGTCTTTGGTCACCACGCTGCCCGCGCCCACAAAGGCGTAGCGGCCCAGCCGCACCCCGCACACGATGGTGGCATTGGCCCCAATGCTGACGCCCCGCTCCAGGTAAGTGGGCTGGTAATGGCCTTCGCCCCGGCGCGGCACCGCGCTGCGCGGGTTGCGCACGTTGGTGAATACGACCGAGGGGCCCAGAAATACGTTGTCTTCGCACACCACGCCGCTGTATAGGCTCACGTTGTTCTGCACCTTCACGTTGCAACCCAGCGTCACGCCGTCGGCCACGAACACGTTTTGGCCCAGCGAGCAGTTTTCGCCGAGCACCGCCCCTGCCGCCAAGTGGCAAAAGTGCCAGATGCGGCTGCCCGCTCCCACGCGGCAGCCCTCGTCGAGCACGGCAGTAGGGTGGGCGTAGAAAACGGAAACGGCGTCGGCCACGGATGCAAGTAGAGTTGCGCGGGCGCAAAGGTAACAGGGCGAGCGGGGTTGGGGATGGGCAACTGTAGCGGCGGGAGGTGATTGACTACCTATTTTGGCTTATCTGCCGTTGTTCTTGGCTTTTCGGGCCGGCTATCTCATCGACTTTACTTCGCATTTTTACGCTGTCTCTTTCTATGATACCTATTATTGGCTTGCTGCACCAGTAAGGTCTAAGCCGCTAACTGCTGCCTACTAACCCGTTATGGCCTGCCCAGATAGGGGTGGCCGCATCCGGAGCGGGAGGTGCTACCAAGGCTGCCCGCCCCGTGCCGGGGCACGGGGCGGTAGGCTTATCGGACTATACTGTTTCTACTGCTAGTTTTGTGGCGTGCGTCATTGCTCGGGTGGCCGTGCAGTTGCCGCTATTTTGGGGTCAGGTAGTAGCCGTCGTCATTACCGTATCTTGCCACTCATCACCACTTCGTGCCGCCTTGCGGCTCCCTTATGAAATTTTCGCTACCTACTCTGTGTGCATCCGGGATTATGCTTGGCCTGCTCGGCCTGGCTGGCTGCAAAAGCGATAGTTCGGCTTCTGGCGATGCCAATCAGGTTGCCTTCAACGACTTCGAATCATTGGATGGCTGGGCCTCAAATACGGAGTCGCTGACCAAAGAGCAAGCTCATTCGGGCAAGTACTCGATAGGAGTTAATCCTAATGTCGAGTTTGGCCTGAATTACATGATGGTGCTCAACAAGGTATTTAACCATAAGCCGCGCAAGCTGCGCGTTTCGGGTTGGGGCTACATGGCCGATTCTAAGTCGGTAGCCCAGCTGGATATCCAGCTTTTCGACCTAGCACAAGGCAAGGCAGTTTTTGGCGAAGCTATCGATTATGCCAACGCCGTAAAAACGCCCGGTAAGTGGGTAGAAATTAGCAAAGAAGTTACCCTGCCCGCTACCACAACCGGCGCGCAGCAGCTACGCGTGTTTCTGTGGCGGGCGGGGGCCACCAGCCCGGCCTTCATCGACGATGTGCGCGTGGCGGAGGTACCCGAGTAGCGGGCAAGCGGCGGGCCGGAGTAGGCCGCCCCGCCGCCTTGCCCAGCCCGCTGGCCGCTGGGGCCACCGGTAGGTTGCGCTCTACGTAAAAGGCGTAGTCGGGGGCACTGCCCGGCCCCTGGCTGCCCAAGGCTACCAGCGGCGGTACCGCCAGCATCAGCGCACCGCCCACCAGGGGTACCGCTGGCTGCTCCCACTGCCGCACAAAGCCGCCGTCGTTGGGGTCGCCATTGCCATCGGCATCGTAGCCGAGGTGGGTGTGAAACCACCGCACCCGGTACGTTACGGGGCTGAGGCTAAGCAGGTCGGCCAAAGCGGCGGGATACAGCACCAGCAGTTGCCCCGTGAGCGGGGTGATGGTGTGGGGCGTGGGGTTGCCGGGGCCGGGTACTAGCCCAGGGTTGGTAGCGCAGCTGTCGCCCCCACAAAAGCCGTTGGCCTGAATGGCGTGCGGCAAATTATACCAATAATGCGTTTTGTTATGCACCCAGCCAGTGATGCGGCCGGGGTTGCGTAGGGCATATACTTCCAGCAGGCCATCCTGCGAGGTGTAGCAATCGCGCACCAGGTAATCGGGCCGGTCATTTTGGTTGAGCGAGTCGGCCGTGCTGAACGGGGGGCCAAAATTGGGCGCCAGCCCTACGCTGTGCTGCCAGCCAGGCGGGCACCGGCGGTCGCAAGGCGAAAAATAAGCGGGATTGGCCCAGGCTGGGGCCGTGGCAAACAGGGGCTGGCTGGGCCGCTGGGCCAGCCGGGCTGGGTACTGTGCACCATACAGGGCCACTGCCGCGCCAGCCACGTTGCCGATGGGCTCGTTGGCATCGGCGCTGTGAAAGCCGCAAGCAGCCAAAAACCGGGCTAGTGGCTTGTACTGTTGGTAGGCTGGGTAGCAGGGATGGTGCAGGTTGGAAAAAGCGCTGAGGGCCAGCCCAACGCCAAAGGCACCACTGAACGCCGTGGCCCACGGCATCGAATGAAATTTGGAGTCGTAGATGGTATTAAGGTAGGGTGAGTAATCAACTTCCTGCAACTGGTAGGGCCGCTGGTACAGGCGCGTCATCGCCTGCGCGAGGTAATTGCGGCGCAGCTCGGCATTAAAGCTGGCCGTGTAGTCGTGCGAGGTAGTATAGTCGAATAAGTCAGGATGGTCGCGCAGCAGCTCGTAGCTGTTTTCGGGCCCGTAGGCCGCCGTTTGCAGGTGCCGCCCATCCAGCTCTTTTAGGTAGGTGGCCATTTCCACCGTCCAGTTCCACAAGAGCGGCAGGTCGTGGCGAAAATTCTGGCCAAATACCAACCCGCCGTCGATGAAGTCACCTTCATTAAGCAGCTCATACGAGGCAATTTGGGGTGAGTACCCCCAGCGAGCCACCAGGTAGCGGAGCTTGTTTTTGAACAGCCGCCGCGCTTCGGGCTCGGTAAAAAAGCGCCGCTGCTCGTGCGGCCCAAAATGCAACCCCACCTTGTACGGAAACGTGCGCCACTGCCGCGAGGTGGCGTTGTTCCAGAGCCGGGCCCCATCCAGCAGGCTCAAGTGCAGGTACACCCCGCTGGCTTCGGCGGCCAGCAGCAGCCGGTCTAGGTCGTACATCCGGGGCTGGTGGGGCTGGTAGTAGCCCAGCGTATTTACCCGCGTGGTCGAGTCGTACGTCTCAATATCCCAGTTGGAGGCCTGTAGCCAGACCCGGGCAAAATTACCTTTTACAGCGCGCAGCTGCCGAAAAGCCTGCTCGTAGGCCGTGTAAGTGTAGGTAGAAAACTGCTGTTGTTGCCGGGCAGGCAGTGCCATTATCAGCCCATTGGCGCACGCCGACACGTTGGGGCTGCCCGCTTTGGCAAGGCCCGCCGGTACCGCCAAGGCATTGTCGCCCCAGTAGTCTACGTTGCTGCCGATGGCCAGAAATGACTGGCCCTGGTCAAATACTAGATTTCGCTGGTTGGCGGCTACTTTCAGAAACCCCTTGCTGGCCGACGCTACGCACTCAAACGTGCGCGGCGGCAGCGTTTCGGTAGTGCTGCCGTGGTAAGTAACGGTGAGCGTGTAGTGCCAGGTGCCTATTTCGCCGGGGGCGAAGCGCACGCGCCAGGGCTGCGGCGTGGCCGCTGGCCGCCAGTACCGGGCATCGTTGGCCACCAGGTACTCGCGGTGAATGGTAAAGTCTTGGTAGTAAAAGCCGTAGCGAAGGGTGGTTTGGCCGCCGGGGCTCACGAAAGTGGCTTCGACCGATACATCCTCCGGGTCAAATGGGTTACCGCTGAGCGTGTCAGTCCCAAACTCCCGGTCAAGCGTTAGGCCTACTTCAAATTTTTCGTAGCGGCCCACGGGGCCAGTTGTCATGGGCGCTACGGCCCTGATGTGCGTGCCATTGGCCGCCCGCGCCTGCGGCGGCTGGCTGAGCCCGCCCGCCAGCAGCCCGGCCAGCAGCCAGCCCACCCAACCCAGCCGATACCGTAAAAAAGTACGCATTAAAATAAAGGCTTGCCGCTGCTATGCTGGCCGCAAGCAAGCTGGCAAATAACCGCCGAAACAGATGAAAATGAGCGGTGAACGGTACGCCACCGGGCGGCCTGTTTTGGCCAGCCATTGCCCCCTTGATACGGGCTGTCGCCTCCGACGGATATTGCGGGGGGCGTTTTTTCCCGGCAGGGCTTGCCCTACCTTTATGGCCTCGGCCTGGGGGCCCGGCCGTGCTTTTTAGTGGTTTTTAGCTTCTTCTTTTTGCGAACATCTTTTCTCCAAGCGGCCCTGGCCGCCGGGCTACTGGCCGGGCTGAGTGCCTGTGGCGACGACCCTGCTAAGGGGCGGTATGTGGGCGATACGGTTATCCGCACCGATTTTGAGGACTTGGCTGGCTGGGGCCCCGACCCCAGCTACCTCTCCGATGTGCACGCCCACTCGGGCCGGCAAGCCATTTTTATTGCGCCCGACCGCGAGTACAGCCTCACCTACCATCTGCCGCTCGGGCAGGCCAGCCTGCACCGTATCAAGGCGCTCGACGTGTCGGCCTGGGTGTATCTGCCTTCCGACAAAGCCAAGGCTACGCTGGCTATTCAGGTATTTCGGGCACCGGGGCAGCCGGCCGGGCCGCCCCTCTACAGCGGCGACTTGCTGCTGACCGACGCGGTGCATAAGTACGGCAAGTGGCAGCCCATTCAGCACGTGTTTGTGCTGCCCGATGACCTGCCCGTTGATGCCGAATTGCGGCTTTACCTATGGCGGGCCAGCAGTACCGAGCGCGTGTATCTCGATGACCTTTACGTGAAAGCCCGTGAGTAACTCGTCTATTGTAGCGGGCCCGCTGCCTGCGGTGCCCGGCGCCCGGCGCCCAGGCTGGCGCACGCTGGCCGTGCTGGCTTACCTGAGCGAATTGCTGCTCTTCACCAAGGTGCGCGGGTTTTTGGGCCCCTACGCCACCCCCGTACTATTCTACGGGTCGGTGGTGGTAATGGTAGTAGCCGCCTTGGCTGCCCTGCGCGACCAGCCCTTCCTCACCGAGCTGCCCGCCCACTCGGTGCGGCGCGTGGGCTTGGGGGCCGTGCTGGCGGGCCTGGGTACACTGCTGGTGCTGAACATTCAGATACCCATCGTACTCAGCCAGCCGATTGATATTCATGCCTCGGACATCATTCCGGCCATGCAGGTGTACGCGGGACGCTTTTTGAGCGGCGAGGTGGTATACCGCTACATCACCGCGTATCACTACCCCATTTTTCCGGTGTACCTGCCCGCGCAGTGGTTTCCCTACACCCTGGCTCTAAAGTGGGGCATCGATTTTCGCTGGCTGAGCTGGGGGCTGCTGCTGCTCGTGGGCTTTGGGGCCTACCAGCTGGTGCTGCTGCGCCGGCCGCTCGACACTGCGCGCTACGCGCTGCTAGCACTGCTGCCTGGCCTAGTAGCGTGGTGGATGGTGCGTAGCGACGACTACATCTTTGCGCAGGTGCTGGAGCCCACCATCATTACTTACTACTTTGTGCTAGCCGCCAGCTTGTTTGTGCGCTCGGCCCCCTTGCAAGCGGCCGCCATTACGCTGTGCATGCTGTCGCGCTATTCGCTGGTGTTTTGGGTGCCGTTTTTCTTGTGGCTGCTGTGGCGCGAGGTGGGCTGGCGCTACGCCTTCACGGTGGCGGGGCTGGTAGGGGCCGGCATTGTGGGGCTCTACATCGTGCCGTTTTTGTCGCACGACTGGGACTTGTTTCCGCGCCATACCATGGCCGAATACTATATCGCGGCCATTGCCGAGTGGGAGCGCGTCGAGCAGCCGGGTGCGCTGCCCCTGCACCTGTCCAACGGCCTGAGTGCCTCGCCGTGGGTCTTTCGCCTGCTCGATGCCTACCCGCTGGCCGTGCGCGTGAGCTGGATGCAGCGCTTGCACGCCGGAGCGTCGATGGGCGTGGTGGCCGCGGTGGCCTTCTGGTATTGGCGCTACGGCCGCCGCTACGACTACCGCTACGTGGCCCTGCTCTCGCTGAAGCTGGCGCTGGGCACGTTCTACTTTTTTATCCAGGTGCCCTACACCTACCTGGTTTCGGTGAGCGTGCTGCTGTCCACCTTCGTGCTGATGGTGGTGCTGACCAAGCAAGTGCCGCCGGGCGATGCTGCCGTGCGCGCCGCCAAAGCCGAGTAGCCAGGCGGCTGGGGCGGTGGCTTGCTACCGCCCTAGCAGCCCGTACTTAACAATGCAGTAGATAGCCCGAAAACCATCGCGCCAGCCTATTTTTTTGCCCTCGGCGTAGGTGCGGCCGTAGTAGCTGATGCCCACTTCGTAGAGGCGCACGCCCGGCACCCGCGCTACCTTTGCCGTTACTTCGGGCTCGAAGCCGAAGCGCTTCTCTTCCAGCTTCAGGCCCTGGATAATGTCGCGCCGAAAAAGCTTGTAGCACGTCTCCATGTCGGTCAGGTTCAGGTCGGTGGTGGCGTTGGACAAGAACGTGAGGATGGCGTTGCCGATGCTGTGCCAGAAAAACAGGATACGGTGCGGATTGCCGCCCATAAAGCGTGAGCCGTACACCACGTCGGCAAAGCCCTTCAAAATTGGCTTGAGTAGCAGGTTGTATTCTTCTGGGTCATATTCGAGGTCGGCATCCTGAATGATGACGTAGTCGCCGGTGGCCTCGCGGATGCCCGTGTGCAGGGCCGCCCCCTTGCCTTGGTTCACGGCGTGCTGGAGCAGGCGCAGCTGGAGCTGCGGGTGCCGGGCCATGTACGCCTGAATCACTTCGGCTGAATTGTCAGACGAGCAGTCATTTACCAGAATAATCTCCTTGCCAATGCCATTGACCAACTCCAGGTCGCGCAGCAAATCCAGTATCTGGTGGATGGTTCGGGCTTCGTTATAAACCGGAATAATGATAGAAAGTGTATCTATTTTTACCAAACTAAGGGCGACGGCCGGCTGAAAAGTACTCACTGCAAATGGACTTCGCGAAGGATAACAGGAGGTCAAAGCTAGAACGCAACTGCCAGACTACCGCTGGCTGGCGGAGCTTGGCCGCGCCTGTGGCCCCGGCGCGCAGGATGGCCGGGGCCGCAGGCGGCCTCTATATTTGAAGCCGCGCCTGCTGCTGCCGTTTAGCAAAGGCGCCGCTACTTTATGAAGTCACGTACCGTTTTTTGGCTGGTTGCCGCGCTCATGCTCTTTGCACTGCACCAATCGAAGCGCTGGAATACGCAAGGGGTATTTGACTGGGACGCGGGCGGTTATTTCGCGTATCTGCCCGCCGTGTTTGTCTACCACGACCCCGGCCGGGTCGACTCGCTGGCCCGGCTAGTGCAGCAGCGCCTGCCCGAGCCGGAACGCGACTACAACCGCATTGGCCTGCACCCGCTGCCCGGCGGCCGCTACTACATCAAATATCCCATGGGCGTGGCCCTGAGCCAGTTGCCATGGTTCGCGGGTGCGCACGCCTACTCCTACGTGGCGGGGCTGCCCACCACCGGCCACACCTGGCCCTACCAGGAGGCGGCCATACTGGCGGGCACGGCCTACGCCATCTTGGGCCTGTGGGTGCTGCGCAAGCTGCTGCTGCGCTACTTCCCCGACCGGGTAGTGGCCTGGACGATAGCCGGCATTGGGCTGGGCACCAATTACTTCGTGTACAGCACCCACGAAGCTGCCAACGCGCACGCCGTTTTGTTTTTGTGGCAGGCCGCGCTGCTCTACTGCACAGCGCGCTGGTACGAAGCCCCCGAGCGGCGCTGGGCGCTGGGCATGGGGCTATTTCTGGGGCTGATTACGCTCACGCGCTTCAGTGAGGCGCTCTACGGGCTTATTCCGGTGGTGTGGGGCCTTAGCAACTGGGCAGCGCTGCGGCAGCGGCCGCTGCTGCTGGCCCGGCATGCGGGGCAGCTGGCGCTGGCCATAGGGCTGGCGGCGGCCGTGGCGGGGCTACAGTTTCTGTTTTGGTACTGGGTGAGTGGGCACTGGGTGCTCGAAACCTACCAGGGCGAGCACTTCGACTTCGCTAATCCGCAAATTCTTAATGGATTGTTTAGTATTCGGCGGGGCTGGCTGGTGTACACGCCGCTGGTGGCCCTGATGCTAGTGGGTATCATTCGGCTGCCGCGCTACGTACCGGCGGCCGTGCCAGCCGTGCTGTTGCTGCTGCCAGTGCTGCTCTATATCACCTTTAGCTGGGGGCAGTGGTGGTACGGCTGGGGCTTCAGCACCCGGCCGCTGGTGAGCATCTACCCACTGCTGGCGCTGCCGCTGGGCGCGGTACTGGCCAGCGTGCGGTTTAGCCGCCCTTTGCGCAGGGTGGTGCAGGGGTTCGTGGTGGTTTGCATCGCCCTCAATCTGTGGCAGGGCTGGCAATACGTGGCGGGGATATTGCCCGGCGAGGCCATAACCTGGGAGATATATAAGGAGCGGTTTTTCATGGTGCCGCCGTACGATTTGGCGCAGTCTACTCCCTACGCGCCGCCCGTAGCGCCGCCCCCGGCGCACTGGTAGCAGTGGGTCGCGAGGCAAGGGGCCGCCGCCCAAATAAGCTGCTTTCAACAACTTTTTCATCGGTTTCTTCTGCCACGATTATGCGCTTTTTACGCCCGCTACCGCTAAGTGCCGCAGCCCTGCTGGGGCTAGCCACTGCCTGCGGTTCCAAGGCCGATACGGCCGCCGATGCCGCCACGCTGCTCACCACTGGCTTCGAGCAAAATATCGGCTGGGGTGGGCCGCAGCCCTCGCTCACCACGGCCAAGGCCCACACCGGCCAGGTGGCTGTGCTGACCAGCCCCGAAGTGCCTTTTAGCTACACCTATGCCCGCCCGCTCGACGCGCTGGGCCTCGGGGCCGCGCCCCGCCAGCTTGAGCTATCGGCCTGGGCGCTGCGTACGGCGGCCGGCAGCACAGCGCGCCTGGTCGTGCAGCTCGATACTAGCCCTACGGACGAGAAGCAGGTGTTCTATGCCGCCCTGCCGCTGGCCGAGGCGGTGCCCTCCTTCGGCGAGTGGCGGCAGGTGCGATTGCCCTTGGCCTTGCCGGCCAGCGCGGTCGGCAGCAACCAGCTCAAGATTTATCTCTGGAATGACAAGGGCACCTCGCCCACCTACCTCGACGATGTAGTGCTGCGGCGCGCGGCTAAGTAGCCACGGGGCCAAATAGCATCTTTTTACCTGCCTTTTCCTCCTTCCTTTCTGCTATGGTTCCTCGCTTGCCAGCCACTCGCGCCCCTTATTCGCTGCTGGCCCTATTGCTGCTATTTGTGCTCATGGTGCAGGCCCGGCTGTGGCTACCCAACTGGGACACGCACAACGTGCTGGCCGTGCTGAGCTGGGATGCCATGGGCTACTACCTTTACCTACCGGCCAAGTTCATCTACCACGACCTGAGCCATGTAGCCTTCTCGGCCGACATCATGCGGGAGTATGCGCCCAGCAGCTCGTTTTACCAAGCCAGCCAGGTGCCGGGTGCCCCCGAGGGCCAGCTCGTGATGAAGTACACCGCTGGCTTGGCCGTGCTGTGGGTGCCGTTTTTTTGGCTGGGGCACTGGGTTGCTGGCTGGCTGCACTACCAGCAAGACGGCTTTTCGGCCCCTTACCAAGTGGCCATCGGCCTCGGCGGTATGCTGTATGCGCTGCTGGGTCTGGGGCTGCTGCGCCATTTTTTGCTGCGCTATTTCTCCGATGTCATCGTGACGCTGGTGCTCGTGACATTGGTTTTGGGCTCCAACTACCTTGAATATTCGGTGTTCGACTCGGCCATGGCGCACCACTACCTGTTCACGGTGTATGCGCTGCTGCTGCTGCTCACGGCCCGCTGGCACGAGCGGCCCACGCGGCTGGGGGCCTTCGGCATCGGCCTCGCGCTGGGGCTGCTGGTGCTTATTCGGCCCTCCGAAATGGTGGCCGTGGTGCTGCCGCTGCTCTGGGGCGTGGGCAGCGTGGGCGCCGCCCGCGCCAAGCTGGCGCTGCTGCGCCAGCGCTGGCCCGATGTGCTGCTGCTGGCGCTGGGTGGTCTGCTGGGCGTGCTGCCGCAGCTCGTGTACTGGCACCACGCCACCGGGCACTGGCTGTTTTACAGCTACGGCGACCAGCATTTTAGCTTCCTCCAGCCGCATACCTGGCAGGTGCTGTTCAGCTTCAAGAAAGGCTGGCTCATTTATTCGCCTTTTTTGCTGTTGGTGCTGGCAGGCTTCGTGCCGCTGTGGCGCCGGCACCGGGCGCTGGCTGTGCCGGCGCTGGCGTTTTTTGTGCTCAACCTGTGGGTGGTTTCGGCCTGGGATGTTTGGTGGTATGGTGGCGGCTTTGGGCAGCGAGCGCTGGTGCAGAGCTACGCGGTGCTGGCTCTGCCTTGGGCGGCGGGCTGGGCGTGGCTGCTGGCCCCGGACCGGCGCTGGGTGGTGCGGGCGGCGCTCATCGCGGCAGCCGTGCTGCTGGTCGACCTCAACCTGTTTCAGCACTGGCAGTACCAAAACGCCATTATCAATTCGGAGGGTATGAACCGGCGCTACTACTGGGCCGTGTTCAACAAAACCCAGCCCTCGCAGGCCGATTTCAACCAGCTCGATGACGCCCATGGCCTGCCCCAGCCCGAGCGCAACTACCAGCCCCGGCCGCTGGGCAAGCTCGACTTCGAACAGGCCACGCCCGAGGCCATGCCTGGCCTCAGCAATGAGCAGGGCTTCTACAGCCGGCAGTCGTACCACACCGATAGCAGCCGGCCCTACAGCCCGGCGCTGGCGTTGCCAATTAGCGGCACCGGCCTGCACGGCGGCGATTACGTGCGTGCTTCGTGCCGGGTGTTTTCCGACTATGGGGCCTGGAACAACAAGCTGGTACTAAGCGTGGAGCGCGACGGCAAGTCCATTGCCTGGACTGGTGTGCACCTCCAAACTCCCAACAGCCTCAACCGCAGCTGGAACCAAGTATACGTAGATGCCCCGCTGCCCGCCGACGCCCGCCCCACCGACGTGCTCAAGGTGTACGTGCTCAACGAAAATGGCACCCCCAGCTTCATTGATGACCTCGAAGCCATCGCCATGATGCCTGCCCCGACGTGGTAAATTGGTGAGGTGGTGAGTCAATGAATCTACGAGCAATATTGACTCACCACCTCACCATTTTACCACCTCACAAGCTGCCCGTTCGCCCACCGTCTACCGGCAGGCTGGTGCCGGTAATGTAGCCCGCCGCCGGTGAGGCTAGAAAGGCCACGGCCGCCGCCAATTCGCGGGCCTGCCCAAAGCGGTGAGCCGGAATCTGTTTCAGCATGGCGGCTTCGACCTCCTCGCGAGGCTGGCCGGTGTCGGTCATTTTCTTTTCAATCAGCGACTCGTGGCGCTGCGTCACGGTGGCGCCCGGCAGCACGTTATTTACCGTGATGCCTTGGCCGGCCACCTCATTGGCCAGGGTTTTGGCCCAGCTCGCTACCGCACCCCTGATGGTGTTGCTCACGCCCAGGCCAGGCAGTGGTATCTTCACGGAGGTGCTGATAACGTTGATGATGCGCCCGTAGCCGGCCGCCGCCATGCCCGGCACCACGGCCTGTGCCAGCAACTGGTTGCAGATGACGTGCTGCGCAAATGCCCGCTCGAAATCGGCCGGTGTAGCCTCCAAAAGTAGCCCGGCAGGTGGCCCGCCCGTATTATTCACCAAGATTTGGAAGCCGGCCGGGTGCGCGGC
>Ga0265797_10004510_pt1 | contig 21200 bp, 18 predicted proteins | sample P2T30metagenome_FD_192433 | JGI IMG/M metagenome (GOLD analysis project Ga0265797, IMG submission 192433) | Plant litter microbial communities from East Loma Ridge, Irvine, California - P2 T30 | ecosystem: Environmental > Terrestrial > Plant litter > Unclassified | place: USA: California...
TCGGCTTCACCGCCAAGAACCGCTGGTCCTACCCGGGCGACTACAACGAGGCCGCCCACGTCGCCTTCGGCATGGACGAACGCCTGCAGGTGACCGGCGTGCTGGCCGGCAGCGGCGCCGCGCGCGCCGGCCTGCAGACCGGCGACGTGCTGCTCGCCGCCGGCGGCAAGCCGCTACCTACCGGCCAGCATGCGCTGTCGCAGGCCGGCAGCATCTTCAACCGCATCATCGCGTCGCAGGCCAGCATGCCGCTGACGATCGAGCGCCGCGGCAGCGAGCGCCAGATCGGGATCCCGGTCACGCGCGCCTGTGCCTTCGCCATCGAACTGGGCAACGCCGACAACATCAATGCCTACGGCGACGGTTCGCGGGTGCTGGTCACGCGCGGCCTGATCAACTTCACGCGCAACGACGACGAACTCGCCTTCGTGGTGGCCAAGACCATGGCGCACAACATGCTGGGCCACCCTGCCACCCAGCGCAACCAGGCCACCATCGGCAGCATCATCGACAACCTGCGCAGCATCAATCCGGACACCTCGATGCTGATCGGCACCGGCGGCATCAAGGCCATGCCGGCCGATGCCGACGCCGCCGCCGATCGCCTCGGCATCTACCTGGCGGCCCGCGCCGGCTACGACGTCGCCGATGCGCCGGCCTTCTGGCGCCGCCTGGCGGAAGCCTACCCGCCGTCGGTGCTGAACGGCTACGCGGCCAACCACCCGGCGCTGCCGGCGCGCATGGCGGCGGTGGACCGGGCGCTGGGCGAGGTCAAGAGCAAGCGTTCGGGCAAGAAGGCCTTGATGCCGTAACCCATCCCCGCCGTCCCCGCGCAGGCGGGGACCCATACTGAGCGCCCGAAGCTGCAATCTCTGAAGTACCGCAGTGTTTCCAATGTACTGAATTCTGGTATTCAGCATGGGTCCCCGCCTTCGCGGGGACGACGCGCTGGCGCTACCTTCCCCATCTTCAGCACCCTCCTCCCGTTTCTTGTACCATTAGCAATCCGCCGTCCCTCCTCGAATTCGAAAGCAAGAACCGGGAAGCCCGCGCGCGCACCGCCGTCGATAATCCCTCCCTGCTCCCAGGGACACAACAACAATGAACACCGCAAACCTGCTGCGCCTCATCCTGCTCGCCGCCATCTGGGGCGGTTCCTTCCTGTTCATGCGCATCAGCGCGCCGGTGCTCGGGCCGGCCGTGCTGATCGAATTGCGGGTGCTGTTCGCCGCCCTGTTCCTGGCCGCCGTCGGCCTGGTGCTGAAGAAAAGCCTGCACTTGCGCGCGCACTGGAAGCATTACTTCATCCTCGGTTTCTTCAACTCGGCGCTGCCGTTCCTGCTGTTTGCGTTTGCCGCGCGTACGCTGTCGGCCTCGGTGCTGTCGGTGCTGAACGCGACCGCGCCGATGTGGGGTGCGCTGCTCGGCGCCGTGTGGTCGAGACAAAAGGTCGGGCTGAGGAGCGGCATCGGGCTGGTGCTGGGCACGGTCGGTGTCGCGCTGCTGGTCGGCTTCGACCACGTGGCGGCGCGGCCCGGCGCCGGCATCGCGGTGGCGGCGGCGCTGCTGGCGGCCTTCAGCTACAGCGTGGCCAGCCTGTATGCGCGCTCGGCCAAGAGCGTGGAACCCTTTGCCAACGCCCACGGCACCATGTGGACCTCGGCCCTGATGGTGCTGCCGGTGCTGCCGCTGTTCCCGCCGGCCGGCAGCTTCACGCCCGGCATCGCGGCGGCGGTGCTGGCGCTGGGTGTGCTGTGCAGCGGCATCGCCTATATTTTGTATTTCAAGCTGATCGAGGAAGTCGGCACCACCTCGGCGCTTACCGTGACCTTCCTGAACCCGGTGTTCGGCATTCTGTGGGGCGCGCTGTTCCTGCACGAGACCATCGGCTGGTACACGATCGTCGGTTCGGCCATCGTGCTGGTGGGTACCGCATTGGTGACCGGCTTCGTGCCGCGCTTCGGCCGCGCGACGGCCCTGTCCCCATCCTCCAAGTGATGCGCCGCCAATTCGACATCGCCCTGCCCGCCGGCTACCGCCGCCAGGATGCGCTCGCCTTCCACGGACGCGATGCCGAAGGCGTGGCCGAGCGGGTCGACGGCGGCTCGATCCGCAAGGGCGTGCTGCTGGACGGCGTGGCGGTGCAGCTGACGCTCGTGTTGGAGGCCGAATCCGGGGCCGAGCGCGCACGCTGCAGCATCGACGCGGCCGCCGACAGCATCCCGCCCCAGGCCGAAGCCGCGCTGATCAACATGCTCGGCCTGCGCATCGATCCGGCCGTCTTCGAAGACGCGGTGCGCGACGACCCGCTGTTCGGCCCCCTGGTGCGCCACACGCCCGGCCTGCGCGTGATCCAGGCCGCGAGCGTGTTCGAGGCGCTGACCTGGGCCATCATCGGCCAGCAGATCAACCTGCCCTTCGCCATCGCGCTGCGCCGCAGTTTCATCCAGCAGGCCGGGCGCCAGCATCCGGACGGTTTGTGGTGCTACCCGGAAGCGGCGGACGTGGCCCGCCTCGATCTCGAGCAACTGACCAGCCGCAAGTTCTCGCGCGCCAAGGCCGAGACCCTGCTGCGCCTGGCGCGTCTGGTGGCGGATGGCGAACTGTCCCTGGACGCGCACGACGCCGACGGCGGCCTGGCCGCCACCGCCACCCGCCTGCTGGCGATCAAGGGCATCGGCCCGTGGACCGTGAATTACGCATTGCTGCGCGGCTATGGCGACCCGGACTGCTCACTGCACGGCGACGTGGCGGTGCGCACCGCGATCGGACGCCTGCTGGGCACGGAGACCCGGCCGAACATCACGGAGGCAGAAGCCTTCCTGCAAGCCTACCGCCCGCAGCGCACGATGGCAGCCGCCTATCTGTGGGCCAGCCTGAACCAGCCGGCCGGGTAACGCAGTTCCGGTCAATTCAGGCGCGGCAAACCCTCGAACTGCTGCGCCCCCTCCCCGGCAAAGCGGATCAGTTCGGACAGCGGCACCGTGGCCAGGTTGTCGCTGCCGTAATGGCCGCCCAGCGCGCTCGGGATTTTCAGGCAGTACTTGCGCCCGGCCGCCAGCGGTCCGAGCGTGGATTCGGCCAGGTGGACGGCTTCGGGCATATACCAGTCGCGCAGGAAATCCTGGTTATAGGAAAGCGCGTCGAGGGCGGCGCGGTCTTCGGCCACCGGCTCGCAGCATAAATCCTGGGGCGCCAGGCGCCAGTACATGCCGTCCGCATCGCGGATGATGAGGGTGCCGAAGGCGTTTTCGCCCAGCACTTCGGCGGCGTCCAGCCCGACCCAGCCCCAGGCTTCGTTTATCTCGTCAACGGATATCATAAGAGGCTCCATCGGTGAAGATTTCAGGCAACGATGGTTGGACCGCCAAAAGCGCCGACTGTCGCGTCGGCTTGAACGAGGTTTGCGCTGCGTCGTACTGCCGAGGCCGGGATCGACTGTTACTGCGCCGGCGCAAGCGCCTGCCGGGCAGCCTTGCGCGACTTGGCATTTTTCAGCGTGTAGATCTGGCGCGCAATTTCACACGTCATGCGCAGGATCCAGGGTGTCTTGCGCTGGTGGGCAGGCGCGCCGAAGCGGCCACGCATGAAATCCCACATGCCGAGCAGCGCGGCATTGCTGTGCTCGGGAAATCCGTAGTCGCGAAAGCGGCTGGCGTCGTACAAGGCCTTGTCCACCAGCTTCAGCCACAGCATGCGGCGGTAGGCCGGCGGCGTATGCGTATGGAAGAACAGCATCTCGTTGCGCTGCAACAGGTAACTCAGGTACAGCGGGAATTGTTCGAGGCCATCGCGGTTTTCATGGAATACCGTTGCGCCGAACACGCAGCGGCTGGACCAGCCCTTGGCGGCAAGGCGTACGCCGATATCGTTGTCGTCGTAATAGGCGAACAGACGGTCGTCGAGTGGACCAGTGTCCTGCAGCGCTTTGACCCGGAACAACACTGCGGTACCGTCGACCCAGACCGCGTCTGGATGTGCATCCTGGAAACGGCGGGCGTCGTCGATGTCGAGGATACGCGTCGAGACGCGCTTGTCCCAGTCGTGGCCGTTGATGCAGCGTGCGACGTGGCCGTCATGGATATCGCGCAGCAGGGGCGACGCCGCGCCGCAGCGTGCATGCGCCTGGAGTTCCGCGACCAGTTCGCGCAGGGTACCCGGCGCGACGGTCGCATCGTTGTTCAGTAGCCAGATGTAATCGTAATCTTCCCGGATCGCCTGCCCGATTGCGATATTGTGCCCGCCGGTAAAGCCGAGATTGTCCGGCAGGCGCTGCAGCACCACATCGCGCGTAGCGACCGCTGCCGCCAACGCCGCCGCATCTTCGCTGCGTGAACCGTTGTCGATGACCAGCATCGTCACGTCGGCCGGGGTGGCGGCCAGTTCATCCCGCATCGAGTCCAGGCAAGCCAGGGTCTTGGGGGTGCCGTTCCAATTGAGGATACTGACCAGTACCCTGGGCAGACATGCAACTTCGGGGGCGTTCGAGAGGGCGTCGCTCATAAGTCGGATGAAAATCGCTGAACTTCAATCGGCAGGCGCTGAATATTTCCTGATCGACATCGACTATAACAGAACTTTGATATCTTGAAGACAAGTGTACGATTGAACGCGCTTAGAAGCGACAAAAACCCGATCAACGTCGAGTCGATCGGGCTTTTGTGGCCACCTGCTTGCCTGAATTTGGTTGCGGGGACAGGATTTGAACCTGTGACCTTCGGGTTATGAGCCCGACGAGCTGCCAGACTGCTCCACCCCGCGTCTGATGGTTCGTATTATACGGGCCCCGGCCGGTTTAGGCAATGGGGATGTCATCGCAGGCCGGCGGCGGCGGCACAGCCGGTGCATTCCGGTGTAAAGTAAGGGCAAGCCCATAACCTTTGTTCTCTATGAAATTCTGCTCCGAGTGCGCCCATCCGGTGACGGTGGCCATCCCCGAAGGCGACAACCGTCCACGCTACGTGTGCACCCATTGCGGCACGATTCATTACCAGAACCCGAAACTGGTGATCGGTTCGATCCCGGTATGGCAACGCGACGGTGAGTTCAAAGTCCTGCTGTGCAAGCGCGCCATCGAGCCGCGCTACGGCTACTGGACCCTGCCCGCCGGCTTCATGGAAAACGAAGAGACCACCGAACAGGCGGCAGTGCGCGAGACCGAGGAAGAAGCCGGCGCCAACGTCAAACTCGGCAACCTGTTCACACTGCTGAACGTGGCCCACGTGCACCAGGTCCACCTGTTCTACCTGGCCGAACTGCTCGACCTCGATTTCGCGGCCGGCATCGAAAGCCTGGACGTGCGCCTGTACGCCGAAGACGAAATCCCCTGGGACGACCTGGCCTTCCCGACCATCCGCACCACGCTGGAACTGTTCTTCGCCGACCGCGCCCGCATCCGCGAACAGGGCGGCGACTACGGTTTCCATGGCGGCGACATCACGCGGCCCATGCGCCGGTCCGATGCGCCGGCGCCGGAACAACCGGACTGACGCGGCGAGGGAGAACCGCGCATGATCCCCTGGCTCGAAGCGAACACGCCCTTCCCCGACGTCTCCGAAGCGCTGACGACCGATGCGCCCGGGCTGCTGGCGGCCGGGGCCGATTTGTCGCCGCGGCGCCTGCTGCAGGCTTACCGCAACGGCATCTTTCCCTGGTTCTCGGAAGGCCAGCCTATCCTCTGGTGGAGCACCGATCCGCGCATGGTGCTGCATACCGACGCCTTCAAGGTCAGCGACAGCCTGAAAAAAACCCTGCGCAAGGTCGAGCGCGCGCGCATCGCCAAGGCGGCAGGCGCCGAGGCCGCGCACCAAGGCTGGGACGTGCGCTTCGACAGCGCCTTCGAACAGGTGATGCGCGCCTGCGCCGCGCCGCGCAGGGACGGCCCGGGCACCTGGATTTCCGAAGACATCATCGCCGGCTATGGCGGCCTGCACCGGTTGGGCTATGCGCACTCGTCGGAAGTGTGGCTGGACGGCGAACTGGTCGGCGGCGCCTACGGCGTCTGCATCGGCCGCATGTTTTATGGCGAATCGATGTTCGCGCGGGTGTCGGACGCTTCCAAGGTGGCGCTGGCCTACCTGGTCGCCTTTTTGCGCAGCCACGGCGTGCGCATGCTCGACTGCCAGCAGGAAACCGGCCACCTGGCCTCGCTGGGCGCGCGGCCGATCCCGCGCAGCCAGTTCCTGCAGCATTTGCGCCAGGCCATCGACGAAGCGCCAATCGAGCGCTGGCAAGTTGCGCCGCCCTTGACGCCCGGTGAGGCACTTCGTTGACCACTTAACGATGCGGCGCGCCGTCTTTGGCTACAATGGGCTTACATGTCGTCCCGAGAGCATTGCATGACGCACCTAAACGATCTGCCCTTTTCCACGCTGCAGTTCTACACCACGGCGCCCTACCCGTGCAGCTATCTCGATGCACGCCAGGCGCGCTCGCAGGTGGCCACGCCCTCGCACCTGATCAATGCGGACGTCTATTCCGAGCTGGTGCGCAACGGCTTCCGGCGCAGCGGCATCTTTACCTACCGTCCCTATTGCGACGGCTGCCGCGCCTGCATCCCGGTGCGCGTGGCGGTGAACGACTTCATGCCCAACCGCAGCCAGCGGCGCGCCTGGAAGTACCACGGCCAGCTGACCGCGATGGTCGCCAACCTGTCGTTCTCGGACGAACATTACGCGCTCTACCTGCGCTACCAGACCACGCGCCACGTCGGCGGCGGCATGGACCAGGACAGCCGCGACCAGTATGCCCAGTTCCTGCTGCAAAGCCGGGTCAACACGCGCCTGGTCGAATTCCGCGAGCCGGACGGCACCTTGCGCATGGTCTCGATCATCGACGTGCTGTCGGACGGCCTGTCTTCGGTCTACACCTTCTTCGACCCGGACGTCGTCGGCGCCTCCTTCGGCACCTACAACGTGCTGTGGCAGATCGAGCAGGCGCGCGAACTGGGTTTGCCTTACGTCTACCTCGGCTACTGGATCGAACAGAGCCCGAAGATGGCTTATAAAATCAATTTCCGGCCGCTGGAAGCGCGCATCGATGGCGTGTGGGGCGTGCTGGAACGCTGAGCTCCGCGTGGGCATCGCCTTGCCGGTTTCCGCGTGGGCGGCCTCCAGGCTGCGTATTTATCTGGCGATGCAGTGGAGCCGCCCACCCTACGCGTGTGCGGCATTCAGGTTGCGTATTGACGCGGCGACAAAGTAGAGCCGCCCACCCTACGTGTACGCGGTAAAATGTCGTGAATTCACCATCGACCGACAAATGTCCGACAAACTCCTGTACGCGCTTGCCCGTCCCCTGCTGTTTTCGCTCGATGCCGAAACGGCCCACAACCTCACCTTGCCGGCCCTGCGCCGCGCCGCCGCGCTCGGCCTGACCGGCGTCGTGCGCAAACCCGCGCCGGATCCGCGCACGGTGATGGGCATCACTTTCCCGAACCCGGTCGGCCTGGCCGCCGGCCTCGACAAGGATGGCGCCTACATCGACGGCCTCGCCGCGCTCGGCTTCGGCTCGATCGAAATCGGCACCGTGACCCCGCGCGCCCAGCCCGGCAACCCACGTCCGCGCATGTTTCGCCTGCCGGCCGCGCAAGGCATCATCAACCGCATGGGCTTCAACAACGGCGGCGTGGATGCTTTCGTCGCCAACGTGCAGGCGTCGCGCTTTTACCAGGAAAAGAAAGGCGTGCTCGGCCTGAACATCGGCAAGAACGCCGACACCCCGATCGAACGCGCCGCCGACGACTACCTGGAATGCCTGCGCAAGGTGTATCCGTATGCCAGCTACGTCACGGTCAACATCTCCTCGCCGAACACCAAGAACCTGCGACAGCTGCAGGGCGCGTCCGAACTGGACGCCCTGCTGGCCGAACTCAAGGGCGAGCAATCGCGCCTGGCCGACAAGCATGGCCGCTACGTGCCGCTGGCACTCAAGATCGCCCCCGACGTCGATGCCGACCAGATCCGCAACATCGGCGCCGCCCTGATGCGCCACGGGATCGACGGCGTGATCGCCACCAACACCACCCTCAACCGGCGCGATGTCGAAGGCATGAAGCACGCCAGCCAGCAGGGCGGCCTGTCCGGGGCGCCGGTGTTCGACCTCTCGAACATCGTGATCCGCGCGCTGAAGCAGGAAGTCGGCGATGCCATCCCGATCATCGGCGTCGGCGGGATCTTGCGCGGGCAGGATGCCAGGGCCAAGATCGCGGCCGGGGCGCAGCTGGTGCAGTTATATAGTGGCCTGATCTATCGCGGGCCGGCGCTGGTGCGCGAGTGTGCCAACGCGCTGCGCGGCGTGAAATAAACCCTGACCGTCGTCCCCGCGGAGGCGGGGACCCATGCTGAATAACAGAATTCAGTAGCTTGGCAATACTTTGGTGCTTCAGAAATACCAACTCCGAAAGCTCAGTATGGGTCCCTGCCTCCGCGGGGACGACGTCAACTTGAACCTGGATAGTCTAATGAAGCAGCAAAAACTCGGCCGAACCGACCTCACCGTCTCCCGCGTCTGCCTCGGCACCATGACCTTCGGCGAACAGAACACCGAAGCCGACGCCCACAGCCAGCTCGATTATGCGATGGAGCGCGGCATCAACTTCATCGACACCGCGGAAATGTACCCGGTCCCGCCCAGCGCCGGCACCCAGGGTTCGACCGAGCGCTTCATCGGCAGCTGGCTCAAAAAGTCCGGCAAGCGCGCCGACATCGTGCTGGCAACCAAAGCCGCCGGCCCCAACGCCAACCAGACCTGGATCCGCGGCGGCCGCCACAACCTCGACGCCGCCAACATCCGCGCCGCGCTGGACGAGAGCCTGAAGCGCCTGCAAACCGACTACGTCGACCTCTACCAGCTGCACTGGCCGAGCCGCAACGTGCCGATCTTCGGTGCCAACAGCTTCGACCCGGCCAAGGAACGCGCCGCCGTCCCCATCGAAGAGACGCTGGCCGTGCTGGGCGACCTGATCAAGGAAGGCAAGATCCGCCACATCGGCGTCTCCAACGAGAGCCCGTGGGGCGTCAGCGAATACATCAAGCAGGCCGAGATGAAAGGCCTGCCGCGCATCGCCACCATCCAGAATCTGTACAACCTGACCGCACGCGCTTTCGAGACCACGCTGCTGGACGAAGTCTGCTACCGCGAAGACGTCAGCCTGCTGGCATACAGCCCGCTCGCCTTCGGCCAGCTCAGCGCCAAGTACGTCGACAACCCGCAGGCGCGCGGCCGCCTGACGATCTACCCGCCAACCTGGAGCCCGCGCTACCTGCGCCCCAGTGTGTTCGCGGCCGTGAAGGAGTATGCGGCGCTGGCGCGGGCCAACGGTCTCACGCCCGCGCAGATGGCACTGGCCTGGTGCTATTCGCGCTGGTTCGCGGGATCGACCATCATCGGGGCGACGACGCTCGAACAGCTGAAAGAGAATATCGATGCGGAGCAGGTGACGCTGCCGGATGAGGTGGTGCGCGCGATCGATGAGATTCATGCGCGTTACACCAACCCTGGCCAGTAACGCTCGACGTCGCCCTGCGTAGGCAGGGGCCCAAGGTAAGCAGCGGGCTCGCGCAACAACTTGGGTCCCTGCCTTCGCAGGGACGACGTGCGTGAGTACGTGGCCTTGACCACTCATCCGCCCTTTTGACCATTCATCCCCCGAACCCACCACTCGTTTCTCATCGATAGACCGCCCGGCCCGGCGGCCCCAAGCTTCAAGCACCACAGAAGCCAGGAGCCGCCATGCTATCGATAAAAGAGCTGAACAAAACCTACGCCAACGGCGTCCACGCCATCGACGGCGTCAGCCTCGAGATCCCCACCGGGATGTTCGGCCTGCTCGGCCCCAACGGTGCCGGCAAGTCGTCGCTGATGCGCACCATCGCCACCCTGCAGGACCCGGACAGCGGCAGCATCCACTTCGGCGGCGTCGACGTCCTCGCGGACAAGGACAGCCTGCGCCGCCGCCTCGGCTTCCTGCCGCAGGATTTCGGTGTCTACCCGAAGGTCAGCGCGCTGGAACTGCTGAACCACTTCGCGGTGCTGAAGGGCCTGACCCGGCGCGGCGAGCGCACCGAGATGGTCGAGGGCCTGCTGCACCAGACCAATTTGTGGGACGCGCGCAAGCGCAGCGTGGCGACCTATTCCGGCGGCATGCGCCAGCGCTTCGGCATCGCCCAGGCCCTGCTCGGCGCGCCGCAACTGGTGATCGTCGACGAGCCCACCGCCGGCCTCGATCCGGACGAACGCAACCGTTTTCTCAACCTGCTGGCACGCATCGGCGAGCAGGTGGTGGTGATCCTCTCCACACACATCGTCGAAGACGTGACCGACCTGTGCCCGCGCATGGCGATGATCGCCAGGGGCAAGGTGCTGGTGCAGGGCCGGCCGCAGGACGCCATCGACGCCCTGAAGCACCAGGTCTGGCGCCGCAGCGTCGGGCAGCACGAGCTGGACGAGTACCAGCGCCGCTTCAAGGTGCTGTCGACGCGCCTGATCGGCGGCACGCCGCAGATCAACGTGTTCGCCGCCTGCCAGCCCGACAGCGGCTTCGCGCCGGTGGAGCCGAACCTGGAAGACGTCTACTTCCTGCAGCTGCGCCGGGCTGCAGATCATGTTGCAGCTTGAGAGGAGATCCACCATGTGGCAAGAATTCTTCCGCTTCGACCTGCGCTACCAGCTGCGCCAGCCGCTGTTGTGGATCGTCGCCGTGGCGTTGGCGGCGATCGCCTTTTTAAGCGCCGCGAGCGACGCCGTCCGCATCGGCGGCGCCATCGGCAACGTGCACCTGAACGCACCGGTCGTCATCGCCAGGCAGCTCGGCATCCTCAGCCTGATCGCGATGTTCATGGTCACGGTGTTCATCGCCGGCGCCATCCTGCGCGACACCGAAGCCGGCATCGCCGACCTGCTGTTCGCGGCGCCGGTGCGCAAGCTCGATTACCTGGGCGGTCGCTTCCTGGCCGGCTTCGCCGCCTGCCTCGCGGTGTTCGCCGTGATCACGCTGGCGATGATGCTTGGTGCGCGCCTGCCCTCGATCGACCCGCAGCGCCTCGGCGCCTTTTCGCTGCAGCCCTACCTGTGGGCCTTTTTTGTGCTGGTGGTGCCGAACCTGTTGTTCGTCGCCGCCCTGCTCACGCTGCTGGCGGCCCTCACGCGTTCGCTGATCATGGTGTATGCCGGCGTGATCGCCTTTACCGTGCTGTGGGGCATGGCGGCCACGCTGTCCGGCGGTGGCAATGGCGAGTCGCTGGCCGTGCTGCTGGACCCGTTCGGCGTGCGCGCGCTGGCCCAGCTGACGCGCTACTACTCTACATATCAGGCCAACACCCAAATGCCGCCGCTGGCCGGCGTACTGCTGCTGAACCGCGCGATCTGGACCGCCATCGCGCTGGGCCTGTTCGCTGCCACCGACGTCTGCTTCAAGACCCAGCGTGCCGGTAGCGGCAGCCGCCGCCTGGGTAAGCGCAAAGCGGTGCAAGCACCGCCCGCAGCGTGCTCGATGACGCCGCCGGCCGTGCGCCGCATCGCGCCCCGGTTCAATGCCAGCGGCCTGCTGGTCCAGTGGTGGCCGCAGTTGTGGCAGCTGCTGCGTTTCGAAACCCGCGGCGTGCTGCGCGGCCTGCCTTTCCTGATCCTGTTGCTGCTGGCGCTGGCCAACTTCATCGCGAATTACACCATGGGCGGCATGCGCTTCGACAGCGTGCCCTACCCGCTCACGCGCCTGGTGCTGGAAGAGCTGGCCGGCAGCATGAATGCGGTGCTGGCGATCGTGCTGATCTTCTACAGCGGCGAACTGGTATTTCGCGACCGCCAGGCGAAGATCGCCGACCTCACGGACGCGATGCCGCTGCCCGACTGGCTGCCGTTCAGCGCCAGGGCCGGCGCGCTGGTCGCCGTGATTTTTGCCTTCCTCGGCGCCGGTGCGCTGGCCGGCATCGCCATCCAGCTGGTCAAGGGCGGCGCGCCGATCGAGGCCGGGCTGTACCTGCAGGGCATCCTGATCGACGCCGTCTATTTCGTGCTGGCGGCGCTCGCCCTGCTCGCGCTGCAGACCATCGCCAACAACAAGTATATCGGCTACCTGCTCGGCATCGCCCTGCTGGCCAGCGGCACGCTGTTGAAAAGCCTCGGCCTCGAACACCGCCTGCTGCACTTTGCCGACCTGCCGGCGCTGACGTACTCGGACATCAACGGCTACGGCCACTTCCTGGCCGGCTGGTCGTGGTTCGCGCTGTACTGGGCCCTGTTCGCGCTGGCCCTGGCGGTGCTGGCCCAGATTTGCTGGACGCGCGGCCGCGTCTACGGCTGGCGCCTGCGCCTGCGCGCAGCCTTGCCTCGCCTGCTCGGCAACGCTGGCGCCGCCCTCGCACTGTCGCTGGCCGCCTGGGCCGCATGCGGTGGCTGGATCTTCTACAACACCAATGTACTGAACCGCTACGAATCCGCCACGGCGGCCCTCGACGCCCGCGCCGACTACGAAAAGCAGTACCGCCGCTACCTGGGCATGCCCAACCCGAGCCTGACCGGCATCCGCGCCGACGTCGACATCTTCCCGCTCGAGCGCCGCGTCGCCATCCGCGGCCATTACGTGGTGCGCAACAAGACCGCCCAGCCGCTGCGCAGCCTGCGCTTCCAGTTCGATCCGCGCGCCAGCACCGTCCTGTTCAAACTGCCGCCGCACACGGTCACGCTGGATGACCGCCGCCTCGGTTTCCGCATCGTCGAGCTGCGCGCACCGCTGGCGCCGGGCGCCGACCTGGCCTTCGACTTCACGGCCGATGTGCGCAACCCGGGCTTTACCGAAAGCGGCGCCCCGGACGGCATCCACCATAACGGTACGATGTTCACCTCGGAAGACTACTTCCCGAAACTCGGCTACGTGCAGGCGAGCGAGATCAGCGACCGTGCCGAGCGCCGCAAGCGCGGGCTGGGCGAACCGCACCGCATGCCGGCGCTGGACGACCAGGCCGCCCATGGCAGCAATTTCTGGAAGCTGTTCGGCTTCGACGCCGATCTGATCACGTTCGAGACCACGGTGTCGACGGGTGCCGACCAGGTGGCGATCGCACCGGGCACCCTGGCCGCAAGCTGGGAACGCGACGGCCGCCGCTACGCCCGCTACACGATGGACAAACCGATCCTGCCCTTCTTCTCTTACCAGTCTGGCCGTTGGGACGTGAAAAAGGCCGACTGGCACGGCGTGCCGATCGAGGTCTACCACGACCGCAAGCACCCGTGGAATATCGACAGCATGATGAAGGGCAGCCAGGGCGCGCTCGATTACTTCAGCGCGAACTTCGGGCCGTATCCGCACAAGCAGTTGCGCATCACCGAGTTCCCGCTGTACCTGCCGTATGCGCGCAGCCTGCCCAACACTATCCCGTTCTCGGAGTCGCTCGGTTTCGTGAACGACCTGCGTGGTGAGAAGAAGGTCGACCACGTGTTCTACGTGACGGCGCACGAAGTGGCGCACCAGTGGTGGGGCGACCAGCTGATCCCGGCCAACACCCAGGGCATGGGCATGCTGGTGGAATCGCTGGCCGAGTATTCGGCGCTGATGGCGGTCGAAAAGGCCTTCGGTCCCGAGAAGGTGCGCCACATCCTGCGCTGGGACCTCGACCAGTACTTCGCCGGCCGCGCCAAGGAGCTGGTGGAAGAACAGCCGCTGTTCAAGGTCGAGGACCAGATGTACATCCAGTACCGCAAGGGCAGCCTGGTGTTTTACCGCCTGCGCGAGGAACTCGGCGAGGACGTGCTGAACCGCGTGCTGAAGGACTTCCTGGCCCGGCACCGCTACCAGACCGCGCCCTACGTCACCAGCCGCGACCTGCTGGCCGCGATCCGCGCCGCCGCGCCGGCAAACAAGCAGGACCTGATCACCGACCTGTTCGAACGCATCGTGTTCTACGATAACCGCATGCTGGACGCGGGCGCGACGCGGCGTTCGGACGGCAAATGGGACGTGACCATGAAGGTGGCGCTGGCCAAGCTGGAAGCCGACGGCAAGGGCAAGGAGACGGTGCGGGCCTACGACGAACCAATCGAGCTGGCGGTGTTCGGGGTCGACGCCCGCGGCCGCGAGCGCGTGCTGTGGCGCGGTAAGCGGATGCTGGCTGCGGGCGAGTCGAGCGTGACCGTGAGGGTGGATGCAAAGCCGGTGGAGGCTGGGGTGGATGCGTACAACCTCTTGATTGATCGGGTGGCGGGGGATAATCGCAAGGCCGTCAACGTGCGATAAATATCTGCGCCTGATCCTTTGCCCCGCAGCGCCAGCACGTCGCCCCTGCGCAGGCAGGGGCCCAAGTTTTGTGATATGCCACCAACTTGGACCCCTGCCTTCGCAGGGGCGACGTTGTTATACGTTGGCCTTGTCCCTCAAAAGCCGCGAATCCTGCTACAACCCATTCAACTGCCTGAACTCCGCCGCCCTTCTCCGCGACATCGGCACCTTGACGTCCCCCTTCAAGGTCAGCACCATCCCGCTCCCCGGCCCCGGCGCGATGCCGGTCACGAAATCCAGGTTGACGATCTGGCGCCGGCTCACGCGCAAAAAACGCTCCGGGTCCAGCCGCGCTTCCAGCTGGTTCAGGGTGCGCAGCAGCAGGGGCCGGTTGGCCTCGAAGTAGACGCGCGTGTAATTCCCCTCCGATTCGAACAGCATGATCTGCTCGAGCGCCACGAACCAGCAGCGCTCCCCATCCTTGATGAACACCTTGCCGTCGGCCGCCGGCGCCTGCGCTGCCGGTACGGGCTGCAGCCGCGCATCGAACTTGCGCAAGGCATGCGCCAGGCGTGCCGGCTCGATCGGCTTGAGCAGGTAATCGAGCGCGCTGACGTCGAAGGCGCGCAGCGCATACTGGTCGAAGGCGGTGGTGAAGATCACGGCCGGTGTGGCGTCGAGCGATGCCAGCAGATCGAAGCCGCTCCCGCCCGGCATCTGCACGTCGAGGAAGACCAGGTCCGGCGCCAGCGCCCCGATCGCGGCGCGTGCCTCGATCGGGTTGGCCGCTTCGCCGACGATCTCCAGCGCCGGGTGCGCGCCCAGCAGCCGGCGCAATTCCTTGCGCGCGAGGCGCTCGTCGTCCACGATCAGCGCGCGCATGCGGCCTCCTGAATACCTTCCTGCGGCAGCACCACCTGCGCCACCACCCAGCCATCTGCTTCGCGCAGCGTGCACCCGGCGCCCGCACCGAACAGCAGCGCCAGGCGCTTGGCGGTATTCGCCAGGCCGAGCCGGGTCGAGGCGCTGGCCTGCTTCAGGTGGCCCTGGTTGGCCACGGTCAGCAGCACCCGGCCGCCGTCGCGCACCGCGCTCACGCGCACCCGGCATGCGCCGATGGCCGGCTCGACGCCGTGCTTGACCGCGTTTTCGACCAGGGTCTGCAAGGCCATCGGCGGGATCGGCACCGCGTCCAGGCCGGGCGCGATCTCGACCTCGGCCTGCAGTCGCTCGTCGAAGCGGTGCCGTTCGATGGCGAGATAGGCGTTCACCGCCGCCACCTCGTCGGCCAGGCGCACGGTCGGGGCCTGGCCGGCGCGCAGGCTATGGCGCATCAGGCCGGCCAGCTGGCCGACCGCCTGCGCCGCGGTGTCGGGGTCCTGGTAGATCAGCGCGCGGATGCTGTTCATGCTGTTGAAGAAGAAGTGCGGATTCACCTGCGCCTGCAGCGCGCGCAGCTCAGCATCCTTGACGCTGACTTCGAGCTCCAGCTTTTCGAGTTCGAAGCAACGCGCGCGGCGACGCGACAGCACCACCGCATACATCAGGGTCCACATCAGGAACACCGCGTACCACAGCACGCACAGGGCGATCACGATGGTGGTGGCGTCGCTGTCGGCGATCAGCGCGCCGTCGCGGATCAGGACGTCGGTGCCGACCAGCACGCTCACCTGCACCACGCTCAGCGCGATCAATCCGAGCAGGATACGCGGCACCGGCGGGTCGCTGCGGTCGATCCAGCCGCGCCGGCGCAGGAACAGGCGCCAGCCGTGCGACAGCAGCAGGCCGCTGCCCATCACCAGCAGCTTCACCACGGTCATGCGCCACATCGGCCCCAAGGCATCCTGGCCCGTGGACATCACACTGATCACGCTCAGGATGGCCCAGCCGCTGCACTGGCACAGCCAGTAGTCGCGGGAGGAGGTGGTGGCCTGGCCGGACTGGGATGCGGTGCCAGGGACAGCCGGCTCCGGGATGGGAGGAGATTGCGGGAACGGCTCGGGTGCGGCGATCGGCATGGTCATGGCAAGCGGGCGTTGGGCGACGCTTGCATTATGACAAAAACACTATGTCCTGTGACTACCGCTGGCGCCTAAATTAAGGCGCTGCCCAAGCACGTCGTCCCCGCGCGGGCGGGGATCCATACTGAGCAATCTGGCTCAACTCAGCATGGGTCCCCGCGTGCGCGAGGACGACGGTGTATTTGTTCTGCTGACAGTGGTACTACTTATTCCACCACCACCGGATGCAGCGCCTTCTCGATATCGGCGCGGGTAAACCCCTGCGCAAAGCGTTCGATGAAGTCGTAGGCATACGCGCGCAGATAGGCGCCGCGGCGCACCGCCAGCCGCGTCACGTTCGGGGCGAACAGGTGCGAGGATTCGATTGCGCGCAGGCCGCGGTCGCGTCCGTGGTCGAAGGCCATCGAGGCGACGATGCCGACGCCCATCCCGAGCGACACGTATTGCTTGATGACGTCCGAATCCATCGCCGTCAGCACGATGTCCGGGCTGACGCCGGCACTCGCAAAGGCGGCGTCGATGTGGCTGCGGCCGGTAAAGCCGACGTCGTAGGTGATCAAGGGATACTCGGCCAGGTCGGCCAGCTTGATCGGCGACTGCCCCAATAACGGGTGCCCGTCCGGCACCACCACCAGGTGGCTCCAGCGGTAGCATGGGAAGGACACCAGGTCGGGGAAGGTGCTCAGGCCTTCGGTGGCGATGCCGATGTCGGCGCGGCCGGACAGCACCCATTCGGCGATGTGGTCAGGGGCGCTCTGCTGCAGCGCGATGCGCACGCCCGGGAACGAAGTGCGGAAGGCCTGCACCACCTGCGGCAGCGCATAGCGCGCCTGGGTGTGGGTGACGGCGACGGTGAGCGTGCCGCTGTCCTGGGCCGCGTATTCGCTGCTGGCCTGCTGCAGGTTTTCGGCTTCGACCAGCAGGCGCTCGACGATCTTCAGGATGCCTTTACCGGGCTCGGTCAGGCCGGTCAGGCGCTTGCCGTTGCGTTCGAAGATGACCACGCCCAGCTCGTCCTCGAGCTCGCGGATCTGGCGCGACACGCCCGGCTGCGACGTGAACAGCGCATTCGCCACGTCGGTGAGATTGAAATTGCGGCGCGCCGCTTCGCGCACCGAACGCAGCTGCTGGAAATTCATATGCCTTCTCCCTGATCGACGAATACGTGCATGCGCTTGGGCTTGACCAGCAAGGTCTCGCCGTCCTTGAGACCCAGTTCGCGGAAGCGCTCATTCGGGATCACGGCTTCGATCATTTGCGCATTATCGGCGCGCTCCAGGTCGAGCTGGGCCAGCGGCCCGATCGCATGGGCGCGGCGCAGCTTCACGGCCACGCCCTCCCCGCCGGCCACATAGCGCTCGACGTCGAGGTCGTGCGGACGCACGTAGGCGATCGCTTCGCCGTTGCGCACACCGGCGTGCTGCGGCGTCTGGAAAGTGGCATCGCCGCTGGCCAGCACACCCTCGTTGACGCGGCCGTGGAACAGGTTGACGTTGCCGAGGAAGCCGTAGACGAAGGGCGACGCCGGCTGGTTATACACCTGGGCCGGGGTGCCGAGCTGCTCGACGCGGCCCTTGTTCATCAGCACCACGCGGTCGGCCACTTCGAGCGCCTCTTCCTGGTCGTGGGTGACGAAGATCGAGGTCACGTGCAGCTCGTCGTGCAGCTGGCGCAGCCAGCGCCGCAGTTCCTTGCGCACCTTGGCGTCGAGCGCGCCGAAGGGTTCGTCCAGCAGCAGCACGCGCGGCTCCACGGCCAGCGCCCGCGCCAGGGCGATACGCTGGCGCTGGCCGCCGGACAGCTGCGGCGGATAGCGGTCGGCGATCCAGTCCAGCTGCACCAGTTCGAGCAGCTTTTTGACCTTGTCGCGGATCTGCTGCTCGGACGGGCGCTCCTTGCGCGGTTTCACGCGCAGGCCGAACGCCACGTTCTCGAACACGGTCATGTGCTTGAACAGCGCGTAATGCTGGAACACGAAGCCGACCTGGCGCTCGCGCACGTGGCGCGCCGAGGCATCGTCGCCGTCCAGCAGCACGGTGCCCGAGTCCGGGAATTCGAGACCGGCGATGATGCGCAGCAGCGTTGTCTTGCCGCAGCCGGAAGGTCCCAGCAGCGCGGTCAGCTCGCCATCGGCGAACTGCAGCGACACGTCGTCCAAGGCCTTGAACTGGCCGAACTGCTTGCGGATGTGTTGGACTTCGATCGTCATGCTCAGTGCTCCGTGGCTTGCATTTGCAGATCTGCTGTCTGCAGACCTTTGCGGGCGGCGTGCAAACGCCATTCGATAAGGGATTTCACCGCCAGGGTGACCAGCGCCAGCAGCGCCAGCAGCGACGCGATCGCGAACGCGGCGGTGAAGTTGTATTCGTTGTAGAGGATCTCGACCTGCAGCGGCATGGTGTTGGTCTCGCCGCGGATATGGCCGGACACCACCGATACCGCGCCGAACTCGCCCATCGCGCGCGCATTACACAGGATCACGCCGTACAGCAGGCCCCACTTGATGTTGGGGAGGGTCACGCGAAAGAAGGTGGCCCAGCCGGACGCGCCCAGCACCAGCGCCGCCTCTTCTTCTTCGCTGCCCTGGGCCTGCATCAGCGGGATCAGTTCGCGTGCGACGAAGGGGAAAGTGATGAACACGGTCGCCAGAACGATGCCGGGCACCGCGAACAGGATCTTGATGTCGTGGTCCATCAGCCAGGGGCCGAACCAGCCCTGGGAGCCGAACAGCAGCACGTAGATCAGACCGGCGATCACGGGCGAGACCGAGAACGGCAGATCGATCAGGGTCAGCAGCACGCTTTTGCCGCGGAAGTCGAACTTGGCGATGGCCCAGCTTGCTGCCACGCCGAACACCAGATTCAGCGGCACCGAAATGCCGGCCGCGATGAAGGTCAGCTTGATCGCAGCCAGCGCATCCGGGTCGACCACGGCTTCTTGGTAGGTGGACCAGCCGCGCTTGAGGGCTTCGTAGAAGACCGCGACCAGCGGCACGAACAGGAACAGGGTCAGGAACAACAGCGCGACCGTAATCAGCGTGTAGCGTACCCAGCGCGGTTCCAGCGTGTTGGTGGCCTTGCGCGGGGCGTGCGTCGCGGCGTCGGTGATGGGGGTGTCGAGAACTGCGCTCATATTATTTCCCTGCCCGCTTGCGGGTCCATGCCTGCAACAGGTTAATGGCCAGCAGCAGGATGAAGGAGACGACCAGCATCACCACGGCGATGGCGGTGGCGCCGGCATAGTCGTACTGCTCCAGCTTGGTGATGATGAACAGCGGCGTGATCTCGGACACCATCGGCATATTGCCGGCGATGAAAACCACCGAGCCGTATTCGCCGGTGGCACGCGCGAAGGCCAGCGCAAAGCCGGTCAGCAGCGCCGGCACGATGCCCGGCAAGATCACGCGCCTAAAGGTTTGCCAGGGGCTGGCGCCGAGGCTGGCGGCGGCTTCTTCGAGCTCGCGTTCGGCGTCTTCCAGCACCGGCTGCACCGTGCGCACCACGAAGGGCAGCCCGATGAAGGTCAGCGCCAGCATCACACCCAGCGGCGTGAAGGCGACCTTGATGCCCACCTTTTCCAGGTACTGGCCGATCCAGCCGTTGGCCGAATACAGGGACGTCAGCGTGATGCCGGCCACCGCGGTCGGCAGCGCGAACGGCAGGTCGACCAGCGCGTCGATGAAGCGCTTGCCCGGGAATTTATAGCGGACCAGCACCCAGGCGACGATGCCGCCGAAGATGACGTTGATGAAGGCGCCGATCAGGGAGGCGCCAAAGCTGAGCCGGTACGAGGCCATCACGCGCGGCGAGGTGACCGCGGTCCAGAACGCGTCCCAGGTCATCGTGAAGGTCTTCAGGAAGATGGCCGACAGCGGAATCAGGACGATCAGCGCCAGATAGAAAATCGTGAACCCGAGCGAAAGCCCGAAGCCGGGGATGACCCGGTTCGCGCTGCTGCGGGAAGCAAATGGATTCATGCGATCGCCTTATTACAAATTCTTCTAATAAGGTCAGATAATCGCACTCAACAATCATATTGCAAACGAAGCATTCGTTATTTGCATAGATGTTTCGGCTACTAAGATATGCGGCAATCAGTGCAAGAGTTTGACGGCGACGGTCGCCAGGGTCACCGCCAGCAGCCCGCGCAGCAGGCGCTCGGGCACGATGCGCGCCGCCCAGGAACCGAGGGTGATGCCGGGCACCGAGCCGATCAGCAGGGTCAGCAGCAGCATCCAGTCGATCGAGCCCAGCCACCAGTGGCCGACTGCGGCGATGGCCGTCAGCGGCACCGCGTAGGCAATGTCGGTGCCGGCGACTTCGGCCGGGGTCAGCTTCGGATACAGCATCACCAGCAGGGTCGCGCCGATGGCGCCGGCGCCGATCGACGAGATCGTGACCAGGATGCCCAGCACGACGCCGGACACGACCGTGGCGGTGGCCAGGCTGCGGCCCTGCAGCTGGCGCCCGGGTTTGGCGTGGACCCAGGCCATCATCTTGCCGCGGAACAGGATGGCGACCACGGTCAGCAGCACCGACACGGCGATCGAATAACGGATCAGCTGGCCGATGGCCGGGCCGAGCGGACCGAAATATTGCAGGGCGAGCGTCGCCACCAGCGCGGCCGGCAGCGCGCCCATGCACAGGCGGCGCACGATATGCCATTGCACGGTGCCGCGCGAACGGTGGGTGATGGTACCGGCAGACTTGGTGATGGAAGCGAACGCCAGGTCGGTACCGACCGCAACCGATGGATTGACGCCGAACAGCAAGGTCAACAGCGGCGTCATCAGGGAGCCGCCGCCGACGCCGGTCATGCCGACCAGCAAACCAACAGCGAAACCCGAAACGATATATGTGATGGACATGCATTACCCTCAGACTGGCGCCCAAGGGTAAGGGGGCTCAACGGCAAAGCAAACGACAGCTTCCTTATTTGCTTATGCGGGGAGCGTGTTTGGACTGGCC
>Ga0265797_10004511_pt1 | contig 21186 bp, 20 predicted proteins | sample P2T30metagenome_FD_192433 | JGI IMG/M metagenome (GOLD analysis project Ga0265797, IMG submission 192433) | Plant litter microbial communities from East Loma Ridge, Irvine, California - P2 T30 | ecosystem: Environmental > Terrestrial > Plant litter > Unclassified | place: USA: California...
TTCCGGAAGATCGACCACGCGCTCGCGCCGTCGACCCGCGCCGCCTCGAAGTACTCCTGCGGGATCGCCACGATGCCGGCGATGAAGATGAGCGTCGCGATGCCGACGCCCTTCCAGACGTCCACCGCCGCGACGCTCCACAGGGCCAGCGCCGGGTCGGTCAGCCACCCGGGGGTGGGCAGGCCGACCGAACCCAGCACGCCGTTGATGATCCCGTGGAACGGGTCCATCAACGCCTTGAACGTGATGCCGATGCCGATGGTCGACACGAGCACCGGGAAGAACACGACCGCCCGCAGGTAACCGCGCCCCAGCACGGGCGACGTGAGGAGCAGGGCGAGGGCGAGTCCGAGGACCACCTTCGCCGCGCTCGTCACGAAGCCGTACTGGAAGGTGTGCACGAACCCGGAGACGAGCTGCGGGTCCTGGAAGAACCGGACGAAGTTGTCGAAGCCGATGAAGGTCTGGTCGAACAGCGTCCAGCGGGTGAGCGAGAAGTAGAACCCGGCGAAGGTCGGGACCGCGAAGAACACGACGTACAGCGCGATCGCGGGGATGAAGAACCACGCGGGGTAGAACGAGCGCATCCGCTTGCGCGCTGGTCCGGGGCGGCCGGCCTTGCGTGTCTGCGGCGGGGCCACCGCCGTCGTGAGGGTCGCGGTCACGCCGATCACCAGCCCTTGATGCCGAGCTGCTGTGCCTGCTGGACGACGTCGTCGTCGTACTGGTCGGCGCCCTTGCTCGCGGTGGTGATGCCCGAGCCGACCTGCACGCAGATCTTCTCGAGGTTCGGGCCCTTGATCGGGGACAGGAACTCGAGCGCGGGGCTCGCCTTGCCGTCGTCCAGGTACTGCTGCAGGTCGTCGATCATCGGGGGCACGTCGTCCGGCAGCGAGCAGGTCGAGATGACGTACGGGCCGGCGGGGGTGCCGGTGTCGTTCTGCACCTGGCAGCCCTCGGTGGAGTTCGCGAAGGCGACGAACTTCTTCGCGGCCGCCAGCTTGTCACCGGTGGTCGTCTTCGGGATGTACAGGCCGTTCGGCTCCCAGATCGTCAGGTTCGTGTCCGCGGCGTCCTCGGCCGGCAGGGCGAACGCGCCGATGTCGTCGACGGCGTCGGGGGAGTCCTGCTGGATCGCCGAGATCGCGTTCGTGAGCATCGGGTACTGCGCGCCGGTGCCGTCGGCCAGCATCTTCAGGCCGTTCGCCTGCGTGGCCGAGGCGTAGTCCTCGTTGTAGAGGTCCTTGTCCTTGCCCTCGGCGAGGTGCTGGAACCCGGCGAGTGCGGGTTCGTCGGCGTAGGACTCCTTGTTGGCGGTGTAGTCGTCCGCCCACTTGTCGTCCTGCGCGGTGATGTTCGCGAAGTCGCCGAGGACGAACAGCTGGCTGGTCCAGGTGTCGCCGTAGGTCTGGATGATCGGGGCGACGTCGCCGGCGTCCTTGATCTTCTCGCTGTTGCTGATGAACTCGTCCCACGTGGTCGGGACCTTGAGGCCGAGGTCGTCGTAGACCTTCGTGTTGTAGAGCACCGCACCGCCGAAGCTCGTGCCGAACGGGGCGCCGTACATGCCCTTGTCGGTGCTGACGACCTTGGTGAACTGCGGGTCGACGTCGCTCGCCCACTTCTCGTCGGACAGGTCCACCAGGGTGTTGTCCGGGTTGAGGGCCTGCATGAGCGAGCCGGAGTTGTAGTTGAAGACGTCGGCGGCCTCGCCGGTCGACAGCCGGGTCTTGATCAGGTTGTCGCCGTCGGTGCCCTGGGGGCGGGTGTCGAACTTGACGGTGATGTCGGGGTTGGCCTTCTCGAAGGCCTCGATGAGCGGCTTCGCGGTGGCCGCGGTGGCCGGGGCGTTGTCGGCCTGGTAGGTGATCTCGACCTTGCCGCCGCCTTCGTCGGCGGAGCCGCCGGACGAGCACGCTGCGAGCCCGCCGATCAGGACCGTCGCGCCGCCGATGGCGATCGCGCGCTTGGTCACGGAACGAACTGACATTCCTTACCTCCTCGTAAGGCCCGGGGCTGGGGTACCCCGGGTGAAACGGACCCGGATCCCGCGCCGTCGCGGGGTCCGGTTACTGCGTTTTAGAACGTTTCAATCAGGATGGAACCACGAGGATTGAAGCGTGTCAATCGCTGTGCCGATTTCGTTACGCGATCCCGCAGGCTCGCTCGCTCGTTCGTCATTCGGTGCGAGGTTCAACACTCGGTGACGGGCGCGCGGGCTCGCACGGAGTGCGGAATCTCGCACCGAGCCGACGCGCGGTGCTGCACCGTGCGGTGGTCGCGCCGCCCGCCGGCCGGGAGGCCCGTACCGGCCCCGCCCCGCGCCTCCCGTCCGGCGCCCGGTCGCGTTCGCGGGCCCGGGTCGCCTCGTGCGCGCCGGCCCGGCCCGGCAGCCCGCTGCCCGCTGCCCGCAGCCCGCAGCCCGCTGCCGCGGCCCGCTGCCCGCTGCCCGCTGTCCGCGAAAGCGACAGTGTGCCGCCGAACGTTCGCGCCGATCTGTCGCTCTGGCGGACCGGACGCAGCGACGACCCGCGGATGTGTCGCTTTCGCGGGTTGGTCCGCCGCCGGTCAGGCCTCGGTGCGCCTCGGGTCGCTCGGCGTGGTGCCCGCGACGGCTGCGGCGGCGGCTGCTGCGGCCGCGCCCTCGCGACCGAGCGTGCTCTCTCGCGGCACCAGCTCACTGCCGAGCACGACGGTCCGGTGTACGTGCATCGGGTCGGTGAGCTCCTCGAGCAGCAGTTCCACCGCCGCCGCACCCATCTCCGAGCCGTGCATCGTCACCGAGGTCAGCGGCACCGCACCACCCCACGCCACGGAGTTGTGGTCGCAGCCCGACACGGGGATGTCCTCGGGGACGCGGATCCCGGCGGCCCGGAGTTCGGAGACGACGGCCATCGCGAGCAGGTCGGTCACACCCAGTACCCCGTCGGGGCGTTCGTCCTCGGGCATCCGGGCGATGCGGAGCCCGGCGTCGGTGCCTCCGGGCGGGTCGATGTCCCCGGCATCGACGTCGACGAGTACGACCCCGGGGTGCGCCGCGACGGCCCGCAGCACGCCGGCCCGTCGGCGGTCGACGGGCTGCAGGTCCGGACGGGCGCTCACGAACCCGATGCGTCGGCAGCCGCGGTCGATCAGGTGCTCGGTCGCCAGGAACCCGGCCTGCTCGTTGTCCACGACCACCGCGCACGCGTCGAGCTCGGTCGGTTCGTAGTTGACGTACACGACGGGGCGGCCGTGACGCCGCGCGACCTCGACCTGGTCGCGGGACTCCGTCATCGAGGCGAGCAGGATCCCCGACACCCGGGCGCTCTCGAGGTAGGCGAGGTGTTCGCCCTGCGCCTGCAGGTCGTCCTCGCTGCTGGCGATCAGCAGGGTGAAGCCGCGTTCCCGGGCGGCCAGCTGCGCGCCGTTGACCATGTCGCTGAACAGGGAGTTCCGCAGCGACATCACGACCAGACCGATCGCGCGCGTGCTGCCGGACACCAAGGCCCGGGCGTTGCGGTTCGGCGTGTACCCGAGTGCGCCGATCGCGTCCCGCACGCGTGCGGCGGTCGCGTCGGCGACCCGCTCGGGGTGGTTCAGGACGTTCGAGACCGTGGCGAGCGAGACGCCGGCCCGGGCTGCGACGTGGTGCACGCTCGGCGGACCGTCGCGCCGGGGGACATGCACCATGCTCCGATCGTAGGCGGCGGGGGAGCCGTGTCCGGACCGGGCCCTAGGCGTCGGCGACGGAGGACTGCCGCACCACGAGCTCCGGTGTGAACTCCACGTGCTCGAGGTCGATGTCCTGCCCCTGCTCGACCTGCTTCGTCAGGAGTTCGATCGCGCGGCGGCCGAGGTCCTGCGCCGGCTGCCGTACCGACGTCAGCGGGACCACGGCGGACTCGGCGAACGCGATGTCGTCGTAGCCGACGATGGCGATCTGCTCGGGCACCGCGATGGTGCCGCGCATGATGAAGGCCTGTTCGAGCCCGACTGCGAGCAGGTCGTTGGCGGCGAAGACGGCATCCGGGCGTTCGGCGGCCGGGCGGGCCTGGATCGCTTCGCCGATGCGGCGCCCTTCGAGCACGGACAGCGAGGTGGTCGGCAGGGCTTCGAGCCGGATGCCCGCGGCCTGGGCGGCGGCGAGTGCCCCGGCGTGCCGGTCGGCGACCTGGCGGATGCCGAACGGCCCGCCGACGAAGGCGATGTGGGTGCGGCCGATCGCCGCGAGGTGCTCGACCGCGATGCGGCCGCCGGCGACGTCGTTGACGGAGACCGAGGCGAAGTGCTCGTCGTCGGCGCGGCGGTCCACCAGCACCACGGCGGTGCCCTGATCACGCAGCCGCGCGAGCCGGGACAGGTCGTCGCCGGCGGGGGAGATCAGGAGTCCGGCGACACGGCGTTCCTCGAACAGGTCGACGTAGGTGCGTTCGCGGTCGGTCGACTCGTCGGAGTTGCCGATCAGCACTGCGAGGCCGTTGTCCATCGCGGCGTCCTCGGCACCCCGGGCGACGTCGGTGAAGAACGGGTTGCCGCCGTCGAGCACGATGAGGCCGACGGTGGAGCTGCGCCCGGCCCGGAGCTGGCGCGCCGAGTCGTTGCGGACGAACCCGAGCGTCGCGATCGCCGACTGCACGCGTTCCACCGTGCCGGGAGCGACCTTGTCGGGGCGGTTCAGCACGTTCGACACCGTGCCGAGGGACACGCCCGCGAGCGCTGCCACCTCTCGCACACTGACCGCCATGTGGCCATCCTGGCATCGGCGCGGTCCGCGCGGTCGGCCCGCGCCGTGATCTGTGGAAAACGCGGACGGGAGGCACGGGGCGAGCCGGTACCGGGCCTCCCGTCCGTGGGGTGGTCGCGTCGACTGCCCGCGCGCGGCGCGAGGACCGGCCTCGCGAACCCGCTCTTGCCAGCGCGCACACCTGAGCGCTATCGTCCTCGTCGTCCCGTTGAAACGATTCACCGACGAACACGCGAACGGAGGACCAATGGCGGTCCGCATCGGAGCCCGGAACACCACGGGCTGGAAGGCCACCGTCTCGGTGGCCATGTCGAACTACATCGAGTCGGGGTCGATCATCGCGATCGCCACGAGCCTCAGCCTCTGGCAGGCCGAGTTCCGGATCGGCGACCTCGAGGTCGGCCTGCTCGCGAGCCTGTCCGCGAACGCCTTCGGTGCCGCCCTCGGCGCGATCGTCGGCGGACCGCTGTGCGACCGGTACGGCCGGAAGTTCATCTACACGTACGACCTGCTCCTCTACATGCTCGGCATCCTGCTCGCGGTGTTCGCCGGCAGCTACGGCATGCTCCTGGTCGGCTTCATCCTGACCGGCATCGCCGTCGGTGCGGGTGTGCCGGCGAGCTGGACCTACATCGCCGAGCAGGCCCCTGCGGACAAGCGCGCGGCCCACGTCGGCACGGCACAGCTCGCGTGGTCGATCGGGCCGATGGTCGGGTTCGCCCTGGCGATCGCCGCGGCCCCGCTCGGCCTGCTCGGCAGCCGCCTCATCTTCGCCCACCTGTTCGTCGTCGCCGCGATCGTGTGGTGGCTCCGCCGCGGGCTGCCCGAGTCGGCGATCTGGAAGGACGAGCGCGCGGCCACCGGCACGGCGAACTTCTTCCACGGGATCACGCAGCTGTTCAGCCGCCGGAAGAACCTGACCGCGATGCTGTTCCTGTTCGGCGTCTACGCGCTCTGGAACACCGTCGCCGGGCAGGCCGGCATCTTCCAGCCCCGGGTGTACGCGGCGACCGGGGTCACGAGCGTCACCGAGCAGTACGGACTGCAGATCCTGGTCTGGGGCTGCACCGTGGCCGCGACGTACTTCGGCTTCATGCGGTACGCCGACCGGGTCAGCCGCCGCGCGCTCTACGCCGCCGGTGCCGTGCTGGCGATCATCGCGTGGGCCGTGCTCATCTACGCGCCCGCCAACCTCGGCACCCTGCTGTTCTTCGCCGTGGCGTGGGGCATCTCGTCGGGCATCGGCGCGCAGGCGTTCTACGGCCTCTGGACGAGCGAGCTCTTCGCCACCCGGTACCGCGCCAGCGCCCAGGGCGTGCTGTTCCTGGCCGCCCGCGTCATGGTCGGCCTGCTGAGCATCTGGTTCCCGCTGCTGCTGTCGGACATCGGGCTGCGGGCCCTCGGCGGCCTGATCCTCGGGCTCCTCGCGCTGTCGTTCCTCGTCGGCACGATCTGGGCACCGCGCACCCAGGGCAAGACCCTCGAGGCGATCGAAGCCGAGCGCTACGGCACCGTCACCACCGTCACCGGGACGGTCCGCACCGCCGACGAGCGCACCGTCCACGACGCCGAGCAGCGTCGCCGCGAACAGGCCGGCCGGTGACCCGCGTCTGCTTCCGGTTGCAGGTGCAGGTCGAGCTGCTCGACGCCTACCGCGAGCGGCACGCCGCGGTGTGGCCGGCGATGCTCCGGGCGATCGCGATGGCGGGGCGGCGGAACTACTCGCTGTTCCTCGACGACGACGGGTTGCTCATCGGGTACTACGAGACGGACTCGGTGGCCGATGCGGACGCCGCGCTCGCCGCGTCCGAGGTGGCCACGGCGTGGGAGGCGCACATGCAGGACCTCTTCGCCGGGGCCACCGGGCGCGCCGACCAGACGGCGCGGGTGCTGCCCGAGGTGTTCAACCTGGAGGACCAGCTCGCCGCAGCACCCGACTGACCGACGGGCGACCACCCGGTCACGGGATCAGGACGACCTTGCCGTGCAGCGTCCGTGACTCCGCCAGGGTGAGTGCGGCTGCCGCTTCGGTGAGGGGGAAGACGGCTGCCGTGTTCGCGGTCACCGTGCCGTCACGCAGGAGCCCGAGGACGCTCCCCAGGTCCTCCTCGAGTCGTCGACGGAAGCGCGCCTTCCGGAGCCCGTGGCCTGACCAGAGGTCGTAGAACGTCGCCCGGCGACCATTCGGCAGGACACTCCAGAGCACCGCCTGACCGATCGCGGCGAGGAACGGAAGCAGCAGCGGACCGGAGCCGCTGACCGCGTGCAGGATGGCGTAGGTCACCAGGGTCCCGCCCCGGGCGAGGAGCCCGAACGACGTCCGGGTGACGTCGCCGCCGATGTTGTCGAAGACGGCATCGACGCCGTCCGGAGCGTACCCGCGGACCACCCCGGCGAGGTCCGGGTCGGCGTAGTCGACGGGGATCACGCCGCTGGCCCGGAGCGCCTCGTGGTGCCGGGGCGACGCGGCCCCGATCACCCGGACACCGAGGTGCTGCGCCAGCTGGATGAGGATGCCGCCGACGCCACCGTTCGCACCGAAGACCAGGATCGTCTGACCAGGACGGACCCGGGCTGACCGGTGCAGCATCTGCCATGCGGTGACCCCGTTGACGACGACGGTCTCGGCCGCTTCGGGCTCGATGCCGTCGGGCACGACCACACTGTCCCGTGCCTCGACGACCGCGCAGGTGGCCCAGCCGCCGGTCTTGGTCATGGTCGCAACGCGTGCTCCGACGAGGTGGCGGTCGGCGTCCGATCCCACGGACAGCACGCGTCCGACCAGGTCGTAGCCGGGGGTGAAGGGGAACGGCGGCTGCCCGAAGTAGCGACCGCGCCGCATCGCCTGCTCAGCGAACGCGATGCCGGTCGCCTCGACACGCACCAGGAGCTGCCCGGCAGCGGGCGACGGCGTCGGACCGGTCGTGAGCTGGAGCCCCGCGGGTTCGACGAGGCCGGGGAGGATGACGCGGGTGGTGGTGGCGGGGATCGTGTCGGCGGCGGTCATCGGGTGACCTCGCCGTCGTCGGTGCCGTCGATGTCGTCCGCTGGCTCGCCTGGGGACCAGTCAGCGGGGAGCCCGGACTGCTGGAGCACCGTCGCCAGGCTGTAGTTGTCGGTGTCCGCGGCGATCAGACCGTCCCGCATGCGCAGGATCGTCGTCCCCCGGACAGTGAATGGTCGGGGTGCACCCCGGAGCCACCCCGAGTACAGCGACTCGATCGCCACCTGTCCGTCCGCACCGAACGTGTTCAGCACCTCGAGGTGGATGTCCGCGATGAGTTCGTCCGATCCCACCCGGAAGGCGGTGATGCCCTCGGTGCCGACGACGTCGCGGAACACGGCGAGGTCGGTGTAGGTGGCGTCGGCCGTGAACAGCGTGGCGAGGAGCGACTGGTCGGACGCGTTCCAGCCGTCTGCCCAGCGGCTGGCGATCGTCTGCGGAGTGAGCGGGTTGTCCGGGCTGGGGGTCATGACGATCCTTGTGAATAGGTATTGAAGAGTTAGTGGGCTTCACATTAGTGAAGCACTGTTACGGTGTCAACGCCCGCAAGGCGCTCGAGAGGAGCCCCATGAGCACGGTGGACCGACCCACTCGACGCGACGAACGACGCGCGCAGACCATCCGCGAGATCAAGGCGCTGGCGATGCAGCAGGTGAGCGACGGCGGCCCGGAGGCGGTCTCGCTCACCGGGATCGTCCGCGCGATGTCGATGTCTCCCGCTGCCCTGTACCGGTACTTCGACGGACGGGACGCCCTGCTCGCCGACCTCGTCGTGGATGCGTACGACGCGTTCGCCGACGCGCTCGCCGAGGTGGAACGTGGATCGGGGACCGCCGTCGAGCACCTCCGCGCAGTCCTGCACCGCACGCGCTCCTGGGCGATCGAGCACCCGAACGCCTACGTGCTGGTCTTCCAGACGACGATCGGTTCCGGCAAGGACTTCAACGTCGAGCGGACGGTCGCCGCGTCCTCCCGCAGCATGGCGGTCCTCGTCGGCGCACTGGCCGACGTCACAGCAGACGCCCCGGTCGCGCGAGACGGGGCCTCGGCGACGCGCGAAGACGCCGCTGCGACGCCACCCACGGATCGCGATGTGGTCCGGGCGGTGTCCGAGTGGGCGCGCCGCAGTGGCCTGGAGGGGATCCCCGTCGAGGTGCTCGCACTCGCGCTCGCGACGTGGACCCGTCTGCACGGGGTGATCAGTCTCGAACTCGGTGGTCACCTCGAAGCCACCGGCATCGGCGGGGCGGTGCTGTTCGGCGCCGAGGTGGACACGATCCTCGCCAGCGCCCTGACCCTCGCTCCGGTCGCCTCAGCGGCGTCCGACTGACGGCCGCGACATCGCCCGCAGGACCGGACTGACGGGACCGTGGCTACCGTGGACGCATGCAGCCGCCAGCAGCCGGGACCCTCCGCATCCTCCACCTCTCCGACACCCACCTGACCGGCGACGGAGCCCTGCACCAGGGCGCGGTCGACACCACGGCCGCCCTCGAACGGCTGCTCGCCCACGTCGACGCGGTGCCCGGCATCGGGCTGGTGGTGGTCTCGGGCGACGTCTCCGAGGACGGCAGCCCGGAGTCCTACGCGATCGTGCGGGACCGCGTCGGCGGCTGGGCGGAACGGCACGGTGCGGCCGTGGTCGCGGTGCCCGGCAACCACGACCTGCGCGAGGGCTTCCGGCAGGTCCTGGCGAACGGGCACGTCCTGGGCGAGGGCGGAACGGCGCTGATGCACACGCTGGAGTACCTGCCGCCGACGGTGCCGGTCTCCGGGCAGTCGGTCGTCGCGGGTCGACGGATCGTGACCGTCGACACGAGCGTCCCGGGTGCCGGGTACGGCGAGCTCAGCGACACGGCGCTCGAGCACCTGCGCACGGCCCTCGCCGAAGACGCCCACAGCGGCCCGGACGACGCCCCGCACGGCACCGTCGTCGTCCTGCACCACCCGCCACTGCCCGCCCCGACCGAGCTGCACGAGGCCCTCCGCCTGCAGAACCCCGAGGCGCTCGCCGACGTCATCCGTGGTTCCGACGTGCGGGTCGTCCTCGCCGGCCACTACCACCACCACTTCGCCGGGTCACTCGCCGGCGTCCCGGTCCTCGTCGCACCCGGTGTCGCGAACGACACCGACGTCGTCGGCCCGTACGACGAGGAATCCGCCGTCGTGGACAGCGGCGCGCTCGTCGTCGACGTCGCCGCGGACGGCTCGGTCTGGTCGACACCGGTCCGAGTCCTGCGGGGCGACGCCGACCCGCGGGCGTTCCGCCTCGACCCCGAGACGGTCCGCGCCGTCATCGCAGCCGCCGGCAAGCACTGAGCCCGGTCCCCACGCGCGGTGGACGCGCGTGACGCCGGCCTGGAGGCCCGTGGCGGCGCCGCCACGGGCCTCCAGTCCGTCGTCTGGGCGCGTCCACAGCCGCGGTACCCCACGTCTTCGGGTTGCGTGCGGGAACACCGAGTAGCACGGACGCACACCTGGAGCGAAGGAGCACCCATGCGAGTCGGCAGTGCAGTGCAGTACGACCGGTACGGCGACTTCGACGTCGTCGAGCTCGTCCCCCAGCAGAAGCCCGAGGCCGGACCGGGCGAGATCGTCGTCGAGATCGTGGCCGCGGGCCTGAACCACATCGAGCGGTTCCTGCGCGAAGGGAAGCTCCGCGACCACGTCGACCTCGAGTTCCCCGCACACCAGGGCGTCGACTTCGCCGGCATCGTGCGCGCGCGGGGCGACGGCGTGAAGGACCTCCGCATCGGCGACGAGGTGATGGGGCACGCGCCGACCGGCGGCGCCCACGCCACGTGGATCGCGGTGCCGCGCGGCGCCGTCATCAAGAAGCCGGAGCACGTCGGGTGGGAGGTCGCCGGCGGCCTGTACCTGGCGGGCTGCACCGCGGTGTCGGTCGTCCGGTCGCTCCGGCTCGGACCGCAGGACACCGTCGTGATCTCGGCCGCAGCCGGTGGCGTCGGACACATCGAGTGCCAGCTGGCGCACGACGCCGGCGCGACCGTGATCGCCCTCGGCAGCCCTCGCAACCACGATTACCTGCGGCAGATCGGCACGCTCCCCGTCGCCTACGGCGAAGGTGAGGAAGACCGCATCCGCGACATCGCCGACGGCCGGCCGATCACCGCGTTCATCGACAACCACGGCGAGAGCAACGCCGAGCTGCTGGCGGAGCGGCTCGGCGTCGGCCAGGAGCGGTTCGTCTCGTCGGAGGAGCGCCGGGACATCGAGGTCCGGTTCCTCCGCGCACCCGCCGAGGACGAGGAGACGCGCGAGCTGCTCACCCTGCTGGCGAAGGCCGTGCAGGACCGCCGCGTGCAGGTCCTGATCTCGGGCTTCTACCCGTTCGAGTACATCGTCGAGGCGTACGAGGACCTGGCCGAGATGAAGTCCCGCGGCAAGGTCGTGATCGGGATGCAGACGGTGGAGACCGGGGCGCGGCTCGACTGGTACCGCTCCGAGAAGGCCCGTGACCTGCGCGACCGGTACGCCGATGCGCGGGGGACCGACACGGAGACGATGGCCGGCGGATCGGCGTCGCCCGCGAGCTGAGCAAGCTGAGCGTCGCAGGGGCCCGACACCTTCGTGCCGGGCCCCTGCCGCGTCAGCTCAGGATGTCCTTCGAGGCGAACCGGCTGTAGGCCAGCGCCCCGAACACCACGACGTACCCGAGCTGCAGCACCGCGTTCGACCCGAACGAGTCGAACGCGATCGGGTCGCGCAGCAGGTCGCCGAACCCGAGCCACTGGTGCGAGAACAGGAAGGGGTGCAGCCAGTCGAGCTGGGGGAGCTGGTCGAGCACCTGCGACGCCCCGGCGAGCACGACCGTCGCGGCCATCGCGCCGACCGGCACGTTCGTCAGCGTCGACGTGAACATGCCGATCGCCACGAGCCCGAGCATCGACATCGCGACGTACAGCGCGAGCAGCAGGGCACGGCCGGCGTACGACCACCCACCGACCTGGGTGCCGGACAGCAGCGTGACGGGGCCGATCGGGAACAGCACGGCGCCGATCGCCGCGCCGACCAGCACCACCAGCAGCGTGGCGGCCAGGCAGAACGCGACGGCACCGGCGAACTTCACCAGGATGAACCGCACGCGGCCCGTCGGTGCGACGAGCAGGTAGCGGATGGTGCCGTGGCTGGCCTCGCCCGCGACCGTGTCGCCGGCGACCACGCCGACGGTCAGCGGGAGGAACAGCGGGATCGACACCGTCAGTGCGGTGAACGCCACGAACAGGCCGTTGTTGGTGATGTCGCCGAGGAACGCCGGCCCGCCGTCGTCACCGTCGGTCGTGAGCTTCACGGCGACCGCGATCAGGATCGGCACGAGCGCGAGTGCCCCGAGCATCGCCCAGGTGCGGCGACGCCGGAACACCAGCGCGAGTTCGGAACCGAGCAGCGCGAACGGGCGCTGCCGGCGGCGGACGGGCAGGTCGCGCACGGCCGCGTCAGGCTGCGACATCGAATCCCTCTCCGGTGAGTGCGACGAACAGGTCCTCGAGGGTGCCGCCGCCCACCGTCAGGCCGCGCACCCGGACGTCAGCGCGCACGAGTTCCGCGGTGATCGTCTCGGGCAGCAGCTCGTTCGGCAGGTCGGCCACCAGCACGTCGGCCCCGCCGTCGTGCCGCGGGGTGAGCCCGAGTCGGGTGAGGACAGTACCGGCCTGCCCGACGTCGGGCGTCCGCACGGTCACGGTCCGGGCCCCTGCTGCGCGCAGCTCGTCGAGGGGGCCCTGCGCGACGATCTTGCCCGTCCGCATGACGGCTGCGTGCGTGCAGACCTGTTCGATCTCGGCCAGCAGGTGGCTCGACACGAACACCGTGGTGCCGTCGTCGGCCAGGGAGCGGATGAGGTTGCGGACCTCGCGCGTGCCCTGGGGGTCGAGGCCGTTCGTCGGCTCGTCGAGCACCAGCAGGTCACGCGGGGACAGCAGGGCGTTCGCGAGACCGAGTCGCTGCTTCATGCCGAGGGAGTACGCGTGCGCCTTCTTGTCGGCCGCGTGGGTCAGCCCGACGCGGTCGAGGGCACCGGCCACGCGGGCCTTGCGGGTGCGCGGGTCCGACGTGGGGTCGGCGGCGTCGAAGCGCTGCAGGTTCGCCCGGCCGGACAGGTACGGGTAGAAGGCCGGCCCCTCGACGAGCGCGCCGACGCGGGGCAGCACCTCGTGCAGCGCCTTCGGCATCGGTTCGCCGAGCAGCTCGATGGTGCCGCCGCTCGCGCTCGAGAGCCCGAGCAGCATCCGGATCGTGGTGGTCTTGCCGGAACCGTTCGGCCCGAGGAACCCGAACACCGCGCCGCGCGGCACCGCCAGGTCGATCCCGTCGACCGCACGCTGCTTGCGGAACACCTTCTGGAGGCCCGTGGTGCGGATCGCCAGGTCGGGTCCCGGTCCGGCCGTGCTCGCCTGGTGGTCGGCTGAGCTCACCGCGTGGCCGGCTGTGCGCACCTCGTGGTCGTCCGCGCTCACTTCGCGGCGTCGACCAGGGAGGCGACCGGCACGGCACCCGCGAGCACGCGGCCGTCGTCGGTCAGGTAGACCGAGACGAGCGACGTCTGCACGGCACGGCCGCCGTCGACAGGCTTCGTCAGCTGGTCGAGCAGGCCGGAAGCCTCGCCCTCGAGCCCGGACCGGTCGACGGTGCCGGCGGGGAGCTCGGCGATGGTGCTCCAGCCCGTGCCAGTGAAGGTCGGCTCGTCACCGTTCGGGGTGCCACGGTGGTCGCCGTGCTCGCCCTTCGCGTGTGATCCGGTCTCGGACAGGTCCTTCTCGGTCACCTTCGCGTTCGACGGCGGGGTGAAGTCGAAGAGCCGGGCTGCCGGGGCGCCGTAGTCGAGGCTCGTGAACCCGACCTGCACCGCGGGGTCGTCCGCGCCGGCGGCCTGGACGCTCGCACGGAGCGGGAGACCGGTCTGCTGGTCGACGGCCAACCGGACGGCTGCGACGAGGGTGTCGGACGACTTCGGCGTGAGGGTGATCTGCCAGGCGTCGTGTCCGGCGACGCTGACCTCGGTCGGCTTCGACACAGTGGTGGTCGGGGTGATCGCGTCGATGGCCTGCTTCGCGATGTCGGCCGGGGTGGTCGTGCCGCCCTGCGGGTCCTTCGCGGTGTCGCTCGGCAAGGTCACGTGCGTGGCCGTGCGTTCCGTCGAGTCCCAGGTCCAGACGTCCGAGCCGTTGCGGACGACGTCCTGCTCGGCGAGCTGCTGCGTCAGCTGGACGCGCTGCTTGTCGGGGCCGTCGACGTAGACCCGGGCGGTGTGCGATGCGGTGAGCAGCCCGAGCACGTCGGAGGCGTCGCCCTCGAGCGAGGAGCCGCCGGACCCGGTGGGCAGTTCGGGGAGCCCGAGTGCGCTCGTCTGCGAGAGCTTCCCCGAGTACTGGGCGTCCGACGACTTCGCGATGCTGGCGATGACGGCCGCCGCGCTGGGGTTCGTCCCCGCGATCGGGTCGTTCGCGGCGTTCGCGATCATCGGCGCGGCAACGGCGCCGGCGACGACGACCGGTGCGATGACGGCTGGCAGCCAGGCTGACTTCTTCATCGGGTTCCCCTCGTGGAGCATTGGAGTCGTCGGTACGGTACGTCCGGCCCCCGACAGGCAGCTGGGCGTTGCGCGGGGGACTACGCCTGGGCGTCGACGCCGGCGGGCGCACTGCCGTCGTACTCGCAGATGGCGTTGACCTTCTCGGCGCTGGCACTTGAACGGTCGAACTCGTAGCCGAGCCACTCCTTCGCCAGACGACGCGCGAGCTCGATGCCGACGACCCGCTGCCCCATGCAGAGGACCTGGGCGTCGTTCGACAGGACCGAGCGCTCCACGCTGTAGGAGTCGTGCGCGGTGACGGCGCGGATGCCCGGCACCTTGTTGGCGCTGATCGCCACGCCCAGTCCGGTGCCGCAGATCAGGATCGCCCGGTCGGCCTCGCCGTTCGCCACCAGTCGTGCGGCGTCGACGGCGACGTGCGGGTACGCGGTGTGGCCGTCCGCGTCGACGCCGACGTCCCGCACGTCGGACACCCGCTCGTCGGCGAGCAGGTCGGCCTTGATGATCTCCTTGTAGTCGAACCCGGCGTCGTCGGACCCGATCACGAGACGGTACGTCATGTCTGTGCTCCTCCCGCGCCCCGAGGTTCCGGGCGCTCCCGAACCAGTCTGCGACGGCCGTGGACATCTGTCCAGCACACAATTTCTGCGTTGTGCGTGGCGGTAGCATCGCACCATGTCGGCCGAGACCCCCACCCCGGACGGAGCCCGCACCCGGTTCCCGCTGGACACCGTCTACCAGGCGGCGCGGATGTACTACCTCGAGGACGCCACGCAGGTCGAGATCGCCTCGCGCCTCGGTGTCTCACGGCCGACCGTCTCGCGGCTCGTCGCCGAGGCCCGCAAGGCGGGACTCGTCCGCATCGAGGTCGTCGACCCGTTCCAGGACGAGACCGTGGCGCTCGCCGAACGGCTGCAGGTCGTGCTCGGGCTCCGCGCGGTCCACCTCGCCGCGGTCACCCACGCCGCCACGCTCGGCGCCGACCTGGCCGCACCGCTGGCCGCCGCGGTCGAGGGCATGGGACTCGTCCCGGGCGACGCCGTCCTGATGTCGTCCGGCCGCACCGTGTACGACGTCGCACGGTCCGGCATGCCGACCATGCCCGGGGTGCAGCTCGTCCCGACGGTGGGCGGGCAGGCCGACCCGATGCCGTGGTTCCAGACGAACGAGATCACCCGGACGGCCGCGGAGCACTCCGGCGCGATCCCGGCGTTCCTGTTCGCCCAGGCGCTGCCGTCCCCGGTGATGCGGTCCACCCTCGACGAGGACCCGGCGTTCCAGCACGTCGTCGGGCTGTGGAGCCGGGCGAAGGGCGCCATCCTCGGCATCGGGGCGCCGACCCACACGCGGGACGCGCTGGCCCGGGGCATCCCGGTCGAGGACGTCGCGTTCGACCGTGCCGCCGGAGACGTCTGCCTGAACTTCTACGCCGCGGACGGCTCACCGATCGAGTTCCCCGGCAGCGACCGGATGGTGCGGACCTCGCGCGAGATCCTGTCGACCGTGCCGCACGCGGTCGGGGTCGCCGTGGGCAGCGCCAAGGTCACGAGCATCGTGGCCGCGGTGCGGGGCGGTCTGGTCAACGAGCTGGTGACGGACGCCGCGACGGCGCGCGCCGTGCTCGACGCACTCGCCTGAGCGCGATCCTTCCCATCACGCGTGCGATGGCGGATGGATTCGGGCATACCTGGTCGTTTCTTCGTGGCAGGTACGCCCGGTTCCGGTAGGTACGCCCGAGTCCGGCAGGTACGCCCGGTTCTGGCAGGTACGCCCGGTTCCGGTAGGGACGCCCGAGTCCGGTCGGTACGCCCGGATCCGGGGGTGACCGCAGGCGGCCTGGAGGCGCGGGGCGGGGCCGCACCGCGCCTCCAGGCCGGCGGTCCCCACGCCTAGAGCGTGCGCCGCACGTCCCACAGGTGGTGCACCGGGTCGTGCGCGTAGTAGGTGGCGAGCGTCGCGACGGTGAAGGCGCTGCCGTCGGACCGGAGCCCGGTGCGCTCGAGCACCTCGTCGGGGACGGCGGCGAAGGCCCGGGCCGCGCGGTCTGCCGACTCCCGGAGCTCCTCGGCGACGACCGCGGGGTCCTGCTCGCCGTAACGGTCCTCGACGGCGGTGGCGTCCTGGTCCCAGTTCGGGAACGTCGGGGCGTCCTCGGTGAGCATCAGCTCGAGGCGCTCCGCCATCTTCCGGTGCACGTCCCGCACGTGGGCGCCGTACTCGAGCGGGGACCAGGTGTGGTCGTCCGGGCGGTCGCGCACGTCGTCGCGCCCGAGGGCCGCGGGCCACCCGGCGGTGTTCTCGTCGATGATGCCCGGCACGTCGCGGACGGTCACCGCGCTGCCGTCGTAGCCGCACTCGGGACACGCGGACTCGATGACCCACGTCCAGTTCTTCGTCTCGGGTTCGATCGCCATGGGCCGATGTTACGGCCTCGTTACTCAGCTTCCGGGTTCGCCGGACTGGTGCGGATCGGCGGCGGCCCCCGTTCGGGTGACACGCCGTTCCCTGAGAATCACCGGCCAATGACATTTCGGTTGCTCGGTAACGTCGCTCGCTGTTCTGGGCCGGTTCCCGACGGCCCACCGATCTTCTCGAGGAGCAAGGCATGGGTTCCGACCCCAGCAGTACCCACACCCGACCACACCGACGGCTGCGCGAGAGCGACGTCACCGTGGTCGACAAGAGCATGATGCGACGAGCCGTCAGCGGCATGGTCGTCGGCAACACCATGGAGTGGTACGACGTCGGTGTGTACGGCTACCTGGCCGTGACGATGGGGAAGGTCTTCCTGCCGACGGCCGAACCCTCGGTGCAGATCCTGTTCAGCCTCGGGGTGTTCGCGGCGACCTACATCGCACGGCCCCTGGGTGGCATCGTGTTCGGACGCCTCGGCGACAAGATCGGCCGGCAGAAGGTGCTCGCGACGACGCTGATCATGATGGCGGCGTCGACGTTCCTGATCGGGGCGCTCCCCGCGTACGCGACGATCGGCGTGTTCGGCCCGATCCTGCTCGTCGTGCTGAAGCTCGCGCAGGGCTTCTCGACCGGTGGTGAGTACGCCGGGGCGACGACGTTCGTCACGGAGTACGCCCCGGACCGCCGTCGTGGGTTCTTCGCGAGCATCCTGGACTTCGGCAGCTACCTGGGCTTCGCGCTCGGTGCCACGGTGGTGTCGGTGCTGCAGCTCACCCTCGGCGACGAGGCGATGACCGCCTACGGCTGGCGGTTCCCGTTCCTCGCTGCCGGTGTGATCGGCGTCGTGGCCATCTACTTCCGGCTGCGCATCGAGGAGTCGCCGGTGTTCCAGGCGACCCAGGCCGCGCAGGAGGCCGCGACCGTGTCCCGTGCGTCCTTCGACGGTGAGCGTCCGGCCAACGTCGTCGCGATGGTCCGCCAGCACTGGCGCCCGATCGTCATCTCGATCATGCTCGTCGCCGCGTCGAACACCGTCGGCTACGCGCTGACCTCGTACATGCCGACGTACCTGACCGACTCGCTCGGGTACTCCGCCATCGACGGCACGCTGCTGACGATCCCGGTGCTCCTGCTGCTCGCGGTGATGCTCCCGCTGACCGGCAAGCTCTCCGACCGCCTCGGCCGCCGCGTCGTGATGTGGATCGGTGCGGCCACCACCGTCGTGCTCGTCGTGCCGGCGTTCATGCTCATCGGGCACGGGGCGCAGTGGTCGACGCTCGCCGGCCTCGGGCTGCTCGCGCTCATGACCGCGCTGTGGGTGTCGAACCAGGCCGCGTCGCTGCCGGCGCTGTTCCCGACCTCGACGCGGTACGGCGGCATGGGCTTCGCCTACAACATCGCGATCGCGGTGTTCGGTGGGACCACGCCCCTGATCGTGCAGGCGCTGCTCACCGCGACGGGTGACGAGCTCGCGCCGGCGTACTTCCTGATGGCGATGAGCGTCGTCGGAGCGATCGGTGTCTTCTGCATGAAGGAGTCCTCGCAGCGCCCGCTGCCCGGGTCGATGCCGGCCGTGGAGACCGAGGACGAGGCGAAGGAGCTCGTGCTCACGCAGGACACGAACCCGCACCTGGACCTCGGTGACCTGCCGTTCGCGGCGCAGGACGCGGCGGCTGCCGCTGCGCGTGAGGCTGCAGCGCGGGAGGCGTCGCCGGCGCGGTGACGCTGCGGTTGTCGACGTGACCACGGACGGGAGGCGCGGTGCGGGTCCGACCCGCACCGCTCCTCCCGTCCGTGCGTGCGCACACTGCGACGATCCACGCGACGTTCGACTCGCGTTCTGTCGCACCATGCGCACGCACCGGATGCGTGCGCATGAGACGACGATGCACGCGTCGTTCGACTCGTGCTCTGTCGCAAGACGAGTGCGCAGCCGCCCGCGCCCCCCCTCACTCGTGCCGGTGCTCCGACGCCGGGTCCACCGCGGGCCACACCGGGAACGGGTCCGGCCAGCCGCGCCACACGTCCGGCCCGGCGAGCAGCTCCGACGGCGTGAGCAGCGCCCCGTCGAGCGCCCGCTCGATCGCCCGGACGTCGAGCTGCTCGCCGACGAACCACAGCGCCTGCCCGATCGGGGCGTCGGCGTCCCACGACGGGTTCGCGGTGGGGTCGAGCGCGAGCATCGACCCGAAGCTCGACCACGAGCCGACGTGGTCCGGCCGGGACGCCAGGCGGAAGAACCCCCGCGACCGCAGCACGCGGCCGTTCACGCCGGCGGACAGGTCCTCGGCGATGACGGACGACAGTCGTCCGGGGTGGAAGGGCAGCGGCTCCCGGTAGCGCATCGAGACCAGGGCATCGCGGGCTTCGCGCCCGGTGTCCGCGCCGCTCGACAGCGCCCGCATCCAGCCGGCACCGGTGGCGAGCACCCGCGCGGCTCCACCGTTCGACGCCGGCAGGTCGGCGGCGCTCCGGATCGCGGGCAGGGCGACGATCACCGCCTGGGGTGCCATCCGGTGCAGCAGTGACACGAGCGCCCGACGCCGACGGCCGGACAGCGGCTCGATGCGGTCGAGGGCGATCACCGTCGCGTACTCGACGAGTGCGGCCATCCGGTCCGCGGCCACGAACGCGTCGTCGACGTCCGACCACAGCAGGTGCGCGACGTCGTCGGCCCGCAACACCCCGACGACGTGCCGCAGCACCCGGTCGTCGCCGGTCTCGGACCGTGCCGCGTTGGCGAGCAGCATACCGACCGCTCGGGCATCGGCTCCCGGGTGCAGGGTGACGACGAGCCCGTGGCGCGCGTCGGGCCCGCAGACCCGGTCGAGCTGGTCGGCGCGGTCGGCCACGGCGCGGGCGGTGGCGAAGGCACTCCCGGCGACGTGCATCCGGTGTCCGTCCGTGATCCGGGCGGCGACGCGGTCGGCGTCGACCTGGTGCAGGGCGGTGACGAGGGTGATGGCAGCAGCACGCATGTCCGCTACTGTAACTGAAAACCGTTCTCAACAAGGAGGCTCGTCGTGAAGGTCCGCAACTCCCTCAAGGCCCTGAAGAAGATCCCCGGCTCGCAGGTGGTCCGACGCCGGGGTCGCGTCTACGTCATCAACAAGAAGAACCCCCGCTGGAACACCCGGCAGGGCTGACGTCAGCGGCGGTCCGTAGGGTGGCGGCATGCGACTGCTGCTCATCCGCCACGGCCAGACCCCCGCGAACGTGCACGGCATCCTCGATGCCGTGGTGCCCGGACCGGGGCTGACCGAGCTCGGGCAGCAGCAGGCCGACGCCCTGCCCGCAGCGCTCGCCGACCGGGGGATCGAGCGACTGTTCGTGTCGTCGATGGTCCGCACGCAGATCACCGCGGCGCCCCTGGCGACCTCGCTCGGCCTCGAGCCCGTGGTGCTGCCGGGCCTGCGCGAGATCGAGGCGGGCGACACCCAGGGCAAGAGCGACAAGGTGTCAGTGCAGACCTACATCTCCACCGTGCACGGCTGGTCCGGCGGTGACCGCACGACCCGGATGCCCGGTGCCGAGAGCGGCGTCGAGTTCTTCGAGCGCTACGACGACGCCGTCCGGCAGATCGAGGCCACCGGGGTCGCCGTCGCCGCCGCCGTCAGCCACGGTGCCGCGATCCGCACGTGGGCGAGCGCAGCTGCGCAGAACACCCCGGACCACTTCGGCACGAAGCGTCACCTGGAGAACACCGGCATCGTCGAGCTCGAGGGGTCGTTCGCCGACGGCTGGCGCCTGGTCGACTGGGAAGGCGAGCCGGTCGGCGGCGACCAGCTCATCGACCGCACGGCGCTCGACCCCACCGGCGAGCGTTTCTGACGCGACCAGCAGACGGACGGGAGGCCCGGTACCAGCTGGTACCGGGCCTCCCGTCCGTTGTCGGTCGCGTCGACTACGCGAGCTGCGACGCCGATGCGGACGTCAGCGGCACGATCACGCCGTGCGACTCACGCAGCACGTCGAGCGTGCGCTGGACCTCGTCCGCGCGCTCCTCGGTCGTCCAGCCGAGCGCCTCGGCGAGCACGTCGGCCAGCTCGTCGAGCAGGTCGATCGTGACCCCGCCGACGAACGCCAGGTTCGTGCGGCGCAGGACGACGTCGACCAGGTGGACGGCCTGCTCGTGGCGGGCGAAGTACGCGACCTCGGCGCGGGTGAGCGACGGGTCCGACTCGAGCGGCTCGACCGGGCCGTCGGTCAGGACGTCCACGACCTCGGCGGCACGGGTGCCGTAGCGCTCGAGCAGCCCCTCGACCAGGGACTCGTCCAGACCGTCGCGGTGCGACTTGATCCACAGGGCACGCTGGGCGTCCGTGGTCGGGAACTCCTTGCCACCGCCGATCGGCATGCCCGTGGTGTCGACCTTGCGGCTCATGCCGAGCTTGGTCGTCGCCTCGGTGGACAGGTGTGCAGCGAGGGCACGGAAGGTCGTCCACTTGCCACCGACGAGCGACAGCACGGTCGACTTCGGCAGCCCGG
>Ga0265797_10004513_pt1 | contig 21176 bp, 18 predicted proteins | sample P2T30metagenome_FD_192433 | JGI IMG/M metagenome (GOLD analysis project Ga0265797, IMG submission 192433) | Plant litter microbial communities from East Loma Ridge, Irvine, California - P2 T30 | ecosystem: Environmental > Terrestrial > Plant litter > Unclassified | place: USA: California...
TTTTTGAGCGACCCAGGACCAGTGTTCGCGGCTCGGGCTTACTTGATCTTCCTAGCTTAGAAACCAGCAATTCACAGGGGGCGGAAAACACAACCTCCTCACTGATTCCAGCGCTCTTCTTGAGAAGCTCGCCAGAGCTGCCTTGGGCGTTCATTGCAAGGTAGTCACCCGTGAATCTTCGGTAGCCGATGAGCGAGAATCTTCTACGCTCTTTGCGTCCAGCAAGAAGCGCCGTGCCTTTGTCGCGGAGATCCAAGGTCGGGTCACCGCCCTTCCTGTTCTTCTTCCAGAATCGCTTGATACGGTTTGCGGCCTCAATCCGGTAGCTGAGGTAATTCCTCCAAGCCCTCTGAATACGGATAGCCATGTTATGCCAGTAGCGGTCTCTCATTGTCTCAAGCGCAAACAGCGTCTCGGGTGTCTTGATGAAAGCCTTGGAAACACCCATCTGCCACTCCTCAGGCGGGATTGAAGTGTCCTTGAGAATCTGCTTGACACCAGACTTGGCGTCACCAGTCCAGGTATACTCACCAGCATAGCTGCACTTGGGCGAAAGCAGGTAGAAACGCTCGACGAACTTGTCGAAAGTCTGGCGGTAGGCGAAACCAGCACGACGAATGCGGACGTTCTCTTGCAGACCAAGGTACTTGATCTGGTGCATAACGTTGCTGTCGTTGTACTCGGTCGGGCTCTTGTTCTCATTAGGCTTGATCGTGCGGATGTAACTAGGCTTGCTCTGCATAAGAGTAGTGACGAGGTCGTTCGCGGAAGCCTTGATCTTATCGCCAGCAGTGGGCGGACGTCGCTTGTCATCTTGGTTGACATTGTCGGGGAAGAGTGTGTGAACGAATGCATTCGAGCTTTGCCCAGCAAGGTTGAGCAGATCCTTGAGCAGCTGGTCCTTGTTCTTGTCGGTCATGCCGTCGATGGCATAGTTGACATCACCAGCGTAGTGCTTGATGACAAATTGTCCTTGTCGAGGGGCGAAGTTCGGGTTGCTGAGTGCGTTCAGTCTTTGCGCGAATGTACCATCGGCCGCACTGGGATCAGCGTGTGCAGTAGCGCAAGCATCGTTGAGTGCAGCGAAGACTCCAGGAGGGCGCTTTTCCTCAATCAATTCGCAAACAACCTTGTTGTCGAAGTACTTGATTGGTGTCCATTGAATCTGCTCCTTAGCATACTCTTCCTGCTCGGTCTTCAAAGTCAATTGAATGAAAATCTGCTGAAGCTTCTCGTTGACGTAGTTGATGCAAAGCTGTTCGAAAGAGTTGCGCTCGAAGATCTCAAATCCATAGATATCGAGAATACCGATACTATGCTTGACAGCTTGGCGAGCTTTCAACGACAGATTGACGCGCTCGACAATCCAGTCGAACATCCTAGTGTAGATGCCCATGCTCAGGGCGTCGCGCGAGGCGGTTGCTTGCGCAATATTGAGCGGGACATCGTATGCTGATCCTCTGCGTCCACCTCTTGAAGTCTCGATCGTGCGGTTTGTCATAGCTTTGTTGACGGATGCAGAATCCACTTCCAGCAAGTATGCGACAAAGTCAATAACCGACTGGTCCGCGACCTCAGCGTTTCCTTCGTCATTCTCTCGGTAGGAAATGTTTCCAATCCAGAGAATTGCAGCCAGCATTCGGAAGATCTCATCTTGCTCGCCCTGCGCCAGACCAATGACCTTCATGGCGTTGACCGTCTCCTTAAAGTCCGCAATATCGTCGATGCCTTGGACATCATAACACTTGCTCTTGCTCGTATACGAATATCCGGTAGGCGGCTGAACACCAAAGTTCGTCCTGTGGGTCTCGCTGGCCGCTTTGGTGAACTGGTAGAAAATGTGGAAATTCCTCTCGTCCTTGACTTGACCGACAACTCTGCTCTTCTCCAAAAGGTAGTTTCTGATGTTCGCGCCGGCGGGCTCATCTTGCGCATTGAACTGAATTTCGAGGTATTTGCCGAATCGCGAACTGTTGTTGTTACGCAGTGTCTTTGCGTTTCCGAAAGATTCAAGAAGAGGATTCGTGGCCAGCACCATGTCTTTCGTCTCTTGGATTGAGCTGCTGCTCCCACCCGATACGTTCGCAATGTACTGCATAATGCGCTTCGCCGCCTCCGTCTTACCCGCACCAGACTCACCAGAGATAATGACACACTGGTTTTCCTTGTACGCCTTCATGTTGTAGTATGTGCTCTCGGCGATCGCAAAAACATGAGGAGGTACCTCGAGTCTGTTCTTACCTTGGTAGCTGTGCAGCACCTGGTCGGTGTAGATTCCGAGGTCTCGGAAAGGGTTGACTGACACCAGCACGTGGCCGATGTAGGTGTAGATTTCGCCATTCTCAAACCTCTTCTTCAAGTTCTCGTTGATCGCCTCATTGGAGATTTTACTGATGAGTGTCAAGTCTGAGACACCGACTTCCTTCTTTTTACTCGTCTCATATGCGGCCTTCCTAATCTGAGGTTGACCGCCGGCAGCTTGGGGTTGCGCGGCGGCCTTGCTGCGGCCGGCACGTTTTGAGATAGCCTGTCCGAGTTGTCAGTATGTTGACTAGGCTTTGCGCAAGTTTGTGCGTCCATACCATGCTTGATTGTGTCTCAGGTGACTACTGCCCGCTTACTGGGCCAGGTGTTGACAGCCCACCAGGCGGCTGCTAGAGGCGTATATGTTTCCACGGGATGATGCGTCACGAAAGTGGATTGAGGAAGCGACAAAAACAATGCGCAAAGACGGGTAGTGTGAGGAGTGAGATCGTGTAGCGCAATGGCAAAAAGAGTAGAGTCTCAGCGGGATGGGTACAGTGATACTTGGTACTTGGGGCTGTCCCTCCACGTCAGTGTAACAAGCCAAGAGCGACTTCCGGAGTTACCGCTGCGCCACATGGCTGCGCAAACGTGCTTTGTCCAGCCTTCTGACTTCGCACACGACACGCAAGCCGTTTCAGGCATCAACATTCTCGCCCAACTGGGTGGCGATGGTTTGAAGAGCCTTCATAGTTGACAGTCCAGTGCTGCAACGTCTCTTGCGTCTTGTCTATACATCCATCCTAAGTTGCACGGCCTGGAAGCCATTTTCGGTATGCTCCCGGCAACACTCACCTACTTACTTAAACATTGCCTCAAGTTGAATCGCTCAGAATTAGCGAATACCGAAGCTTCATAAGCCTTGGGTCAAGCGATGGGGGACATGTCTTCTGGGGTAATTGGTTCCACGAAGTGGCATACGGAGACTGAGCCTCAAGAAACCTTGATGCAGTTGCTTTGTTGTATTCACGGGCATGATTAAGGTAGGGTACAAGTCTTCGATGATGGTAAGTCAAAAATTCATCATACGCCAATAACCTTGGAATGATTGCGGTCCATGTCAGATCACGTGATCGCGAATAGAGCGATTTGGAGTCCTTCATTTCGTGCAAGTGGCACTGTCACATGTGGATCTCACATTGCGGCTTCACCAGCGAGCGATACTTGGGAGGCGGTCCAGATACTCAAAAGCTACATCATCTACTGTTATGCTCACCAACATTCGTTCCTCTGCCTTCGGAACCAGCGCTTCCGATCCCCACACTGTAGCAACACCAGAACACGAAGGCGACATAACCTTACCAGACACCGACACTCAAACCTAATTTGTCACGACACAGACTCGACAATCTTCACAACGGCAGCGACGTCGACAAGTTGCCATTCAGAACTCATAGCAAGCCCGAGCCTACACCCTTCAGCGATAAGCAACACCGCCATGGCCTCCAAAATCACCAACAAAGCAACTGCCCAGCTCACAAGCGAGAGTGGATTGGGCAAGCCAGTCGTTACTGGACCCCCAAAACCAGCATCTGCAAACAATCCAACTCGGTACTTCGACTTCTTTGGTCTGCCGCGCGAGCTGCGCGACACAATCTACGAGCAGTCCGTGCTCTTCGAGTACGAGAATTTGCCAACAAATCGAGCGAAAGACTTCGTCACAAAAGCTAAGAAGCTGCGTACATCTCTACTCTTGGTGAGCCGCCAGTTCCGTGACGAACATACCGAAAGATGTACTGGACAGCAGGTTCTCTGCATACGGGATCATTGTGAGACCAGTGGCGAGAAGGCCATTTTATCATCGCCAAACAGAGCCCGCTTTTGGGCTATCGAGTTCTTCGTCATGTCTAACAACACAGATCATGATTTGGAGATGCTTAAGAACTTTCTGGATCTACGGGCTGGACCAGATTTGGCTCTACGTTCAATCAACATCAAACTCCTCTTCGAAGATACACCTAGAGAGGAGATCGAGAGTGGCTCGGTACGATGCGCACTATCCGACCTCCAGGCTTACGGAAAGGTAGCGTCTCTGAAGATCTACCTTGCCGACAAGCTCTGGGATTTCCAAGGGTCAGGTGAGCCGAAGTCCCTGATCGCGCGATGGGACCGCAGTGACGACATGAGTATCAACTTCTTGACACCAGCCATAGAAGTTCACGACATGGGAAGTGAGTGGGGTCATCCGAGCGACACTGTTCCAGCCTGCTGTGATCCATCCAAAATGAAATACTACGGCGACAGTGAAGACGATGAGGGGAGTTCAAGCAGCACCGAGAATGATAACGAAAACGAGAGCGGCAGTGAAACTGATGGGGAAGATGACAACGAGATCGAACATACTGGAGAAGAAGACGATAATAGGGATAGCGAGCATGACGGCGAGGATCGCGAGAGCGTTGGCGGACACGACGACGGGAGTGGATCACTGTGATGCACAAGGAGAATCTGTCAAACGACAACGAGAATGACGCCGGTGCTGACGTCTCGCTCGACTTGGATAAGAACGTCGAGGAATTCGATGGGTTTGGCGGGTGAGGCATCAAAGACGGCCGAGAGTGTTTGAGAGCAGGCACGAGGGTGTGAGCTTCTGGAGGGAGGTTGCACAATCAGGCGGTTGTGAGTGAAAGGTGTACCCGGTGCCCCACCCATAGACAAATCATTGGACCTAATTTCAGATGCTCACAAAAAGTAAAGTGAAGTGAACGCGCTCACTTGACACCAAATGGGTAGGTGCGCCGCCGCGTAGTCCCTTCTCCGAGAAGTCGCACGTTCAATTCAAATCATCACCCACAAACTCCCACTCCGCTGTCGCAACATTGAGCGTCCACACCAATACACTCAGCTACACTCCAAAACGCCCGACCAATAACAAATCATTGCCCACACACTCATCTACCTCCAAGATCCAACCTCAAACATCCCACAGCTACGAGCCCGCTGAGAATCGACACCTGAAGCCAGCCCGAAAGCCTGAACCAACTCCACGCCCGCTCTCGGCGATCTCACCATGGCTACAGCTCTCGCCCACCAAACCAATCCTAATCCTCACATGGCCGAAGGTGGGACGAGCGAGGCCATCATAACTCAACCCTCCACAGTGGCTGAAGCTCTCGAAATCACTTCTCATTCCTTCAGGTTCTTTGACCTGCCACGCGAGCTGCGCGATGAGATTTACGAGCAGCCAGTCCTCAGGGAGCATTTCAATATACCCACACTCATGCTTGAAGGCCATAGCCGCCATATTCAGGGAAAAAAGTTGAGCGCATCTTTGCTCTTGGTCAGTCGCCAGTTCAGAGACGAGTATACCGAGAGGTGCTTAGATCAACAGATTCTCTGTCTGAGGGATTGGCTCGACTTTTCCGATACTATGGGTGTACTCACTGTACTCGATGAGCTAAGGTCTTGGGTCATTGACATCTGTACAGCAGCGCCACGCAGGCTCGACAGGCACCTTGGGAACTGCGCTCAATGGTACCATGATCTTCGCGCTGTAAACCTCAGGCTATACCTCAATTATCAGAGCGATTTGGGTGACTGTGCTCCATATGTCTCCGATCACCTGCAAAGTACAGTTGCGGACATCGCCTCTTTCAAGAAAACTGCCAGGCTGGAGATCTACATGACGAAACCGGCTCGGCGCTATGGAAGAGCAAGCTGGTCCCGCAAACTGCTTGCACGATGGCACCGTGGTGAGTCCCAGGCCACCATACTATTGGGTCCTGCGCCCGAGATCGAGGGGAGTGAATGGGAGGACTTCGAAGGGGTAGGCCTCGACGTCGAGTGGTCTACTTCTTTCTCCAATTCATTTGGATCTTGGCCCGACGATGAGGACCACAACGACGACCAAGCGAGCGACACCAACGAATATCAAGATGACGCCAGCGAATACGGCGGCGATGACTACTCATCAAATGAGTTACTCGACCAGAAAGACTATGGAAGCGCCGACGAGAGCGACATCAATGTCGGAGATGGCATTGACTCGGACGGAAATGCCGGCCGAGTGTCCGGAGACGAGCATTTCGAGAGCGATCACGCAAACAAAGTAAGTACACTTCGTGCATTCGAAATGATCATGAACGGTGAGGACACGGACGATGGTGACGATGATGAGAATCGCAATTCGTACCTGTGCTTCTGTACGGACCACACCAATCCCAGCGGAATCACCAATGCGCGACCTGCTTCGCCCACCACCAGTGACGCATCTCGGATCTTGCACGAAACGGAGGCCTTGATCGTTGGCACGACCGCTCCAACCCTCATGTCCCGCCCGCGTCCACAAGACTACACACGCGAGACGAGGTTGCGGCGGCTTCTCTGCCTCGAGTTGGTTGCGGTCCTGATTCTGATCGTGGTATTCGGGGCTCTAGACATGATTACTTCTCCACGTTAGGCGTCATTCTTGAAGGCAGCAAGCAGAGTATATAGGTAGGTGTATCATGGAGTGTCAAGAGCTTCCAAGCATTTGAGATCAAACTTGACTTCTTCATTTACAACTCCTGCAAGTTCAAGGAAAGGTTCAAACAGAAACAGTAAGAGTTGTGAGTCTGACTTCGTGATACCTGCTTCGAGTCGGGAACCGCGGGGCCAAATGTTCGTCAGTGAAGGAAGCTGAGAGTTTCACTCACTAAACTTGGAAAGCTTTGTCACGTGCATTCGCCGCTTCGCACTTTCCACGAATACAAATCGCTACCAGCTTTGCTCAACTTCAAACTCACACCAATCCTCAACACTTGCTTGCCGATCGAGACACCAGACCAATATCGACACTCGGACACAAATTACACACACCGACATACCATTGCACGCACGTACTCAAACTCGAGTCGTTGCGACAATTCTCCTCTCGTCCTCGCGGTTATTGGTGAGCTGATCCTTGTGACGCGGTCGCGCCGCGTCATTTCGGCGCCAACTCTGCAATATGGACAAGGGCACCATGGACCAGCATGCCACCATCAAAGCGGCCACTCAAATGACTCTCGAAAAGGACTCGGAGAACTTCGCTTCTGCCGTTCCTCTTTCCATAGACACCACTACGACTCACGGCGCTGGCTACTTCGACTTTCTTGCTCTGCCTCGAGAGCTCCGCGACATGATCTACTATCAGTTCCAGAGACTCCACCCTGACACACCAAGGCTCGGTCGAGATGGGAAGCCTCCGTTCCTGATGACACGAATGGTAGCTGCTAAGCCCATCACTCCTCTACTATTACTCAACAAACAGGTCGGCACCGAATACAGAGACGCTTGTGCGAAGCGGGCTGGAATCCTCATCTCGGATTACACTCATTTCCTCGTCCTGGGAGGCAGGAACGACCGAGACCTATCCTCATTTGACACCGAGAATATTTCATTCATACACATGCATGTTGAGGACTGGATGAATCCAGCAATGGGGGATGATCTTGTGTGGACTCTGAGCCCTCTCAAGGATTGGCTTACGCACTGGAGCGCCAAAATGCCAAAACTGGATAGCATCAACATCAGCATTCGGTTGCGCCGTTACAGCGTGGAGAAAAAAAAGCTCCGGAGAGCTCTCAAGGAGTTCGTTTCTCTCCCAAAGCTTATGGAGCTCAAGGTGATCACGATGGGCGAGGGCCGGATGTGGTCTGAGAAATCTGAGCCAAACTCGAAGAAGCTGCTCGTCCAATGGAGGTCTGGCGCGGCTGACAGTCCGCGGTTGATCAAACCGCCAAAGCCATACATGGAAACTTGCTGTGAATTTTTAAGTCCCTTGAGCTTTTCGTCCGTTAACTCGAGCAGTGACTCTGATGATTCGAGTAGTGACTCCGACGATAGCAATGATGATGACGGTGACGATGGTGACAACGGCATTGACAGCGAGAACAGCGATGATGATTCCGAAAGTGATGGTGAGAACAACGGCCCTGGAAACGACTTTCATGGAGACATAAGCAACGGCGACGATGAGCATGTAGATAATGCGGTTGGGGATGCCAACGAGGGTTCCGCTGAAATGGGCTCTGGCGGTGCCGATACAACAAGTCTTCCAGAAGGCAACCAAGCTCCCAGCTACTTCGACTTCTTCGGTCTGCCGCCAGAGATTCGGGACATGATCTACGATCTGCCTGAGATGCTCGACCAGGAAGCGCCGCTTTACCACTGCGAAGACACATTGCATTTGCATTACCTTTCCGGTGGAATGGCGGCCACCAAACCACGCACATCTCTCCTCCTGCTCAACCGTCAGTTCATATCCGAGTACGGAAAGAGATGCGAAGGGCGCTCGGGACTGTTTATCTCAGAAACGCTACAAATGCTCTCACCGGTCGAATGGCCATGCAACGTGCCCATCCCACCAAAGGCAGCAGAAAAAGCTACATTCATGCACATCCACGCCGGCGAATGGCTCAATCCTCTAGGTGGTGGGTTCGCGGAGATCAACTTGGGGTGCTTCGAAGAATGGCTCTCACATTGGACCGACCAAATGCCGAAGCTGGAGAGTGTCTGTATTAATATGTACACTAGAGGAGAAATCCTCGAGCACCCCGTAGTTCGGGACGATATCATCAGTCAATTGGGTAGCCTCAGCTCTGTAAGCCAAGTCACCGAGCTTAGGCTCATCGCCATGGAGGAGCCAGAGCAGGGTTGGCTGTTGTGGCGTTCGAAAAATGCGGCGAAGACACTGCTTGCCCATTGGAAGCGCGAAAGGGATGTCGCTCCTCGGGTTATGGATCCCCGTGTGAGCTACAAGGAGGACTGTTGCATTGGGTCGCTTGCTAGCGACGCTGTGGCAGAAGATTCGGACGACGAAGACGACTGAGGATGGGTACGTAGAGATGAGGTACGTAGAGATGAGACTCATCTGGGATGTCTTTGGGGACCAAAATGATCAGTGCTCAACGCTACAAGGCCTTCATCTCAAAGATGATGGCTATGCCCTGGATGATTCAAGCAGTGGCCCAACGCAGCTGCTCTTATCTACACAGATGCCACTCATCCCTTCTCGCTCCGGATGCGAGCAAACATCGGCACGCACACAAAAGTTCTCAAACCATTCAGCCACAGATCGAACAAGCACTCGAAAAAACAGAATAAGAAAATTACACCCAACGATACATCGCAGCCAAACCCAGAGGACAAGCGTGTCACAGACTCAGAAGCTCAAAAGTAGAGACCGATGCCATCTTCCACTCACGACATAACGAAGTAACCTCACACATCCTCAGCCGAGTAGATAACACAGGTAGTCAGTTTCAAAGGTTTGCACACAAAAACGCCCTGCTCGTCAATCGTTATTCTTCTTCCATTCGCCACGAACGTCTATTGTGCCTGTGAAGTCGTCTCCAAGTGGACAAGATGATCACTGTTACATATTCAGTAAAACCCCAGAGAAATCCGCGCAGGAGTTTACATCCGGACCACTTACACCTGGTAACAGAATGCTGATATGCCAGTGAGACGTGATTCAGAAGGGGAAAAATCAAGTAGTCCACGCAAAGTCATGCTCCAGCATAGTATCATATCGCTTCATAGAATGTATCTGTATAGCTGTAAACAACACAAGTCGAAGACAAAACGCAAATTCTTGATGCGGACCTTCCTGTCCCGCCTACTTCTATGCCTTGGGTATCATCCACTGTTTCCTCCAGCCCTCTTCCATTAGTTGCTACCTCGCCAAGATCAGAACCAGTGTAAAGCCAATGGCCTTGCCGAGCTATGAGCTCGGTTTCGCGAGCAGTAAAGCATATCATACCCTGAGCTCTGGTGGAGGCAAAACGCAAGGCTCATCCTCATTCTCCTCCGGTCGTCCAGCTTGATGCACATGTCTCTCCACTGGTTTCTGTGCCCTCTCGTCTTTCCTTTGCCTGCCGTCGCGTACCCCAAATCCTCGTTCACTTTCCCTGCCCCAGTGGTGCTTTTGGTAAATGTCCGGAGGATTCGTGTCAAGTACAAGTGGGCGACGTTGAGCGATATTTAGTCTTTTTGGCGCAAGATTTCTTCGAAGAGATAACTGTTAGTTTTTCTTTGCTCCTAGAATGTTGGATCCTCGACTTTCTCAGTAGAGGCCCGTATCCGTCGTTGACGAGATCGAGTTGAAGAGGAAAAGGCTTTGCGCACCTGTGAGGAACTCCTCGCTGTGAAATCATTGTTAGTGAATTGCTTCCATAGAATGGCAGTTCGAAGCCCTTGCTGCGCCCGAAAAACTTACAAGCTCAATGTGATGTATCCGTCCCGGTCTTCATCGTAACGCTTGAACACATCCGTCATGCGCTTCAAACTAATGCAAGCCTGCACAAACAAGTCGAAGCTCAATCCCTTCTCCCTGTGTCCTTCATCACCTCGTCCTCTCGAAGTCTTGGCGTAGGTGTTGAACAGCAGCTGTACGAATTGCGGGCTCAAGCGGTATCCAAACGCGACCAGTGCATCTGTGAATTCCTGCATACTGATGTTCCCGCTCCTGTCTGTATCGAAGCGATCAAACAGCCCACGCCATGCTGCAAGGAAACCCCAAAGGCCGCAGAACTCCTCAAAGTTGACAGTGCCGCTGCGGTCCGTGTCGAACATGCGGATCATCATCTTGACAGTGTGAGGGTCGAAAGCTGTGTAATCCCCGTTGACAAGAGCGCGGCGGAGCTCGTTCTCTGTGAGCTGGCCTGAGCGGTCTTTGTCGACCTGCATGAAGAGGGACCAAAGACCATCGCGGTCATTTTGGTCGCGAGGCGGCGGGCCTACGGTGGGAGGGCGCTGTTGTTGAGGAATTGGTGGGCGGTTGTGTGAGCCGGAAGGCGGAGGGCCTTGGCCGTAACTCGCGGGAGGAGGAGGGGATGTAAAAGATGGGCGCTGTTGCTGTTGAGGTGGAGCCTGGGAGTAAGGCTGCTGCTGCTGGCTGCTGAAGCGGGGAGGCGGCGGCTGTGGGTTGGAGTTGTAGGATGTGTTGTAGCGAGTCTGCTGGTCCCAGTTTTGCGACTGCGGCGGCGCAGGACTCGAGGATCCGTAGGAGCCTGGTATAGGGCCAGGCGACTGAAAGCCTTGGCTAGGCGGAGGCCTGCTGTTGTAGCGGTCGTCGGGGCGCGCGTTCTGCGCCTGCTGCGGTGGTGGAGGCATGGGTTTGTTGTACTGCGCTCCTGGAGCGGGACGATTGTTGGGGTTCATGAGTTGTGCTGCCTGCTCGGGTTCGGCGTGTCTGTTAGGCGAGTATCGAGTCAGCCTTTCGTCGCGGGGCCAGTGGACGTGCGGATGACGCGCCATGGATTTGTAAGATGCGCACGTGAGAGGGCAGGTGAAAGTGAAGGGAGGGCAGAGTGAGAAGAGGTCGAGACGTACGCTGGCAGAGCATCGGGGTTGTATCGCTGGTTGTAGGCCATGTTGGAAGGCTCTCCGATCGGATTCGCCTGCGCTAGGAGAGTCTACGAGTTGCCCTTCCCTGTCGTGCCGAATGTTCTCCAGAAGCGTGTCCGCTAGTGAGTGCTGACTACGCAAGAATACGGGCTGCTTGCTTGCTGGTATACGTCAAGACAAAAGTTTGCGAATGACGAGGTGGGCAAGTGGGCAAGTGGGATGTGCTGGAGATTTGTTGTGGGCAGGGTAGCTGGTCGGCGCGCGTTGCAGCTGGGGCAAGGCTGTACAGGAGTTTCTTTCCGGTGAAGAGATGACTAGAGGAGAGGAGAGAGTTTGCTGCCCGATCTCGTGACAAGGCTCACGGTGAACAACAATAAAATTCAGGCAACTTGTTAGCAAGCGTATCAGCGTATTCAAGGCTCGCAAGGTATTGCGATGACGTGTTTCGATGAGGGGAGACCTCTTCAACTGACAGGCGAGAAATCAAGGGCCGAGACGCTAACACCCACCTAGTCGCCGCTACTATCTTGGGAACACGCCACCGCCGGGCAGAGCGGCGCCGACTTCATCTCCTCCACCGGGCATCAACCTTGCACTTGTTGGGCATCTCAGGCATCTCGAAGACTTTTCTATCCTTCTACTGCAACGCTTTGGGCATCAGCCGATGGGCAGTGCCGATGCCGATGATGCCGTTGTTCCGAACGACTCGACGGATTCGATGCACCTTACTGTCCCTGACTCAAAACGATACGACATTTTCTCGTGATGACATCTCTGTCTGCTGGTATCGTTATCTGGAGAGCGCACAAACTAATATACATCCACCGGTCGCGAGCAAATTTCATCAAGCATGCGTGAGTCTAAGCCATGAGTGCTTCCCAGCCTCTCCGTGCAGGGAAACTCGGTCACTCGAGTCCTCCTCAAATGGGCACCCCAAACCTGATGCCACCAGATGCAGAAGTAACTCTTCATCTCCTCGCGCTTTCATGGCTGCCGAGGGCTGGATTGTGGGCTCACTCGAAACGTGTGAGTCCTTTCTTGATAGGTTCCCCATCAGACTGTCCTGGTCTCTCAGATCTTTGAGGATTGCCTCTAGCGCTGCCCAAGTGTCGTACATCCTGAAGGACTCGCCATAGTGAGCACACTGAGATATCAACGTCGCTCGATTCTTCCTGGCAATCCACTTGGACAACTCCGCTCTGTTGGCAATCGACTGTTCGTGTAACTCCTCTGAAGGTATCAAGACGGCCTTAAGGTGCAGTCCGCCGAGTTTCGCCACATCCAGTGAATGAACTAACAGACACTCCGCGTCCCCTTCACAATTCTTGAGGCGCTCCTGATGCTCTGAGATCACATCCATGGGTAGTTTCGAACGAGCCTTGGCCATGGTCTGGAGACGATTGTTCATCCGGTCGTACGTCGTCTGCGTTTCGCGGAGAGTGTACATGGCGTCAATGTCGAGGTAATATTCGTCGTCGCAGGTGGTAGTTTTGCCACCTCCGCAAGGCATGGCAATAACATATCGAAGTCCTGTGGTCATGGTCTCTGCAAAGTCTGGACTAATGTGCACTGACAATCCTTCAAGAATTGGAGGTATGATATCGCGATAGTAGGATCGAAGAAGTAGATGTCACACTGATCCATCCGATGCATCTGATAACAGCACGACACGCAGCCTCATAAGGCGGTATGAGCTGCAAGCCAAGCAGCCACGGTACGCGTACTGATGCATCTTCCAAGATTGAACCACGGCACCGATGTACACACCGCCGCCGCAGGCTGCAACGGAAGAGACGGTCGACTGAGTGCCACGGCATAATATAGGCCACATATGCACGTCAACGTTGATCGACACTGCGCTAGCGCAGGAACAAGCTCTATTTGGACAATGCAAAAGGTGATATGATGAAAGGCTACAAAATGACGCCCAAGATACTTGCCACCGCGATGGCTTGCAACTGAGAGCTCGGCATGGCAGCTAAACCACCAAAACCACCCCTCCGAGTTCTTTCAACTTTGGCGTGAGCGGGAAGTTTGGCCGTTTCACACAACAAATGATAGCAAGATGGGATCACTGCCAGAACCTGACGGGCGCCCGACGTTCTTCTTCGTAAGTACCGCCGCTCAAGGGGCTTAGTGGCACTTTTGACATATAATAAGGACATCGACGACTGTCTGTACAGTAGAGACAAAGGTGTGGATAAAATGATGTATACGAAGACGGAGCAGGTGCGCTGTGACCCATCTATTCACATCAACCCGGGCTTCACAGACTAACATGTCCGAGTTCATGGTGAACAGCTTAAACATGCCACCCGAGCAAGCGGCTACTCTGCATCAGCAATACTTGCGCGAATTCGGTTCCACAATTGAGGGCTTAATGCATAACCACCAAGTGGACCCCATGGTTTTCAACAAACAGGTCGACGACGCACTACCACTTGAAGATCTTCTCGAAGAAGACATCGATTTGCAACAAACGCTCGCCCGCTTCGACAAAACGAAGGTCAAACTCTGGCTGTTAACAAACGCGCACATCACGCACGCCCGTCGTGTGGTTTGCATTCTGGGCGTTGAGCAATATTTCGAAGGCATCACTTTCTGCGACTATGCTTCGGGTAAACTTGTGCTGAAGCCTAGCCAAAAAATGTATGCTGCTGCTGAGCGGGACGCCGATGTTGGCGATGTGAGGCAATGCTTCTTCGTCGATAACTCTTTGCAGAACTGCATTGCGGCGCAGAAGAGGGGTTGGACCGTTGTTCATCTCTGCGAATCGTCGCAAGATTTGTCAAAGGGTGAGCATGTTGAACATCAGATACGATCTCTGCAAGAGCTGCCGGGTCTTTTCCCGGCATTTACGTAGATGACAATCTGTTTTGACCAGCTGAACGTCTATGGCTTTATGGGCAATCACTACCGCACCCGTCTGGCGAACTTCAAAGCCGACAGGCCGCTGTTGAGTATCAAGGATGGTGTTCACATGAAGCTTCCGGCTTCACTTGTTAGGGCTCTGGGGGACGATAGGATCACCAGCGAGATTGTTGGTATGATGGGTGCGAATGTTCCTGCTCTGACGATTAGGGAGGCTGATGCCGAAAATTGGTTGCTGCGAGAAAGGTTGCGGGAAGTCAACGACTCCATAAGTGAGTGGATGGAACAGCAAGGTCTGATCCCCCAAAAAGTAGCACAGGTATAATGACCAACACAGAGGCTACTTGTGGTACTGATGTTTTGTCTACGGAGATATACAGGTAGTGTACGCCGGTTCGATTTTGGGTTAAGCAGGGTTAGTGGACCTAGGTTTCTTTCGACGCTTTTAGTCACGTGATCTCACCGCTGTGAGACAGGAGCGATCATCCTCGGGCGCCGCAAGTAAACTTCCTGTCTCATCAGTTCCGACTGTACCTGCATCTTACTCCACCAATAACCGGTGCGCGTATACGTATCGAACAGCAATGGCCTCCTCACATATGAGGGAAGTGCACGATTGGCTGCCGCCAGGGCATACAGACCGTCCTAGATACGTCACACCGTCTGCCACATGATATTGATTTTCCATCGACCTAGGTAGGAGTAGAACCGATAATTCGTAAGTGGCGTGTCTTTATGCTTGGATCGCCAGACACCATAGCTTGGAGTCACATGCAGTGGCCACTTTGCTAGCTGTCGAACCACCAAGTTATACATATTGAAGCAGTTTCGTCATGCTAGGCTACGCTTCTTGCGCCATCAGCACCATCGACGACAAGGTGAGCGCAAGTCAAAAGCTCTATACTCTCATGACCGGCCCGTTGTAGCCTTCGCCAATCGCCACTGCGGTACGGCTCCGAAAAGTATCTCTCTGGACTTCATGGCAGCAGCATCCTCGAGCGCTGATACAGCAGTGGCCCGCGACAAGAAAATCACAAGCTTCTTCTCATTACCACCAGAGCTACGCGACCTCATATACGACTTCTGCTTCCAAGATGAAGAGCAGCAATGCCTCCAATGCGGATCGATCGGAACACCACACTTCAATAGCCGGGCCTCACTACCGCAATTGCGCCTGGCGAAACGACGAGTCCAAACAGAGTACGACAGGCGCTGGCCATTGAACAGCAGCCTCAACTTCTCCCTGACCAGCTACAACCCGATTCTAAAAGCCTTTGAGCGGCCAGTTCCTCGGCCACCTCGCCTTGCGGCCATGTCAACTGTCGTGAGCGTCGATCTCGAATTCCACGGCTTTGTCAAGGTGCATTGGGACTTGCCGCGATATCTCACCATCCTCGACTTCGTACTTCCAGCGCTACCGACCCTGGTCGAAGACCTACCACATTTGGAGAAACTCGTTGTGTCTATGCATTTTCTGTACGAAAGCTGCGGTTGGGCTCAGAAGGTTATCCGGGCTTTCGAGAAACTCGATGCCGTGTTCGAGGACGTCAAAGCTGGGTATCCTCAACTCGCAAGGCTTGTAGAGCTGAATGCGATGAATGCGTTCTGTTCGGAGCGAGACGGAGTCGAGTATGTGAAGTTTGTGACGTGGAGTCCGAACGGCGGCATAAAATATGACAAAGAGGGTCTTGTTGCTCGATTGCGTTGTTGTTCGTCCTTGACCAAGTGCCCAGGGAGAGGGCGCGAATATTCTTGATCACAGGTAGTGAACATTGCCATCGATACCGGGACACGGTGTAGGCGACCATCCGGCTAGAGTGCAATGGATGGGCGGCGAAGACTTGGTGGCGTACGAGCAAGAAATTCGACTTGAGCGGCGTTCACGGCGTTTAGCAGCTTGGTGCATTGTCTGTCGCTTGCTTTGTTCTTGGTCACTGATGATGCATTGATCATTGCCTCCAATGTTCACAGGCCCTCTCTCCAGCGTTCGAGGTCCACACGACCACGCCAAACTCCGTGTACTTCACTTTGTGAACAACTATGCTGACGCTGTACGGTAGCACACAAGTCTTGATGGGCGAACCTGTCAGTCACTGTCGCGTCACGACATTTCGGCCGGCACTCAGGTGACATTGCTCTGTCTCGTGACTTTCACTATTCCCGACACCTTGCGCTGCCTCGTCACCATTGACGACATTTTTGCTTTCATAACACTTGCTACTCTCCTTTTCCACCGAAAACGCAATTCGCAGACACATTACCGATCACATCCTCCACTTCGCAAATACCTACTCAAGACTCGTAACAATGACAACACCCAACGACATCCCCGCCATCCAGACTGGCGCAGGTCCCAAGATGGGTTTCTTTGACCTCCCGCGCGAGCTGCGCGATGCGGTCTACGACCTCGCCCTTGAGCACGACCGTGCCAGCACACAGCTCAGAGGGACCATGAGCCTTCACGTGCGCGCACCGGAGCCGCGTCTCCGTCTGATCAGCCGGCAATTCGCATCGGAATACTACGAGCGCTCGCCATCCAAAGATGACATCTGTCTGTCTGTCACTGGAAGCAGCCTAATCAGGATTCCTCCGAGCGCAAGCGGCTTCACTTTCGCAGCCCGAGCTTCGACAGTCGATGCCACCCTCACGTTCGATGAGTATGACGATAGCATGTACAACTACATCGATCCTTTGTCTACTTGGCTGTTCGAGCTTGTCAAAGACATGTCGTGCATCAAGACTCTTCACCTCCAGCTCTGCTTCAACATCCCGCGGCACCCGAAGGCAATCGATTGGTTTTCGCGCACAGCACATCGAGGCATCCCATACATCCCCGAAAAACTCAGTCTGTTGCAGCAGGAAACGCGCGACACGAAACCCATCATATCACTTGACAAAGTGGATGTGATGGTTGTCATGCCCAGACTGAACTCTGAAAACGCCAACTCTGCTGGAAGCCAGCTTGGAAAAGTGGGTACATGGACGCGTGCTGGTTATCAAGTGGATGCCGACCTTGCTGAGGTTCGCCGCAAGTACGGCGGTTCGTGAGTATGGGTTTACGATTCGGGGAGGTGGAGAGAAAAATGGTAAGACCGGCGATACCCCTACTTGTTGCAAGTAACTAATACAACGCACAGTCGATGCACAACGTGCTAGCTCTTTGGCTCCACAGCAAGACAAGCAACGGAAGCGCGTACCTCCTAAGTCATGTTACAGCTTGCAAGGTTCATCAGAGCGGCCCGTGGAACTAGAGCCGACAAAGGCGAACAGTTCCACTATCGTTATGGGTGGAGGAAAGCGGTCAGCCGCTTAGTAGGAGGTAGCAATATACGAAATACGACAGTTTAGCATTCCAGCACGGTCTCGAGGATGCGAACGAAGACTAGATCGACAAAATAGAGCGATCATCCAGAGCTTGCAGCACGTTTCATAGTCTATACCCTGTCTGGCCAACAGCAAATGTGACCTACCGGGTCGACGGGAACTGTAACCCGCCATGTATCCTTGTCAGATTGTGAGATAAAGTGAACTATTAGACTGTGGCACGTATGGTTCCGCGGATGATCGGGACCGTTCCGCTACCATGCCTTTGGGAGGTACCTCAACATTATTGTTTTCTTCTTAGGCGAACATCGTCTCTGATTGGCTGATATCGAGTTGTCAAGTCGAAGCCCAAGCCCTAATCCGAACTCTCGCCTCTAGGCGTCAACGGCCACGTTGTGCACCTCCACCCTCCGGGACAGACAGTCTAGCGAAATGAGCATCACCTCTTGCCACTGACTGTCACCGGATGACAGGAACAAAGGTTGTATGCCACCCTGTGCTCACATACCTTGATGGACAATTCGAAGGTAAGCTTTTTTAATCTATATACACATTCACTAGTCTGAGGAACGACGACAACCCGAGTGCGCGGCTCGCGTTGATTCCAAGAAAACGATCAATGGCGAGTCATGGTGATCTACGTTGTCGACTGTTCCTGGAAGGTGGAAACACTTTAGGCACTAGATTATCATGTCGCTTACGGTTCGAGCGGTGATCGGCAAGCGCAGCGTGGCTAGATGCGGGTCCAGTCTTAGTCTTCTTCGCACAGGCCGCTATAAGATGGCTCTGGCGCTGTGACATTTACTGTATCTACATGTACTGTTGTACACAACCACAACTCAATTTGCTTGCAAGCATATCTCTACATAACAGTGTGTCATTGATTGCAGTATTCGACCAGGTCGCGAGCTCAGATACTGCTAACATGATCTCTCGTACGCATTGATCTTGGCTAGCATTGCGGACGCTGGATATTTACCAGAGGGATTTACAGTCGCATCTGGAGCACCCCTGTAGAGCTAACGGAAGTTACACAGACGATGTGTGACAATCTCATCAAAAACAAACCCTCTCCGCAAGCGCCACTCTTCAACAAGCCGCAGCGTGCAGGGACCCAGATCAAAGGTCTTTACAACTAGGGCAGATCGGCACGTCAAGAACAACTGCCGCACAAGCTAATGGCTGTGATCTGCGGGCTTCACAGAGATGCAAGCCCAAGGGGCCCATTAGTTGACCACTGCATCGGTCCATATATTGCTTAGTACGACTGCGCTCGTGGGAGACCATTGGGAGGTGTTCACAACTTGGGCGAGCAGCAGAAGCAACAGGATGGCTATCTCACCTGGAGGCCGTGGCCCTGAGGTGCTCGCTGTCTACACGCTCTTCCTGGTCTTGACAACGATCTTTGTTTCTATGCGGATGTACTGTCGTTTGTACATACAGAAAGCTTTCGGATGGGATGATGGCTTCGCGGCCGCTGCTTGGGTAATTCGTGCCCGACCGTTGATCGATGATGTACAACGTCAACTAACAGAAGATAGGTCATGTTCGTTCTGTACGTTGCGTTTGCCATCACTGGTGTTTATCATGGCACTGGTCAGCATACTTGGAACATTCAACCACCCACTGAAGTTCCGATCGGCTTGAAGGTATCGTAATAATCCATAGACAGTGTGCCAGTGAGGCCTCGCGTTGTACCAAGCTGACGTATAACAGAACTGGTGGCTCTGCGAACCCTTCTACGTCCTCTCCAATATGGCCATCAAAGCCAGCATCGCCCTAATGTTGCTCCGACTCAGTGTTCTCGCCATCCACAAACGAATTCTCTGGGTCACTTTCGTGATCGTCGAAGTGTACAGCGCTTTCTTCTTCCTCATCTTCGTCTTCCAATGCATCCCGACCGAGTATTTCTGGACGCGCTACACTGGCGGGACCGGCAAATGTCTAGACACCTCGATCGTGGTCGCTGCCACGTTCGGATACTCGGCAATTAGCTGCGCGGGCGATCTGATCTTTGCCATCCTGCCGATATCGCTCGTGTGGTCGTTGCAGATGGGCGGTAAAGAGAAGATAGCCGTTGTCGCAGTTCTGGCGTTGGGTGGAATGTGAGTCTTCTCTGCAATACTGATTATGCGGATACCGATACTGACTATGCACAGAGCCTCCATCGCAACCATAATCCGAATCCCCTACGTCCACACCCTCGGCAACGAGCAAGACTTCCTCTACGCCACAACCGACGTCGCAATCTGGTCCTGCAGCGAGACCGGACTCGCAATCACAGCAGCCTGCGGCGCGGTCCTCCGTCCGCTATTCCGCGAGATCCTTGCTTCTAGCAGAAACGCCAGCTCGAGAGCGATGTCCAGGGGCAAGGACTACTCCGGTATGTTCGGGAGCGAAGTCGAAAAGCGCGTATCGATTGCCAGGAACAGTCGTAGGCGTACGAGTATAGACGATGGCACTGGCGACGAGGTGCCGTTGCAGCCATTGGACCGGCGTGGAGAAGGAGGAGCGTATAAGAGCGATTACAATATTGGGATTTCGACGAAAGCGTGGCATCCAGATGAGGAAGATCGAGAGGATTATTTGGGCCGAGGGCCTTCGGATGCTAAGAGCGCTGGTACTAGGACACGAGATGTCTTGTCGACGTGATGCGCTCGTATTGCTGGCAGCCTTGAGTTATTTCGACCGCGATTCGGAGTCTTAATTTGCTTATTACCCATAATCATAATGTACATCTCTCTCCACGAAACTTAGTTCGCTGAGTCAGTAAAGTGCCGTTGCAGAGTGGGCGTTGCTAAGAAGCGTCTAATATCAAGACGAATTGCGCACGAGGATCCGACGTGGTTATAATTGGGCGGTGTTGTCTTGTCGTATTACTGCGTCGGTGGCCGCAAGATCGCATGTAGACTCTGCAAAAGACCACTGAAGCCAGTCGATTCCCCGAAGGTAGAAAGTGGACAGTCGGGTGCGACGAAAGTCTTTATACAACTATATACAGATCAGTAGCAACCAATCATCGTCTCCGCTCCGGACTCGCAGCCTCCTCGTCCTCATACCCATCCTCATGCTCATCAAATCCATCAGCTTCAAGTCCAGCCCCACGAATGCCAAAGCTCAACAAAAATCCAATGAAAGAAATTCCACCAAAAATGCCAAAAGCCAACAGCTCGCCTTTGCCATCAAACTTAGTAGCAGCCGTGAAAAGCGCACCGCTGACGAAAGGTCCAACAGCCCTGCCACCAGCCGAAAGGGTCTGCGCGAGACCGTTGAGCGTTCCGAGCACAGCGTGAGAAGGAGCGGAGTTGGTGATGAGTAGAAGAGCGGATGTCAGGCCGCCGACTGCGGCGACTGTCTTGATGATTAGA
>Ga0265797_10004514_pt1 | contig 21174 bp, 28 predicted proteins | sample P2T30metagenome_FD_192433 | JGI IMG/M metagenome (GOLD analysis project Ga0265797, IMG submission 192433) | Plant litter microbial communities from East Loma Ridge, Irvine, California - P2 T30 | ecosystem: Environmental > Terrestrial > Plant litter > Unclassified | place: USA: California...
AACAAGACCGACTCACCCTGTCATTCTTCTTTGGATAGTACCTCGTGATTGCCATCCTGTGCTGGACTTTAGGCCCCCCATACATTCCCCTAGCAGCATAGCCGTCTATAGATGCATGATCAGTGACAGTGACAGGTGAAAGAGACAGATAGGCCTGCCGTCGCGTCTCCGTTATCCTTCGGGCGCGCTCCGGCCAACAGGCACACACATGTCCTGCTACTGGAATGACTTTTACCTCTTGACCACCTCACTCATACACAATCATACTGCTCTGGCCACCTCCGAACCGCCTGCATCTGCCCTAATAGACTCTGTATCTCCAGGCATTTGAACCGGAACAGTCGGGACAGACCGGATAGGAGTGCTACACCGGCTACATGGGCAGCAACGAAGGTATTCACTTGGCCGACCTCGTACTCTCACACCCCCGGAAACTTTAGCTTTGAACATCAACAAGCCTTAGTCGTATCCAGCGGGAGACTCTAGCCAATATGTCGCACGCTCTACTGTATGTCTCGAAGCTAGTGAAGGATTGGCAGCTGACTTCAAGACTCCGCCTATTCCTCTCTCCCTACTTTTCCATCTCGGTCGCAATGCACTACCTCAAGACCTACCCCGACTCGATTGGAATTTCACATTACCTATGCTGGAGAATGAAACATATGCCCGCGGAGGAAGTCGAGTTCTATTGGCCGCAGATATGGTACGTGTGATTGCTATTGATGATTCGCTGGAAGGCTAATGTCAGTCATCTAATGATCACTTATCCTACCACTTCGAATGCTCTGGAATCGTTTGTTCTGGACAGGGCAGAGGAGAGCACACATTCTGCCATGCTTGTGAGTCGCATTGTGATGAGAAGGGAAGCAGCTGATAGGATAGACGTTCTGGTTTATGCAGTCGGCCTTAAGGGACCTCACGCCCACAAGAACCACCAACCCCGGTCCTTTCCTCATTTGCCAACGTATCCTCTCTCGATGCCATGAAATTATCTTTGGCGATACACCCGAACCCTCCTCTTCCCCATACCGAAGTATAGGTCAATCATCCTCTTTGAAAAGCAAGAAGTCGAGACAACCGAAAGCGTTGAGGGTAAATGCTCATGCTGCCCCTGCATTGATAGGAATGGGAGTGATGATGGCATCGCCTGGAATGAGCGGTTTAGCGGATCTTGCTGGCGGGTGGGCTGTGAGGCAAGGACGCAGGCCATTGGATGACGATGAGGGTCGGTCTAGGGTCGAGGTTGACAAGGCTGGAGGGTCAGATGGACGCCTTCGTGGGAACTCGAACAGTGGCTCCAAGGATGAGGACGAGTCAGGAGATGAACAAGCTGGTCCATCGTCATATAAAGCGAATATCCCTCCCTCAACACCTATCTCGCATGTTTCCGGACCCTCGGCGACTACCCCCAATCTGTATTCTCCAGCGACAGGATCAGGTATATCACGGTCGACAACACCCCAACCGAAAGGTACAGACCCATTCGGACAATTGCCATCATCTCCCTCGGATATGATCAGGTCCGATACGACTCTACCCCGCCATCAACCATTTCATTCCGTTCCCGATTTCTCGTATACCAATGCTAGATACGGCTCGGGTGATCGGCCACTTGCACCAGAGAATCTATTGGCAACCTACTCGCTGGAGGCTCAACGTCAATTACTGAGAAGCCATTACTGCAGAAGTGAGATCCGTTTCTTGCTGCTGCTGGAGGATATCTCCAACCGATTACTGGTCATTCCCAAACCTGCTAGAGTTAGTGCTTTGCGGGCAGAGTTGACGGGCATCAATCACAATCTACCTGCCGAAGTGAGTTCACATCCTAGATTAGGGCTGACGGAAGATCTGCATGCCATTATGGTGCGCCGCAGACCACTGTCACGAGGAAGGCGGCCAGACGTCCGCCGGTACACCACTAGCATCTCGACCTGAGAATTCCCGTAAACGTGGTCATTCAAGAGTCGTTCGTATATCGCCAGGCGATTCTGTTGTTCTCAATTCCGCCGAAAGAGCTCCATTCTTACTTCATGTCGAATTACTAGATGGCGATCTGGACTTTGATCCATCACGTCGCGAGAATCGGGAGTTGCTAAAGAAAATTGTGATTCAGGAAGATCTAAAGAGACGGAAGAAAGAAGGGCAGGATGTGACTATAAAATCGTCTGGTCTGGAAGGCTTTGGATCGGCAATGCCTGATGTCGTACCTAAAGCCGGAGCCGGAGCTGGACCCTCAACACCCGTTCGACCGCCACCCACGACCAACGATTCCATGTCGAGAAGGGATATGGTGCCTGATGAGGGGGAAGAGATGGATCTCGTGGAACAGATGTATGGCGCCAAGCTATCGGTCAAGGACATCTTACCGGAATGGAGCGAGACCATGCCTTTACCGCAAGGGCCCAAGAACAAAGCTCTTGATGCTGCAACATGGGAGAAAGCAGGATTGAGCTCATCCCCCAAATTCCTCTCTGCTATGGGTACTCCGACCGATACATCCATCCCTCGACCGATCACGCCTATACCTACTTTGCCTGAACCGGAGTCATCGACTCCAGAACGACAAAGTTCGAGCGCGAACCGAGTCATCACTCTGGAAGATTACAGTGAACGTATGCGTACAGCAGCCGTCATGCTCGCGCAACTGAATGCGTCAATGGTAGCAAGCGTTCCCGAACCCCAACATTCTTCGTCAGGCGCACTATCCTGGATCCCGGGAACGGGGTGGATCAAAGGCTCAACCCCTGGTCCATCTTCCAGCGGACCTACCCCTGATGTGATAGCAGCGGGTGGCCAAGGTGGTAAATTACGATTAGCAGCAGCTCAAGCAGCTGCAATTCGAGACAGAATCATGGAGGAGATGATGGCTTTGGAGGAAGAACGAGTGGCTAGAATGACGGCCCGTCCAGAAGGTCAGGAGATTGAAGAAAAGATTGGAGGGGAGAAGACGGCGGAGGATGAGAACATTGTTAGGCGGGAATTGAACAAGGCCGATCCAAGTGGTACGCCACCTATTATTTCACAAAGTAACGGTGCTAATGATCAGCGGCGGTGTTCAAGGAATCTTGGGCAGCAAAGAAAAGCCGAATACGCGCCTCGTCACCTTGGGGTCATTTGGCCAATTGGAACGTAGGTCACCGGATTCTATGACAAACGTCGGCAAGCTGACGTCTAGGTCATCTCGGTGATTGTCAAGACAGGAACGGATCTCAGGCAGGAACAACTCGCCACGCAATTGATTGAGCGTTTCAGTCGAATCTGGAAAGATGAGAAATCAGACTGTTGGGCTAGATTGTGAGTCCTCTTGCGGGTACGGTGGAGTAAATGACTGACGATCAGTTTCCGTATATTGATAACGGGGGAACAGTCTGGATTGGTCGAGACAATCACAGATGCTGTTTCTGTCCATTCTATCAAGAAAGGAGAATATGCCAGGCGGGTAGCTGAAGGTGAAGCTATTGGGACTGTTTCCTTGATGGACCATTTCGTCGCCGTAAGTCCCCACCATGGTCGCTCGACAGGAGAGCTGATGATAGACATATGGGAAACCCGATTCAGGCAGATTTGCCAGAGCTCAACGAAATTTCATCAAATCCCTAGCTGGTATGTCAAGAGACCCCTCGAGGTTGTGTATGCTGATAGATAGGATACTCCGTTATTACCTACCTCCTCCAGATCAAAGATCGTCATAATGGAAACATCCTGGTTGACAGAGACGGTCACCTTATCCATATCGATTTTGGCTTTATGCTCTCCAATTCGCCTGGTGGGAACATGGGATTCGAAGCCGCTCCGTTCAAATTACCATTGGATTATGTCGAGATTATCGGTGGGCTAGATAGTCCTGCTTGGGCGTATTTCAAAAAGTTGTTCAAAGAGGGATTCGAGGCTGCTAGGAAACATTCAGATAGTCTAATCAGTAAGTCTACTCGAGATGGCTTGGGTTGAGCTAACAAGCAGCGATTGTTGAATTGATGCAGAAGAGTAAGTCATATATCCAACTGTTTAGACTGTAGGCTGACATACAGACTCCCGACTGGATTGTTTCGTCCTATTTGGAGAACAAACCGCTTTGCATTTCCGTGAACGATTCGCTCTGGGTTTAACGACAGCAGCGGTAGATGCACACCTTGAACGATTAATCGTTAGTTCAACAGGAAGTAATTATACTCGAATGTACGACACGTTTCAATATTACAGGTAAGTCTCATCTCTTTCTTCCTTGTCCCTTGGTCGTAGCTGATGAGGTAGTCAAGGAGTTTTGTAGATATGTCTCTCCAGGGAAGAAAAATGTTATGGTAGAAGTAGTTAGATCAAGATACATTTGCATTGCTTGGTGACATCATATACAAGTACACAAGAGACGGACGTTTTAAGTATATGAAATCAAGAAAGTCCTATCGATCAGCACAATTTTCCGCATAGATACAGATAGAGATATTGATAAATGGATCAGATCCTCGTTGAGGCGCCCGGTTATCTTTCGCTGCGACTGATGTACACTTGTACAAAAGCCACTCTGAATAAGGATGACATTGAAAGCGAGTATCATCATATCCATAGAAGGGGCAAGGGTGAGACATACCTATGCATATCCTCTCTCTCTGTTCTGACTATATAGTAGTAGTGCAACAGATCATGCTATATACAAAGGACAAAGACAGTCACGGTGCGGTAATATCAAATGTGGCACTCGTCATCGCTATCCCCTTGCTCCCTCGTTCAACTCACACTCGTACTCACCGCTCACAATACACCTCTTGCTCACTTTATATCCTACCTTCCTTCCTTAATTCACCACCTTAGTAAAAGAGCATATCGTACAGGTCTAGCCGCGAACAGCTCCGTATAGTCAATACTACACGAATCACGATCAACGAACTCGTAGATCCCCTTGACTCATTCAACAAATAAAGGACGTCTAATAATCAATTATCATGTCGGTCGATATCAGTCCCTCAAACCAAATTGGGTTCCCTCGTAAGTCCCTCCTGACCTACCAAGATGTACACCCGTCCCGTCCCCCACCCCGGCTTTGGCGAGATATGTCCTGAACGCGAGGTGCACAGCTCACACCCAGGCCCACTCACCCAAATGGTCAAGCGGTCCATTTTGATCCACAACCCACACCCTCACCCCGTCGCATTCAAAGTCAAGACCACCGCACCGAAACAATACTGCGTCCGACCTAATTCAGGTAGGGTCGAGAGTGGAGAAAACGTCGAGGTTCAGGGTAAGTCAATGGATATTGCTTCTTATCGTGTGGTTATATATTGATTGATAGTCCTGCTCCAACCTCTTACGACTGAGCCCCCACCTCACGCGAAGTGTAAAGACAAGTTCCTTGTTCAATCTGCATTCATCACCCCCGACGAGGAAATGAGGACGCTCGCAGAGATGGTCAGTTTAGTTCTGCATGATACGTTGTGGTGACTGATGAATAGTGGTCCACGACGGAAAAGACCAACAAGTCTGCTATTCAGGAACACAAGCTTCGAGTCGTATACATTGCCGCTGAAGATGGAGCCAATGGTATCCCCGAGGAGAACGAGGATATGGAACAAAGTAGAATTGAAGAGTCTGTGAGTGTTTCTCCTTCATCTGTGGATATATCCGTTTTCTTGGTGTTTCACTTTGGTCTGATCTCGTTTTCTTCTCCCTTGTCGATCCTGCAATTGTCCTGCCTTCCGCTACTAGAACAACAAGCCTCGAGATGGGATGGCAAGATGGACGACTGAAAAGGAGAAACCTCTTGATACGTCTTTATTCCGAAATGGAGGTCTAAGCTACTGGGAAGCTGCAGAAGAGCCATACAAGCCGAGTGTCTGTTCGATTCTTTCGATTTTTTCCTTAACGGTCGCAACCCACTGCTCGAGCTGCACTGACCCACAGGCCATCTTTGCGCCCGCCCATTCGAGCCCTACCGCCGCAAACGGAAATGGCATCGACAGCACCCCTCTCCCAACATCGACCCCTCCCTCTGGCAAGGCTGGCCCCGCCATTGCCAAAGACCTCTCGACCCCTACCCCCAAGTCCAACGAGCCTTCTCTCCCCGCCCTGTCCGTTGCCGATATCAAGAAGACTGGAGTCTCGCCCACCGATGCTTCCCTCGAACAATCTCTTTCCACCACGACCTCCGATTCCGAGAAACTACAAATCGCCCTCAAGGAGATCGACAAGCTTCGTTCCGACCTCGAGGAAGCTCGTGGACCTCAAGCTACTGGTCTGAGGAAACGAGGAGGTGCTACGACTGGAGCAGGAGGTGCAGAGGTAGCTGTTGAAAAGGCAAAAGAAGTCATTGCTGGTAACCAGGGAGTACCCGTCGAAGTAGTTGCTGGATTAGTTGTAGCTGTCTTTGTTTTGACCTACATGTTCTTCTAGGTCGAGCTTTGAATTTGATTCGAGTTGAGATTGTATGTGTATAGAAGATTCCTTTGGTTATAACGAGAATGCATGCTGTGTAGAGATTTCAGTAGATAGTAGAGTGAGATTACTGCGCGAGCCAAGCTTATCTCCCCGTTGGTTCGGGAACGCGTCATTTCTCATATTCTGTGGTGATGCTTACTTCCTTTCGACTACGTGCTGCCTCGTCTATTCTTTGCTATAGCCTGGATTCAAATCGTTTATTGTACTGTTGACAAGTTCGTTGTTAGATCAAGCTTTTACGACACCAATCCGTCATCCCATATCTATCTTGCTATCTACAACCAGAACACGAATTACAAACTGCAATGACGGGAACCGCGCAGAAGATAAAGCAGAAACTCAAGGAAGTCACTTCACCATCCCCACCTCCTGTAGACGCATCCAACGCCAACGCTAGTCCCAATTTGAACTCGAACTCGAACCAAGACCCAATCCCGCATCATAAATCATCATCATCATTCTCAAATATCTTCCATCATCATCACAACTCCAACTCAAATTCCAACTCAAATTCGTCAGGTCATAGTGGTCTCTTACCTCCAGGTGAAGGCGCACCAATTCAACCGATAGAATCTGGAGATTCAATTGCTTCTGAACCTGGAAATTATTTGACGGATAAACAATTAGAACAAGATTTGGTTTTGGAAGAAATGGCGGAAAGGCAGGATAGTATTGGGCATCAAAGTGTGCCGGTGGACAATAGTAGTAACATGTCACCGCCGCCTGCTGAGAAACCTTCGGGGGGGATGTATGGGAATGCATTTGGAGGAGGAGGTGGGGGTGGGGGTAAGAAGAAAGGTAGTAAGCAGAAATTCGCAGAGAGGCAGGTGAGTCCTCCTTTTGTCCCACTATTGCTCATGAAGGAGGAATAGGTAGGAGGTGAGAGGTGAAGACTGATATTCTAGGCTAGGAAGAAGGAGGCTTTATTGAATTCCGCACCACCCTCTGATCCCGATTGGACAGCTCAGCTCGAGAAAGAAAGGCAAGACGAGATTCAAGTTATTGGAGGAGCTTGTGATTCGCTAGGAAGGGAAATCTACGAGGTGAGTCCGGTTTCTTTTGTGGTCGGAGGCCCTTATAAAGTGAGTGAAGCTGGAGCTAATGATAGATTGCACCTGATGGACATTGTATGTTTAATGCAATCTCGGATCAATTATACCTTCTAGGTCTTATCCCAGCTCACCAAGTAAGTTACACTTCCCTCAATTCACTAGACAGCATCAAAGAGTGCAGACGAAAGAACCAAGGAAAAAGAACTGATTATCAGGCGGGAGATCCATCTGTGACTCGAAAAACAGCAGCTCAGTATATGCGAGACCATAAAGATGATTTTATCGCTTTCCTCCCTTCTGTAGGAGGAGAAGATACAGCCGCTGCTACTGATGATGGGATGATGACGGATGCTGGATTTGAGAAATATTGCAGAATGGTAGCCGAGACTGGAGAATGGGGTGGAGAGCCCGAGGTGAGTCATCGGTCTTTTGCGCTCAAGTTCCTTATCTTCGACTCATCTGTAATGTGGTCTGGCAACTCTGCCTCCCACGTCGCCATCGTCCTAGTGATATCAGGAAATAGGAAACAAACTGACGACAGATCCAAGCACTATCAAGAGCATTCCAAGTTCCAATTCACGTAATTCAACGTGGACCACCTACGATAGTATCTCACGGTGGACGAGAGGATGATTTCGGAGGAGCCATGACACCCGAAAAGAGCGCAGCACAAGGTGAAAAGGTGGTTAGGATTAGTTATCATAGGAGAATGTATGGTCTTGGAGAGGTAAGTCGTTTTTCTCCAGTTCGAAGGATTGGCTGATTGGGTAGCATTACAATAGTTTGAGAAAGGCTTGAATCTTGAATGCGCAGGTAGGTAGCTGATACAATGATGCATATATTGAGCTCTTGTATCCGTTTACTCATCACCACGAGTACTATCCCATCCCGTCCCATCCGCCCTTTTGACCGTGTGACGATGAGTGAGATTCCAGTAAATGAGGGACAATAAATTGAAATGAATGACGTACATTGGTGCCTGCTTGAATTTGTGTCAAAAGAGTGTCACCGATCCATTCACTCTCATACAATTCCTATCACACCTCATTAGATGGTAGCTACTACTACCCTTGCCAGCTTGCTGGTTTCCGCCTTCTTTGTTTCGGCACTCCCTCATGAAGCACAGCATACTTTTGCCGATGATCATCATTCGGGACCCATCAATCCTTTGAAGCGTACGTAGATCGTCTTCATAGATGAACGAACAACTACACAGACTGACGCCAAAAACAGACTTGTCCGCCATTTCCCCATTCTATATCCCCACCCAACAACCCACTCCACTACCGGATCAATGTAAATTAACCCGAGTTTCTCTCCTCATTCGACACAGTTCAATCCTAGGGAACGATGATGAATTTGAAGAAACGATGGAACCATTCATTACTAAAATCAAGAAGTTTCAAAAGAAAGGTGGAAAGAGAGGAAAGAAGGGAAAGAAATCAGGTGTATTGCCTACAAAGGGAGATTGGGCTTTCTTGAGGAAATGGGAAAGTCCGATCGTTGAGGAGAATCTAGAGAAATTGAGCGAGAGGGGTAGGACTGATGCTGAGGTGGGTTCTTGGCTGTTTCTTACTTGAATCATCTGAATCCGTTGACGAGTAGGACTTGGGCAAGTACTTCCGACATCAGTATGATCCCCTTTTCCCACCTCCCTACAAGACTGGCAAGAACTCTTCAAGGATCGCACACAAGGTATGCCATTCTTCAGCTTTTCTCCTGCCTGGCACTGATGGTAGATCTGGACAGCATCGTCTGAGCGGGACATCATCACTGCTAAAGCATACATCAACGGTTCTTTCCCCTCTCATCAATCAGGAGATGGAACAGGAGACGGCGAAGTTGTCCAACTTGTTCAAGTTCCCAATCACTCGAAAGAGCCAATGGGATGGGAACAGACTTTAACACCTCACAAGGCTTGTGATGCTTTCGAAAAGAAGTCTTCATTGAAACCTGCCAATCAGTGGTTATCTGTCTTTGCTCCTCGAGTTAGGAAGAGGTTGTCCGATAAGAAATTGCTCGGAAAGTTGGCAAAGGAACTTTCCGATCAGGACGTTCTTGCTATGGGCATGGTACGTCTGCCACTTTTATACGATATGTTATCTGACCAATAGCTTTGTGGGTACGAGTCGATCGCTTCTGGGGATTCACCATTCTGCCATCTTTTCACAGATGATGAATGGAGAGATATCGAGTACTACTTCGATGTGCGATATCATTACATGATGGGATATGGAAATTACCTCACCCCATACCTCGGTGCTCCTTGGGTCAATACCGCCAAACATCTCTTGGAGGGAGAAGAGGGTGATGCACCTGGAAAACACCTTCCTGCTCTTGATGCATTCAAGGAGAAATTACCAGCACCCAAGGTTCCTCCTAATGCCACCCACACCCAGACGTAAGCTATGTCCCTATCGAATATGGGATGAAGCTGACAGTACAGTCTACACCCCCACTTCACTCATCGAGAATCACCTGCTTTCGTAGCAGTCTTCCTCAACTTGTTTAACGACACATCCCTCCCAAACCCCTCATCAGTAGACCCAGCACTAGACCACAGACCTTTGAACAGGCAATGGCGAACTTCTCACCTCGTTTCGTTCCTCGGTAACATTGCTCTTGAGCGATTCGAATGTGCCCCCGAGACTGAAGGTGGAGAGGCAGGCGAATACGTTAGAGCCATGGTCAATGGTCGAGAGAAGGTAATGGGAGGATGTGAAGATGGAGTTGGAGCAAGTTGTAAATGGGAGAGCTGGAAGAATTGGTTGGAACAGAGAAACGAGAAGTGGGGCGATTGGGCTAGCGTTTGTGAGAAAAAGAAGGATTAGGGATTTCTTTCTTTCAAAGGCGCAGTGAGGTGAAGGAGTAGGACATTCGGCTCTCGGTTTCAAGCAATCTGTTTCTATTTGGCATACATGTATCGTTGGCGCGTCGGTCAAGATGAAGACAATCTCGCTTCTCGAAGCTATGGGTGTACTGAGCAGATGTCCTGGCACCATCTCCTCATTGACTACTTGACTACTATGATCAAGACAGGAGGACCCCCAGGAACTCGTTGGATCAGGAGAAGACAAAGGAGATCTCGGAGTCGAAGTGAAGAAGTATAGCAGAGAAGAAAGGAGTGCTGGGATACAAAGGGGTATATGATCACCTGTGCTTTGGCCATGACCTGCACTTACCCACTTGACTCTATACCGAGCACCATTGCGAGCTTGACCGATTGAATCCTCCCACAAGTCCAAGATGGTCAATATAAATGCTCATCTGATCCATCACCCTTTCGTTAATCCCCAAGAGTGAGTTGGTTCCTGTGATACGCGATGCGCCCATTGCACTGTGGCTAAGATCAGGATCCCTATGCCGACTATCGTTCTTCCCGGGGGAGGTCGCCTGGCGATCTACCCAACAGTCAAGACTCGTTATCCTGGACCCGGATTCGGGATTGGTGCTGGTGTACGTGTCCATCCACTCTTGCCCTTGCAACTCAGCTGACCCAATAGGTAATGGGCATGCCACATCCCCTCGGTGGCAGGTCCAATCGTGGCCATGCCAGTAGTCTAGTTGACAAACAGGTCCACTCGCTTGGGGATGCGGAATGGGATTAGACGGTACTGCAGCTTCATACAGGCGATATACCGGTCTCGGCGGGTCAGTACTTCCACGGAAACGGAACACTGTAAGCGATATCATATAGCTGATAAGTAGGATGTTGACAGGTTACCCATTAGGTATGCAAATGCCAGGTCGACCTGGTTTGGGTGGTTATTGGGGAGTAAGTATTCCATTAGTTTTTCCGTGGATTGACCGATGTGATAGGATTATTTGCTGATATATCAGGGATGGATCGTGAGGGATTAAAACTGCGATCAGCACTAGCAGGGGTGCGGGTAGTATGCTGTGCTGTCGATGCATGCTATCATTGGTTGTTCATTGTCATGCATCGTATTGAGCGTGAGAATGGGGTTCATAAGCGATTGCTTCACTCAGGCGGTCACACTCGAGTAGTGATGTATGACGTGTTAATATACGCGTATAGTATTAAGTGAGCCAGACAGGAATCACCCTGAGAGTGAGTGAGTGAGAGTGACCGGTTAGATAGTAGTAGTAGTAGTAGTACCACCTTCATATACACTACAGATACATCTCTTCATACCCATCACCCACCCACACCCAGTATGCGGCTTCGATAAATGAATCCACAAAGAACAGACCTAAGGCATCGACGTATCTTCTCTTCTCCAGTCGAATCACACAAACAAGATCCACTCGAGGCAAACAACGACAACAGCAACAACGGTAACAGAAACCACGTCCAATCCATCAGCGTAGATTATACAGCCCGTATCCCGCGCTCTCAATCACTTAATACACGTCTTAACGCGTAAGTATCAGGCCTGATCACTGCTAGAAACATCAAAAGGATCCCGCTGAATTAAGGTCCTTTGGGAATAACAGTCCCACTCCCTTCAATCACAATCACAATCGCTCTACGCTCCGTACTCGAAGTACACCCATCAAGAGCAAGATGCCCTTTTTGCAATCCATCACTTCATTCTTTTCACCTTCGAGCGATCACGGCGCTGGCACCAAGAGGGCGACAATGAATTCGACCTTTGACGCTTTTAGTCTACCTACTACTAGTCACGGAGGGCTTGGCAGTCAATTGCGAGATGTTGTGAGTCGACAAGAAGTGGCCTCGATGATGTGGGGCATCAACTAATCCATAGCCTTCCGCGGCAGATAGCGTATCTGGCTCACCAGGTCCAAGCAGAAGATCAAGCTATGCCTACCCCCCACCCGCCGAGGCATAGTAAGTACTTGCAACAGCTGACGTGAGCCCATGCTCATGATCAGCCGCCCAGCAATGGCATACTTCCCACCACTATCACACACGTTTCACCGCCTACGCAATGCCCTCGCCGACTCCTTCCCAGAACTCCTTGAAACGCTAAACCCGCCTGCGGATCCAATTCTCTTGGCACAATTCGAAGCTGAACTCGGATGCCCCCTTCCACCACCCGTACGCGATTCCTTCTTGATTGCCGATGGACAAGACCTTGAAGCTTCTAATGGTACTGGTGGACTATTCTTTGGATTACATCTACTGCCTTTAGAGGAAGTGGTGCGGGAATGGCAGTTTTGGAGACAGGCCGAACATGATCCTAGTTCTGGTCAGAATGAGGCTGTGCTCGCAACTATGGCCTCGGTACCTCCTGGATGGATCAAGTCGTTGTACGCCTGCAGGGGCTGGCTACCGCTCATTACGGATCGATCTGGAAATTATATCGGAGTAGATCTAGATCCAGGACAAGGTGGATCATGGGGACAAGTAATCATTTTCGGACGTGATTTCGACAGGAAATGTGTTTTGTATAAAGGAGAAGGAGATGGAGGATGGGGGAAATGGTTGGCTTCATTCACGGACGAACTAGAATCAGGTGATGGATGGGAAGCGGAAAAGAGCAATTCATCAGATGAAGAGGATGAAATTGGATATACGTCTTATACAGGCGGAGGATCATATGGCGAGTCTGGAAGAGGATTGAGATTGGCAGGAGAGTACAAGGGATGGAACGTTCTTGAAGCATGGTGGGATAAGAGTGTTTCAAAGTGGGAGACACAAGGGCTAGGAATGGATATTGAAGCGATTGAGAGGGGATTGGAAGAGGCCAGGCGACTGGCCGGTGTGGAAGGAGAGGCCAAGGGGAAAGAAAGGGAGGCGAGGGCCGGCTCACGAACCGCAGAGATGGCTGCTCAAGAGACGATTTCGGGTAAGTTGTATGAGCACTGGTTTCGTATCAAGCTGACGAGCAGTTTACGGCTCTCCCCAATTGCAAGCTCCTCCTACACCCACCCCCAACGACTCTGATGCTCTTCTACCTCCCGCCTCGCCTGATGTCAATTCCACAGCGCAAATCCCAAAGATCCGTCATCCCGCTCCATCTCCTGTACGAGTCATTACACCCGTCAACACACTTGATCATCCATTGAAATCGGCAAATCTCCTCTCCCCACCTGTTCAGGGTGCTCCACGACCAAAGCGTCAATCTCGCGCGCCAGCTCCTACACCGCTCGATCTTCCCACTCGAGCAGATATGCAAGCCATGAATGCGATCGCGACGGCCGAGACTAGCGGACTACGAGGAGGATGGATCATGCATACCGACACTTCCTCTTCTTCTGCCGCTCGACGTTCTCAAGCTGGTTCTTCAAGTATGTCGGCAAGCAGTTCGAGAACAGGACATGGATACCGTCAATCTGTCGATGCTGAGATGGTCGAGATTGATCTTGAAGGTGGAAAAGCCGACGCGTTTGGATCTCCAACAATGTCGCATGAAGATCTTGCGGCTCAATATCGAGAAGAGCGATTGTCACTCTCTGGACTTGAACATCGTCGGTCTTCACCCGTCATTTCACCTCATCACTCCCGACCTACTTCTCCTTCTCCTCTGTCTATCGAGACGACGATGCCGTACGATTACGACTCTACACCACGAGCCACACCTCGTGAAGGGAATCTAACAATCACTCCCTCTCCCACTTCTTTCGCTGCCACAAGTCCTATCCGGCCCCCACCACGTCTGGGAAGTCACTCCGATCGAGGCATGCGCGCGACCACCCCAGATGGAGAAGGCAAAGATAAAGAAGTAGTTCGTGGAAGTGATCGAATCGATTACGAAAGAGAACGCCGACGACCAAGGGGTGAACGTGAATCAAGTGTAACTTCCTCTGTTGGATCTCAAGATGGTCTATTGAATGGAAGCGGAGCAAGTTCGCGCGCAAATTCCCCTCCACCCCACTTTATCTCTCCAGCATCTTCACCTGCGCCCATCAGTCCTACTCAGACTGCTGTCCCCGATCTAATGTCTCCGACCCCAACCATGTCTAGTACGGCGTCAGGTGAATCTATGGGGAAACCATTACCGCATCCGCAACCCCCTTCAAAGACGCCCACGGCATCTAGACATAAAGCAACGGGAAGTATTGTCGCACAGAGGAAACAGGCGTTGGAAGCTGCTATGGGTGGACTGGATGTGAATGGCAAGCGCTAGGTCCGCTAGGTCATTTGCTAGTTTCAAACCATGAAATGATATTGTATGCGCACTGAATTGTGGTATCGAGTCTGCTGTGCACGGATCACAAGGGCCTGATCAGACTGCACTCATGGTTACTGAAACCAATGACGATTAAGCTTGCGCAAGGCAATACAGCTGATGGAGACAGAGGTATTCACATATATTTACAACCTTCGAGTACGACAGACCAAATCCCTACTCAGGTGAGATTCGGAGGACCCATCAATCCCCAAGGTGATCCCGCCGACATCGCAACTACTCTCCCTCGATCTTCATCTACCAACAAGTTCCCCAGCCAAGCCCAGAACCCTTGACTTTCATCTTGTATCAATCTCGCTTGTCGACCGTGTCCGACCCTCCTTCCCCAAAGGTCCGGGTTCTGGGTAGCGTGGAAATATCGAAGAGCGGCACGTTGAGCTCGGCTGGTCGGTGGGATATCAGGCTTGGGGTTCGTAGGTCTGTGACCTGGAGCTGGTGATGGGGGTCTTTCAGGCTCGGGATCAGGATCAGGACTTGGACTGGATGGACTTGAGTGAAGAGAAGAGGGAGTGGGGGAGGCGTCGGTGTTGAACATGAGATTATGCTGCGTGATTGCAAATGCGTAATTACCTCTATCAGTAGCTTGATCAGAGAGGGTGTAAGCAGGTAAGGGGTGGTATTGAGTTTGGGTTTGGGGTGAGGATGAGTATGCGGGTGGTAAATCAGCGGAGGCGTGGGGAGTTGTGGTGGGCATGGTGCAGGATTAATGGCGCTGAATGAGATGGAAGTCCTGAGTTCTAAGAGACGATGGTTGATGGTTGCAAGGAGAAATAGGTAAGTAAAGTGCTTGGAAGCCGCTAGCGTACTGATATATGCCTAGGGCCATGCGAGCAACCCCCTAAAACTCTTTTCAAAACTATGATTCTTACATGTCAGACACACCCGTCCTTTCATCCGAATCATGGATCAATGGATCGATGTGAAGGGAGGGAGATACTGGAACCTGCCAGCCAGGTCAGTGAGTGGAGCATGAAAGGTCAGGCAAGGCGAGAGCATCTTTAAAGGGACAGTGTCTGGGCTCCTCCCAGTCTGGAGTCGCTTCACTCCACCGCTTGATCATCGAACATCCCTAATATGAACCTCACCAGATTTCCACCAGAAAACCAAGATACAGGATTGCAACTTCCAAAACTCGAAATCACCCCTGCTCACAATCTTCCCCCCTCTTCGACTCCGACTCAACACCTATCTCCTGTCATATCCACTCTCGGAGCAGAAGCAAAGAAGGCACTCGAAATGATAGGCGGTTGGTGGAAGATCAAGAGCTATGATCCGAGGGTCAGAGTAAGGGGATTGACAGTTCCAGGTCCCCGAGCAGCAAGGCATCGAGAACAGGAGTAAATGTGGGAACGAGTGATTTGCATACAGTACATACCACTTTCATACTCGTGTCAACTGTATCTCTACCTACAATCATTGTTAATTGCTCTATACACAGATATGTACCCCTTTACAATGTATAAACGAATGTCCGACGAACCCAACAACAAACGGTCGACAGGACCTAGACATCATGTCCACCCCCATCAACATTGAATAATCTAATTAGATCTCCAATACTCAACCTTCCCAATTTGCCTCCTTCACCTTCACCAAGCGCTCCATCTGCCAGTTTCCTCTTATTCTCCTGAAGATCTCGGATACGTTCATCGATACTATTCTTGACGCATAAACGCCTCACATCAACCTCTTTGACTTGTCCAATTCGATGACATCGATCAACTGCTTGATCCTCTGTTCTTGTCAGCGGTGGTACTGACTGACGCAAGGAAAGACATACCGGTAGCAGCGTTCCAAGCTAGATCAAGGGCAATCACGACGTTCGAGACCGTCAGATTCAACCCAACACCTCCAGCTTTCAAACTAAGCAATAAGACTCTATTCTGTCCGCCTTCCAGGTCGGGAGGAGTATTGAAGGAATTCAAAGTCGCCTGACGATCCCCAGCTTTCATTGATCCTTGATATTGTAGCGCAGAAATCCCATTTGCCTGTAAATATGCTCCACATAGATCGAGGAAGGAAGTGAATTGAGAGTATGCGACGACTTTCACGGTCGGATCTTGAAGTTTCTCCTGGATGACAGCGAAGAGATGACGCATCTTTGTCGAAGGGGTGATATCGATTTCGTCAAAATTGATAGCTTCTGGCTTTTTGTCTGGAGTCTCTTCTGCCTTGACCTTCTCTTTGTAATCGACAGCTTTGCCTTTACCTTTCGACATGACCAGCTTCTTCAAAGCAGGCTTGACATCCTCCTCGGGGTCCTCAGACTTCACATCAGCACAAGTCCACCACGCTCGGCCGACACTCACAGGTCGTTTGCCCAAGTTGGTACCATTCGAGGTCGAGGCCTCGCCGTCCACTTGAGGCTTGATATCGGCCTGTTCCTCTGGGTTGAAGAACGCCGAAGCCCTAAACACCCTCTCCCTCGAAATAGGTTCACGACAAAGAGGACATTGTCGCATGTTCTTCTCCAGCTGGGCCTCCGTCAAATCACTAGTCCTGGGCGCATCATTCCATAGATTCTCCATACAAGTGGCGCAATAGCTATGACAACACTCGGTGACTCTTTCGGCGTGTTCATGTTCGTAAGGCTCGAAGCAAATTGAGCATTCGGTACCGAGTTGATTGGATTCTTCAGCGCCGTCCGGGTGTTTCTGAACTTCCTTCCATCGATCTTCGAGCATCTGAGCAACCTTGTCGACATATTCCTGACCCATGTGTTCAATAGCTCGTTGAAGTTCCTTCATATCGTCAAGTAGGGCGGCGTCTCGAGTACCCATGAGCTCTTCATCACTAATAACGACATCTTCAGGGTGTGCAGCGTCCTCAGCTCGACGAGTCAAGAGGAAGGGATGGGAAGTTGCCTGTTTGAGTCGCTGTTCATCAGTATCAACCCTCTGTCTCACGCAGAAACATACGACAAGCATGACCTGGATATCAGCACTACCCCTCGAAAATCAGGCATGACGTACCAAGACCATTGAATAGTGTTTCAAGACAGTACCTCGCTTGAGCATAGCATTGAACTTGACCTGCATCCTGTTTTCGATGGATGTATAAATATGTCGTTCATCGACCGTTAGATCAAGTTCGTCCCAAGTAATGACTTTAGGTGGAAGATTCAAGAGACGGACGCCATTCAAAGTCGAGTCCTTGTTCCTTCTGATAGAGCAGGTCTTTAGGATCGCCTATGATATCAGTCATTCTGTCGTATGTGTCCTGCCAATCTGTCTCACCTGCATTCGCTTTACTGCCAGGTTTGGCTTCTTCTTCTCCACCTTCATGATATGTGCATTGAATTCTTTCCACTCGGCCTGGGGACTGATATTGAGGAAATGTAACAGGGGATATAGATCTCCGAGAGTGTTCATGACGGGTGTACCGGTCAAGCACCATCTATAGACCGAATTGAGATCCCATGCAGCTGAGGATGCTCGAGTGGTCTTGTTCCTGATCGAATGGGCTTCATCCAGAATCACACGGTACCACATGACCTTGAATAATGGACCTGGAGATCAGCGACTCTCCTCATACCCAGAGCCAGTAGTGAGACCTACCCTGCTTGAGAGGGTCAGTGAGGCTGATTATCCCATCGTCGGAATCATCATCATCATTTGGTCTAGCCTTCGCTTTGCCTTTTCGTTTCTCCTTCATCAGCTCTATCGATCGTGAAGCAAAGGATCGACATACCGTTTTCCCATGTTCAGCAGACAATATTCCATAGGTCGTGAGAACGACGTCGTATCGCTTCAACTCGTTGGCACTGCCAGTTCGCTTTCCACCCCAATGAATCAGGACTTTTCGTCGGCTAGTCGTCTTGGATTCAATCTCGGCCTTCCACCTGAAATCAGCGGGGCACGCAGGAAGAGGGCCGAACGTACTGCTCCAGTAGAGCCAGAGGTGCTACAACGAGCGTGGTCTTGACCTTTCGATCTTCAGACGGATGACCAGCGATGACCGCAATTGACGACAATGTCTTGCCCAAACCCATGGAGTCTACATGTCAGTATGACAAATTGTCAAGCGAGAAACACATACCAGCAAGCAGACCTCCTCTCATCTTAGGCTTCTTTTCCTGCTCGATCATGAATTTGACCCCCAATACTTGCTGCCATGTTCAGTCCGACTCATCTATCAGCAGATCCTGGACTTACATGTGGCATGAGCGTTACCGAAAGATCCTTGTAACGGTGCTGCAGATCTTGAAGTTCTAGATATTGCAAAGCTCCTTCGACGTCTTGATCCTCGTCGAAAGAGTTCAAGGAATTCGTAAAGAACTCTTGAAGACTGATTGTCAGCCCTTGGCATCGCCCAAAACTCACTTATCAGGCCTGTTGGGTTCTGCAAAGTACTCCTCAAATTCCTCCATGCCCGGCATGGGGGGCAGAGCTGCCTGACCCATTCGTCCGAGCGCACCATCTAAGCCTAAAGCGGAGCGTATGCTAGCTCCAACCTCGAGTGAAATTCCAGTCGGATTGATCAAAAACTTCCTGACTACGTCCAGGTTCTCGAGTGGATTGAAAGGTGGTGCTGCGGGTCCGGGGCCCGCCCCTCCGATTGAGACGACAGGTTTGGTGTCTGGCCTGCCCGACCAAGTCCCAGGTGCTGGTTCTGGGAAAGTCATTGGGGCGTCAGGTTTGACGTCCATCTTACCAGGAAAAGCCCCGGGCATACCGCCGTAGCGTACTTGTCCAGGGGTCGAGTATGCCGGAGTAGGTAGGTTGGGTCCGACAATCGACGGGCGTGATGCAATAGGCACAAGAGGTCGGGAAGATGGGCCGGCGACGGCATTCTGGCTACGAGAATGGGAGGAGAAAGGCTTTGGTATCAGCGTTGGTCGCTATAGCAGAGATCACACTCACATCGGCTCTAGGTCCAGTGGGAGAGGATGATGGAGATGGCTTATCAAAGCTCTTCACAAGGCTTTTTATCGAAGGGACAATCCTCGTGATTACCTCCGGTGGAGGGATCCATGTGGTCGAAGTAGCGGACAAGGTCATGTACAATTCAACCTGGTGATATCGATCGGCAACGGCTTTACGATTATAATCGTTCTTAGTGGCCCTGACATGTTAGCTATATGTTGTAACCAAGGTGACGGGACTTACCCCGCACCAAACGCTCTATGCGCGATTCTGAGATGAGCCAATTCTCGTTGATAACGATCTTGGACTTCCCGTCTGGGTAGGGCGGAGGCCTTCTTGGGTGCTTTCTCCTTACCTACTTGGTCAGTAGAGCTAGCTGACGAGAAATGAGAGTGGTCATACCATTAGGCTGACTAGAGTTGAAACTCTGCGATCGACTCGGTGCACTGACGAGTTGCCTGGATGAAGATGACTGAGACGATCCCCTCTGAGAGGATACAGGAGGCTTGATATCTTGGTCTCGGACTATGATAGGCGGGACTTTATTGGATTTTCGCATACCAGGCGGAATCCTATCGTCGAGAAGTTCGACGACATCATCATCGTCATCATCGCTCACGTCCGTGATGAGGGCTCTACCTTTGTTGGAAGCCGAGCCGAAGGTCGACGAGCCAAATGGCTTAAGTGCGCGATCTCGACTACTAGACATTGATCGTGAAGTCCAGGAATTGGGATCTATAGGTTGAAGAGCGTTCGTCGAGCCGGTCGTCAAGCGGTCAGGCACTCGGGTCGGAGAGGATTGACGATCCGTCGTCAAGGACCTGGGATTGCTGTGCTTCGAGGATCCGAAAGGACCGGCGACAGCCGATCGAGATCTATCGAGGGTCCTCGACGGCCCAGCGGTACTTGAACCCTCAACTGGGCTGGAGGGGAAGATACCCCTCGCCATGAGTTCATCCTCTCGTTTGGCTTTCTCGTCCATGCTTCGGAGAGTGTTCAGAATATCATCGTGTTCAAAAGGCTCAAAGATAACATCTGATCCTGGCCTATTCGTGTTGAGTGCGCTTTGGGCCGGTGTCGCGAATGGGTCTTTGGTTGCGGTGATTGTGATGCCCTACACGTCAGCTGTATGTAGACCTGTTCGTCTCAGAAGCTTACCTCCTTGCGGCATCTTTCGTTCCGTCCTCGAACGTGTTTGTCTACTTGGCAATGGACCTGGTAATTAGCTCTGATTGCAGGTAGAAGAATGCTGGGTAAGCTGACCTTGAAGTTGAAGAAGCTGCCTAGACCCATCTTCTTTTGTTGGGCGATATTCACAGTTGAATCGGCATCGAGTACGATATCCTACTGGTCAGTGCTATTCCGCATCATTTAAGCAACATACCTCCCAGCAGTAGTCCTCCATACCTGTACAATCAGCATACGGGCACCGATATGTATAAGAGAAATAAGAAAAGGAATGGAGGAAGATACTAACACGTCACACTTCCAAATCCATTCCCGCCTACACTCTGCCCTTCTCGACCAAGTTCCATGATGAAATGTATGTCCATCGGATTGGTCGAGAGAAACGATTGGAGAGCTTGGACATAGTATTCAGGTGCAGGCTGAAAGTCAGCGATGTTTATGAGAGGTCACCTACCTCTGACGTCTACTCAGTTCCAAGTGTGTTCTTCGCCAATTGCTTGATATCTCGAATCGTCATTATGGGTG
>Ga0265797_10004515_pt1 | contig 21174 bp, 24 predicted proteins | sample P2T30metagenome_FD_192433 | JGI IMG/M metagenome (GOLD analysis project Ga0265797, IMG submission 192433) | Plant litter microbial communities from East Loma Ridge, Irvine, California - P2 T30 | ecosystem: Environmental > Terrestrial > Plant litter > Unclassified | place: USA: California...
TTCCTGCAATATTGCTTACGCCAATCTGCCCGCATACACTTTCGTTCCGACCTATGTTATTGAACGATGATATGGCACTGAAGGTCGCCCTTCCCATTACTGGACGCGGCGGCGCCTTCGTCTCATTCGATGGCAAGGGCCGCGTTGAGCTGGGACGTGGAGACGAAGTTGTTGTGCGAGCATCTCAATATCCTTTCCCTACCGTGATGGGCCAGCCGCTTGAGTGGTTTGATAGTATCAGCCGCACATTGAGGTGGAACACCAGAGCTGCGGAGCAGAAGGGGTGGGAGAGAGATGGCGGTGAAGAAGGTGACGATGGACCGAGGATGAACAGTAACGGTGAAGAGGAGTCCGGCTTCGATATTGATTTTGAAGAGGACGAGGCGGTGAGTGCAAAGGACAGTGGGTACGGCGGAGCTGGCAGTGAGGTCGGAAACGGACTTAAGATGGTGTACCGGTGACACGATTTATGAAATGCCTGTCGATCTGTCGACCAGGTTGGCTTCGCTTCGCAGGCAGTAGTTTGAGCAACAATTGCATACACAACGATGAACGGCCGCACGCTAAGATCTCGCGCTACGTCATACTTGTGCATTTTGATCTGTCGTTTGGAGGCGGGCGCGGAGAGGGACGAGGGTGCCAACGTTTTCCTTTGAACGCGATCCGTGCGAAGGCGCTATGGTGGGTCTTTGGGATGGGTACCTCCGTAGTAAGTTCTAGATGCGTTTGCTCTCTTGGATATCAGACCTACGTATGATAGGGATCACGAATGACGATGGCGCGTACAACGAACAGTCATGTCTCCTGCGCGACTTAGTGCTGGGAGGATGCGCAGCCACTGGACGCGAGGAACGATGACGATGTTGTTGAATTCGGTGCGAATAGCGATTGTGATATAGCTTCGAACTCCTTGGGTATCGTGATCGCCCGGCAGGGATATGCTGCAAGATTGCATCGCATGCTGTGCACGGAGCGAGGCGTTCGTTCGTGTGAGGTCGCAACGACTTCGCGTCGTCATGGTCGACGTGGCTGTTTCAAGGCTGGCATATCCACATTCGACGTCAACGTCTTTGTTTATTCAGGAGGGAACGCAATCATACCGAATCTATTTCGAGCAAGCCTGAGGTGCCTGAATAATTATGAGCCCTGCAAACCCTCTCGACTGTGGCACCATGCATCCGCGGGTGCCTCTGCCGAGCCGCCGGGTTGCCGCTTTCGTCTGTCTTGTCTTCTTCAGGTCAGCAGCGGCGGCTCGTTGGGGGCTCAACTCTTCACCACCGCCTGCAGGGCGTTTTACGAGACCTCATCAGCAACCGCCGGTTCCAAACGTTTGGCATACTTCTGCAACGTGACGACTCGTGCCGCGTCAAACTCCTGCGTGGCATTTGCATGTGCCTGCCGAGATAACCTACCACACGTCGTGCCCGGGCGCCCGTGCCGGCGAGGATCGCATAATCGCCTGGACTGAGCTCGTGCATCCGCCAGCTCAATCGCGACCCACAAGGTCATGTCCATGTCCACTGTTTTCCTCCATCTCTTCCAATGGGGCGTGTACCGAGGAACACGAGGATAACACAGCGAACCCTCTCGGCTGCCGACCAGATGCTGTGCTATCAGAGCTATATCGGCTGTTATTCCATTTCAGCAGTCGAACCCTCGAGAAAGCCCACCGCGGATTGTGCATTATCTAAGCGCAGTGGGTGGGGCAAGAAAATTCGCCCAGTCCGCAACGTCTCGCTCTGGCCGCCAACGCTGCCATATGCGGATCCTGTTTTTTCTGCTCCTATCTTAGGTTCTTGTCATGTCTTGGGCGGACGAGGTCCTCTGTGCTGGCTTCCCGCCAGGGATCCGCTGGCCCTACCGTAGAACATGTGGGTTCCTTTGCAGTGCACGCCATGTCTGTGGCTCAAAGCTTATACCGCCACACAACCTTGTCTTTCGATGGTTGTTTCCCTCTCTTATCTTGCTGAATCTTCTGGTGCCTCTCGTTTCATACACAGCAAAGGCGTGCACGGCGTTTCGTTGAGCACAGTCAGCGTCGTGTTCGACCGCATCTGATCTGTTCTTCTTGTTTTGCATCACCCCGACATTTGGATCTACTGCTCATCGGTTGCGAGAGGAGCGAGGTGACTGGTTGTTGGAATTTGTCGCGCAACTCCGACATCCGACCATCGTCGCTTCGTTTCACGGATCGAAGCTTCCTGCTATCTTTGGATTCCTAGGTGCCTCTTGACGACAGCTCCTGACGACAATTTCTACGAACACCTCTTGACGAATTCAGTTTGGCAGACTGCTTTTATTTTCTTCATACACATCGTCTGCTATACATCGCATTTTTCGGATCACTGGCTGCACGTCTCTAATTCTCTTTCGCTACAACATTCTTTGTCTGGATAATCCCGCTGGACGCATAATTTCTGGGATTTCCAAAAGCATCAATACAAGGATTGGGTGGCTGCTGGAATCCTTTGTCTCAATCACTGCCAAACGCACATCGGATTTCTTTCTTCGAAGATGTCTACTCCTGTCGAGGAATACGGGGATCCATTCGGCGACTATGCAGCTGCCAGTGTTCCCACATCGCCCCCACTGGGATCTCCCAAACCAAAAAGCGGTAACATGTCCAGTGCTGACGAGAGCCGACCGCAAAGTCAGGGCCTCGACAAGCCCAAAAAGAAGCGTGTAGGCTTCGGCGAGGATCCTCGTGGCAGAAGCGCACGTAACAGCTATATCGACCTCCCACTGCCGCGAAGAGCTTCACCGCCGCCATCGGGAGCGGTAGAATCTCCCGACAACAGCGGCAAGGTGACACCTGTTGGTGGCGGTCTTTGGCAACCACCTAAGAACAAGGACCTGTTGACGCCCCGGGACGAAAGAGACAGGTCACTGTTTCCCGACTTGACGCCCCAGCAAACTGCACAGATACACAAGGCCTTTGATCCTAACTCTTTGCCACGACCAAGACCTGCCATCAGAAGATCGCCGTCAGACAATGGCACACCCGCAGTCATTACCGAAGAGGATGGCGAAAGCGGCGACGAACAGGGCAAATTGCGACGCAAGAAAGCCCGAGAAGCTTTCGAGCGAGGCAAGCGTCTAGAGCACTCCGAACGTGCAGCATCAGAGCCGAATTCCCGGAATACCTCCCCAGAACGATCGTACCCAAGGTCTGGAAAGTTACGACTTCCCGAATTGCGCATGGATGACATCCCTTTGCAAGAACTCAAGCGCCACAGAAACGAGAGTGCTATCGTAGACGACGATGACGATTTCGACATCTCGCCACCTGCTCTTCACGGTCGAACAAACCTGGATACAACTGAAGCGCACAAACTGGTACGAACACACACTCTTCGCCAGCAAGTTCTGAATGGCGAATCGAGCACAGGCTACCGCTCAGGTGCCACAACGCCTAACGAGGAGTCACATTTCATAGAAGACTATGCTCCACGACCACAGCAGTATCGTGGCGGCGTTCTTGGAGCGCTCCTGAAATTATATAACCAGCCGCAGGAGGATCACCATCGCCGAAGCTCAAGCAACTTGCCAAAGGCTCATCTCCGGTCAAATAGCGGTGATACCGCAATCTACAGTGCGGACCCAACACCAAACAACTCGCCGCCCAGATCAGGTACTTCAACGCCAGATCATCGCCGGTCCTCCTCTCGCCATTGGTACTCACCGAAGGGCAGAAGCCCATCGAACAACTCGCTCGCGCACCTCATTGGATCTTCGGCTTCACTTGGCTCTCCTAGTGTGACGGGTCTCGGCGAACAGGTACAACAGCGCCTGAAGGAGCAGCAAAGGGAGGAAGAGAAGCGTAAAGCTCTTGGAAAGAAATCGCGCAGCTCCAGTGCCATCAATGCTCTGTACAAGAAGAGCCGTCCGAAAATCGCCGAGGAGATTAGGATCACCGTCCACATTGCTGAGACGATTGCAAGGCAGAAGTATCTGATGAAACTGTGCCGCGCTCTGATGCAGTATGGAGCGCCAACACATCGTCTGGAGGAGTACATGTCCATGTCCGCTCGGGTTCTGGAAATCGAGGCTCAGTTCCTCTACATTCCCGGATCCATGATTATGTCCTTTGACGATCCCAACACACATACTACCGAGGTGAAGCTGGTCAAGGTGGCGCAAGGTCTGGATCTTGGAAAACTCAGAGACGTCCACGAGGTTTACAAGGAAGTCGTCCACGATAGAATCGGAGTCGAAGAGGCCACGACGAGGCTTAAGGAAGTCACGTCTCGCAAACCCAAGCATAGTGTGTGGGTCAGAATACCTATTTACGGCCTTGCATCTGTATGCGTCGGACCATTCGCCTTTGGTGCGAGATTGATCGACCTGCCCATTGCGTTCATCCTCGGCTGCATTGTCGGCATCCTCCAGCTTGTTGTCGCTCCTCGCTCGGACCTGTACGCCAACGTCTTCGAAATTGGTGCCGCTGTCGTCACTTCCTTCCTTGCTCGAGCTTTCGGCAGCATCAACGGAGGCAACTTGTTCTGCTTCAGTGCTTTGGCACAATCTTCGATCGCGCTCATCCTACCAGGCTACATCGTTCTGTGTGCATCACTCGAACTACAAAGTCGCAGTATCGTCGCCGGAAGTGTGCGCATGGTGTACGCGATCATCTACTCGTTATTCCTCGGATTCGGTATCACTATCGGTACTGCCGTCTATGGTATAATGGACCGGAATGCGGTTTCGTCGACGACTTGCAAGAACGAGATGCCAAAACACTGGTTCTTCTTCTTTGTGCCGGGATTCACAATGTGCCTCATCATCATCAACCAAGCCAAGTGGAAGCAAGCTCCGATGATGATGATCATCGCATTCGCCGGCTACGTTGTCAACTTCTTCTCCTCGGTGCGCTTCAGCGGCAATAGCCAGGTTTCCAATACCCTTGGAGCTTTGGCTATTGGCGTGATCGCAAACACGTACTCCCGCGTTGGCTCTCGCATTGAGAACCGACTGCTCGATCTCTGGGAAGATACTCTCAGACCTCGATGGAAGTCATTCAAGAGAACGGTTCTACGCATCAAGTCGAAGAAGGACCCTTCAGCTCACCCCAGTAAACTCGAGGAAGGTCTCACTGGTAGTGACGCTGAGTCCATGTTCGTCCGTCAGACCCGTCGCGTCGGTTACGGTCTTGCCGCCGCCGCTATGCTACCTGCCATTTTCGTGCAAGTGCCCTCTGGTCTTGCTGTCTCTGGCTCGTTAGTCTCGGGAATCGCTTCTGCAGACCAAATTACTGGTAACGCCACTAATGGCTCTTCTACATTGGATGCCGCAGCGATTACGGCAGGCGGAGGTCTCAACTCGATTGCTTTTAATGTCGGCTACTCTGTTATTCAGGTCGCGATCGGCATCACGGTCGGCTTGTTTTTGAGCGCGATTGTTGTCTATCCCTTCGGAAAAAAGAGGAGTGGTTTGTTCAGTTTCTAGGTGTTTGTCGTATCCTCTTGGGAACATTCTTTTTTATTTTCAGCGAAGTGATTGCGTGCGATTGGGTTTGGGCCTTTTTTCCGAGTTTTGGGATGCGAGCGAGGTGTTTGATGGGACGGATTCGTCGATTGTGCATACTGATATCCATATAGACCGATTCTTTCGCTTTGGGTTCCATAGATTAATGCCATAATGCCAATATTCCAAAAGAGATCATGAAGGGAATGTCTGTTGGTGAACATGTATTATGATGTCGCCCTAACTGCAACTGTACGTGACGAAAAGGTACCGCTGGTCTCTGAGGTACTCCTCTCAACGTAATCCTGTGACTAGCGTGAGTGTCAACATTAAGGTAGCAACAACAGACCGCCAAGGCGTGGTGAGCAAGTTTGCGTGGTAAAAGCCCGCTCTAGTATGGGACCGTTGCGCTCAACTTGCTGCTTAACACGATCGCATATCGGCTGGCGAGATCGATAGGCGGTCTATCGTACATTAAAGTGCGCAGGTTTGAGTGGTTGTGATTGCGTGGTGCGCTTGTCTCGCTTGTGCAATGGTACGCGTTGTCATGTGGGCGTTGCATCGTCGTGCTCAAAGCATATAGACCTTGGGTGTAGAGCCTTCGAGGGATTGCTTGCCAGTTCTATTCTCTAACAAAACGATATTTTGTTGGAAACGCCCTGATTCGTACAGCAATTGCTGGAAATCTCCAACTATAGACCTGCCTACAATCCACTTCAAACAGAGCCACTCTCAACTTGGGTTTCACCATCCAAGTCCCTTCGTTTCGCAAAGATGGACCACTCCAACATGAACCACCACCACAAGCCCATGACCACAGCGGAAATGCCCATGGCGTTCTTCACATCGACCAACACTTCCTTATACACCACCGCATGGACGCCCAAGACACCAGCACAATACGCCATGACATGCCTCTTCCTCATGCTTCTCTGCGTGGTTTTCCGAGGTCTGCTAGCAGCACGGGGCAACATGCCATGGCTGTTGGCTTTCGTTTCACCGAAGAAGGATACTCCAGAAGAAGTCTCCTGCTGCGCTGAAGAAGACGGATTGCAGAAGACGTTCTCTGGCGAGCTGGCGTCTGGCAGCCAGGACAAGCCAAGCAAAGTATGGGAGATACTGCTAAGGGCCGTTCTGGATACGTCGCTGGCGATAGTCAGTTATCTGTTGTGAGTTTTTCAGATCACTATTGTGCTCTTTGGCCTTGGCTAATTTCGGATAGGATGCTGGCTGTGATGACGATGAATACTGGATACTTCATTTCGGTGTTGATTGGGACGTTCGCAGGAAGCGTGCTGTTGGGTGCACACACGGGCGCTGCAGGTCACTGATGTAAAATGTGCTGACAGACGCGAATCTCATGATGGCATGGATTAGACTCGACCAGGAATTATGAATAATGAATCTCGTATTTGACTCTTCGCTCGAATGCAGTCTGATGACGTCTATTTGCATAGATCTATTTGACGGGCTACCTTGTTCTTCAAAGGAGCGCTTAGGCTGTCATTATTGTGAAACATTGGGCTACATTGGGGCGCGATCTGAGTCGGAATTATGGTCAGCGAATATGGTCGATAACCACAGTCATGAGGAAGTTGATTCTACAAGTGACGGACCGCTGTTATGTACTGGATCCAGAGTGCCGGAGCCGACGTCCATCTCATCTCGAGCCGCGCCCTCGACTCCGTTCTGAAAGAATAAAAAAAATCGTAGCTGCGACAGGCGTAGATCTTTGCTACGCGCACCATTTTCCACTGCGTTGTTCCATCTCCTGCCGTTTCATATGCCTTCTTCCATGCCGACCTGTCTCCACCAAGGAGTTTCAGTAGTTGCGTTGACCATACTCTCCGCATCGCCGACCTGGCGCCTCGCACTGACTTCGCGACCCTTGCTTAAATCTCCTCCACCGCTTCCAGCTCTGCTCTTCAGCTTCATTGCCATGCTTGAAAGCGTCAAGCTGGGCATTTCCCTCTGTTGTCTTCCGACGCGCGTCAATCCCTGGGATGAACGGGAGGTTGCCATCCCGGAGCTTCCAGCAAAGCCGCTACCGCGGCTCTGCGTGGACCCGTTCATCCATTCATCCCTCATGACTGGTCGCTGTCACTGCAGCGGCTCGGAACTTGACGATAGGCGGTTCAAGTGCAAGTAGACGTCGGTACCATAGCCTTCCATGCTGATGAGCTTCAGATCGCCGCCAAAGTAGCGTGCGTACAAGCGAGAGATGGGTAGACCGTAACCGAAGCCAGCCATGGGTGCCTTGAAGTCGGATTTGTTGAAATCCGGGTCCAAATTGGGTGTTTGGTCGACGGTGGTGTACATGTATGTCCAGACTAGCGGTATGCTACTGCGAGGAATTCCTCCACCTTCGTCGCTAATCTTGATGGTGATATCTTCGCGTCCCTCACTTACGATGACTTGAGTGACAGGGAACTCCTCCTTGTCCGCGCCGTGAGTTTCAACAACGGCTCGCAAGCTGTTCTTGAGGGTTTCGAAAAGCATGTGGGAGAGATGGCCAGGCACGTACATAAAGTTGAGGTCAGGCGGGCAGACCAGACGGACCTTCGGCGCATCGAACAGACCATAGTGGTCCTCGCAAACGAAACGTGCGTTTTCAATGGCTTCCTGCGCCAAGTCTCGCACGTTGGTATTTGTGCAAATTATGCCGACATAGTTGGGGTCTGTGTGTGTCCGTTGATCAGTCAGAGCGATATGTTGTCCAATGAGCATGCGTATTCCTATACGGCTCATGTAAAAGCGGTCCAAGAAAGCCTGGATATTGTGGTCTATCTGCATCCGTTGTCGTTTCCGTTTGTACTCCAAGATGCCTTGTGCAACAGTGGTTACAACAGGGTCGTGTCTCCGCTTAATTTTCTCAAGAGTTGCCGCGAACTTGTTGTTGTAATCCGCAAGCTCCGGCGGCCAGTGTCCATTGTCTTCGGCAGTGCCTGTGTAGTACTTCCGTAGACCATTCACTCTTGACTCGCTGTGTCCGTTCTCTTTCTCTGCTTTCTTCGCAGGCTGTGATCGATATTGACCAGGCTTAACGCTTGGGTTCTCGGAGGTCTCGCTCAAAGCTTTGGCGGCTCTGGGATTTTTGATGGGTCTTGATAGACGTTCTTTGACCTCTGCCGTCAGACTGGGCTTTGGCAGTGTTGTGATTTCCTGCAGATGTGAGTTTTCAAGCCCAGATATGCCTTACGTCGTTTCTTCTTACCTCGAATGATTGCGCATACCACTCTTGTACCCTTTTAATACTCGGCATCTCATTCAAGCCATCTGGTAGATCTGCCAGCTCTTCTACACGGTGCGCCAATCGAATAGGCAGCTCTTCAGAGAGGAATTGTGAGGCGCGGAACAATGTGCCTAGAGCGCTTCCTGTCAGACACACTCTACCGTGCTCAATGTCGGAGAATACGCTGACTTACCCGTTGAAGGATTGCTGCCGAATTGCACCCTGTGATTGTCGCCGTCAGTACGAGAGACACCCTCAGCCCGACATCGGCGCTCGCAGTAGCAGTTCCTCGTCCAAATGGTTCGTACATTTGTCTTAGCGACACACCCGTAGCAGGGAAGTTCGCATAGTGCTTGATCATGTTGGACAGCTCAGCTGTCGCTTTCCAGGCCATTTTGCTGGCGAGAAGGGGGCACAAGGCCCGAAGGCCTTAGCCTGGACAAATTGAGTGGGTGCAGTTATAGGCCCTCCACGCCGCGAAGTTGGCAGGAGACACGGTCGCGGGCGACGAGACGGACAGAGGATGGATGCGGAGTGGGCAATGAGAATAGCGATAGAGCGAAACAGGCGTGAGTAGTGAGAGAGAGTCGACAACAATGGGCCGGCTCTCGTGACTCGGAAAGTAGTCGAATAGCCAGACGTCAGTAGGAAGCTCTGCCCGCGCACAGCACAGCAGAAGCCGCTCGGCCGAGGCTCTAGCTGCTCTAGGCCGCATACAGTCATCATATGCTTCAGCTGCAGCCTCGCGAGTCTCTGCGGCGAAACCAGACTCTTATCAGAGTTCACGCTTGTAGCCGTGCGCTGGGTGTGAACCGCCTGTGTTGGCAATAATAGCAACTCAACTCAATGGCACTGTATGTTTTTCCATCATGTTTCTGTCATTCCACCGTCTCCTCCTGCGCGTGTTTTGTCACATGTCCATCATAGCCGAATACACCAGAGAAGAAGCAAACCAACGGAGGCCTATCCGCGGCTTCCAACTACCCCAGACGATGCGTTATGCTTTATTGGGCGGAGAGGCACGCGAGCAGGACCGCAGACTGTCGGGGGTTTCCGGGTCAGGATACCTGATATGTACATAGGTACCTTGCTCGTGTTGCACTACTCGGAGGACATCACACCAGTGCTACATTGCTCATTGGAGGAGAAAAATCTAGATCAAGAGCAACGGATACCCATTCGACCAAGACCGAAAGGACGGGAATGTGTGGACTCGTTGTCTCACGCAATCACAATAGACCAATCGAGTGTCTTCCGTCGAAGGAGTTGTATATGCACGACTTCGGCTTAGGAGATCAGCTATGCTGGCCTGAACTATGGTCAATTTTGGTAAATGTTAAAGCTTGAAACACAGAGGGATGCTTAACTACACATTTTGAGAGCAATGGGCTGATCGAGACTGCATGCTGGCCATTCGAAGATTCCCACAATCGTGTCGATTGGATCTCGACGGCATGTGTACGCATCCTGGTATCGACGTGATATGTCGGAACGCAGACAACAACCGGGCTGCATTGGTAGGTTTGAGCATCATCGCTGAATTGTCTACCAATTTCCAAGGTCGCCAAGTGTAGATAAAGCGAAACATATCTTGGACAAATTCGATTGAGCGAGAGATGTGAGCAAAAGTAAAAAGAACTCTCACAGGGCAAGCTCACAATCAATGCACATGAGTCTAAGCACAGTGTTCTCACTATCTACCAAGCGAATATCAACAGGCGTGGTCGACAATCGAGATAGGACTACTGTTGACATACGAGCACAGCTCCATTCGTATCTCAACTTCTTGTATGCTCTTATGATTGAATCAGATCCAGTTGTACCAATGCTCATCATTGAGACACGGCCATTGAAGCGACCCAAGCTGTAAGCAAGATCATGCACAAGCACTGAACTGTCTGCGAGCAGCGGTGCGTCTCAAATCACCATCTTTTTCGGGCTCTGGTTGCAGCTTCATCAGCAAGATCTTGTGATACTGCAAGCCTTCACTTGATAGCTCCGAGGCTCAAAGCTCACATGAGTGGCACGAGGCATCATTACGAGTACTCTTCACTACCTGTGCACCAAAGCCACAAGTGACTCGGCACATCAACTCGACCAACCTCTCGCGACAACACACCACCTTCCACCCTCAAGCATCACCACTTTCTCAAAACAACAACCACTTGATCTCAATACCAGAAAACACCAACCATCTGACGACAACCAAACAACCACCTCAGCCAACATGTGCACCTTCACACCCTACCTCTTCCCCAACTGCCGCTGCCCCCAAATCACCACAGGCCCACTTAACCTTTGCTTGTTCGCCACCCGCACCGGCGAGAAATGCCCCAGACCAAACCGAGAACTCCTGCAAAAGCGTCCAGGAACCTGCGGCCCGTGCAAACAAGCGCAGGTAGCGAGAGAGAAGGCGAAGGCAGAAGCAGAGGCCAAGGCGCGGGCCGGAAGAGAGGACAGTCTTGTCGACGCAGCTTCTGGCTCAGGCGCAGACACAGGCGCGGGTCTGGCGAGGTCAGCTTCCAAGAGCAGCGTGGGAGGGAAAGGGAGGAGGAAATCGGGGAGCGCGAAATCAGCAGGCGAGAGCAAGCGAGTGACGAGGAGCGGAGCAAAAGCGACGCTGCCTACAAGATGAACGATTCTACCATATCATGTGCTGTGGTATAGTGGCAGGGGTGCGTTGAAAGAGGCGACGACTTCAGGAGAGATGATCCTGTGCCGGCGGTCACACAAGTTCAAGGGCTCACGGGGATGCGGTTATCTTGAGAACAAGAACTATCTCGTAACATGAAGCGCGAGATGACTTTGCTGAGAACACAAGTGAGAAAGAAGAGATTACTCCTGATTCGAGATAGACTAATCTGTATACCACCTTTTATAAAGTGAAAAGTGTTACAATAGATACAAAAAAAAAAAAGCCAACGAGATGCCCCCAATTGCACCCACGCAATCACGGGGTTACTTCCAACACAGAACGCCGTTCTTCCAATGCAGACATACGCGTCATAATCGTCAGCAAGCCAGTGAGGTTTTTCACATCACAGCGATGAAGTGCAGATACCTAAGACTGCTGCTCAACAGCGCCACTCGACGGTGCCGCAGGGCCGCCATCCACAGTCTTTGGGCTGCTGCGACGGCTTTCCTGTTTGGTCGAACGCTTGTCATCGTCGCCGCTGTCGTCATAGTTGTCATCAATGTCCATCTTCCGCGCTGCAGGCTCGTACACTGGTGCGGGCTGAGGCGGTGGCGCACGCTGTTCCTCTTCCCTAGGAGGTGCAGACATGCGTGGCGGGGAAGGCTGGCTGATGGTTTGCATGGATGGCAGACTCTGAGGTGCGGGAGGAGCAGGCGGGTGGTGTGCAGCCTCAGATGGGTGGTACGTAGAAGAAGGGCGCTGCTCGTCCAATCTCCTCATCTCAGAAGGACTACGGTTGGGCGGTGTTGATACCTTCATAGGCTGAGGAGATGAGCGTTGCATCTTGATCTCGTCAAGCCTCGTACGTGACTCCTCGGTCGCAGGCCTCTTGACGCTCTGGTCATCTTCCCACTCACGGATGCGCTTTGGGGCAGTGCTGCTGGGCCTCTCCTCCCTCTCACGCGCGGCAGCGTCAGCGGCGAACTGCGCGTTAGAAGGTGGCGGCGCTCCACTGGCAATCTGCGGCATACTCGTGTTCGGGTGATGCTCGTAGGGCGTCCTTGGGAAACCACCGCCAGGCGAAGGTGCAGGGTTGTTGACAATAGGCCTGATTTCAGTGCGAGGACTGGGTGGGCGATTGAAGCTTGGGACTGGAGTGTGGCTCGTTAGCGGCTGAATGCCGTTCGATGGAGGAGGCGGCGGCGCACCGCCTTGACCGAAAAGTGGCGGTGGACCTTGACCCTGGAGCTGCTGCTGCGGCGGCGGCTGGGGAGGACCCTGCGGTGTTCCGAATGCAGGATGCTGAGGTGGGAGGTTTGCAGGCGCTGGCTGATAAGGAGTGGATTGCTGGTTTTTAGGAGAAGGAGAGAGGCCGCGGTGAGCGGGTGGTGGTGGGCGCTGAGGCTCCTGATACGGTCTAAGGGTATCCTGACGAGGTGGACTGGGCCCACGGGATGCCATGGGAGGCTGCGGCTGCGGCATGCGATCTCTGTTGTCATACTGGTTGAGAGGAGGTGGCGGTGCTGGAGGGTTCTGCAGCTCTGCAATCCTGTTGCCTCCCCAGTTGCCGCCAGTGGCAAGAGGTGGCGGTGCTGGTCCGGCAGGAGGGCCATTGTGCGCCTGTCCACCCCATGGCTGACCTGGAGGTCCGCCAAGTGCACCTGGCTGGTAAGCCTGAGGGTGCACGTCCTGGGGAAGAGGTGCGCCGGCTTGGTTAGGAAGACCGTTTGTGGGCTGTCCCTTGAGCAAAGCAAGACGGGCCTTGATGTGGACGTTGGTGGGATCAAGATCAGCGGCCCTAGTGTATGCGTCGAGCGCATCACTTGTCTGGTTGTTGCAGGACTCGTACAGCGTGCCAAGATCGTACCAAACCTCAGAAATGTTAGGGTTGAGGCGAATGGCGCGAGAGTACGCGTCAAGCGCGTCGCGGTACTGGTTGATCTGGTAGTAGAGGACACCAATCGAGCACCAGAATGTCGGGTTGCGGCCATCACGGTAGACTGCTTGCTGGTAGGCCTCGTAGGCCTTGGGGTACTTCTGTTGCGACATGTAGCATCGGCCGAGAAGGTACCAACTCTGGGCGTCATTCTGGTCTGGTAATGGTCAGTAAAGTGATTTAGATGGGAATGTAAAGCGATCGACGACATACCTGAGGCAACAGATTTCTCCAAATATTCAATGGCCTGCTCTTGGCTGCTGAAGCTGGTGCTCTGCTGGTGATGAAGCCAGCCTAGCTGCTGGAGAACCTTGGCGTGGTTGGGGTCGCGTTCGAGAACGCGTGTGTATGCAGACTTGGCAGAGTCGTACTTTACGAAATGTTAGCTGGTTGAAACAAAAACTTATAATTACTCAACTTACGTCTTTTTGTTGCTCGTGCACGTGACCAATCTGGAACCAAATGTCTTCCTCGCTGAGAGGCTTAGGAGGATCGGTGACGATGTAGCGGAAGCACTGTGATCATGTTAGCCAACCGTCGACGCGAAGCATTACAAGACGCGTCCGACTCACCTCGAGACTTTGCTGGAACTTCTGCTGTTGCTTGTAAATTATACCGAGTCTGAAGTAGATCTCGTTTGCCTTCTCGAAGTTGGGCTCCATGCGCATGACCTGCGAGAAGGCTTCCTCGGCGTGCTCCAATGAGCCGTAGCGATCGTACAAGATACCAATGCCATACCAGAGCTTCGGCTCTTTGGGATCAGGCAGGTGGTACAAGGCTTGCTGGTAGGCAGAGTAGGCCTGCTGCAGATCGTCCATCATGAGATAACAGTGGCCCAAGCTGCTCCAGACCTCTCCATTCGTGGGCTCGACGATCAGGATGTTCCTAAGGTACTCGACGGCGGCCGTGAACTGGTCCTTGGCGCGCAGGATACATGAAATGGCAAGCATGGCAGGGACTGAGCGTTGGTTGAAGGTCATCGCGCGCTCGTAAGACTGCGTCGCGCCATCAAGCTCGCCCATCATCTCCGACAACGCGCCAAGCTGCAGCCATACTGCTTCGTTGCTTGCAGCGAGGTACTGCGCGGCGGTCTTTTGTTGCGCCGGGCCCTGCTGTTGCGGAGGCATGGGCATGCCTCCGTTGGGCTGGGGACGCGGCGGGTAGTGCTGCTGGTGAACCAGCGGGCCAGTAGGCGACTGCTGGGTGGCCATGGTGGAACAGGTATAATCACAAGCTAAGCACTGTACAGACTGCGGTGGGTTAGAGGAGACTCTATGGGTTACAGTGGGTGCTGTAGGTGGCAGCGATCGATCGCATGGCCTTCGCGACTCACCTAGCTGGTTCGCGCACAGCAGATCGCCGAATGAGGAAAGCGCAAGCTGATGCGGAGGGGGAGTGGGCAAGGAAGGTGGACGGTGGTGACGGTGGTGGAGGAGGAGGTGGTGCAGGGAGGATGGGATGCGGCGCCCGCGCGAGCAATGATGGCAGCGCTGGCAGAGAGAGAGAGAGAGAGAGAGGTGGTAGAGGGTGAGGAAGAGGATGGTATGCGAGCGAGGAGACGGCGAAACAGGCAGGGCGGGCGGCAGAGCAGACGATGCTGGGCCTCTCCGTGCATCTGGGTAAGGGTTTGCGAAGGGCGATTCATCGTGGCTCTGCCTTCGGAGACAGAGTGGAGAGATCCTTGTTCGCACTTGCGCGCTAGCCACCACAGAACTCAGAACCCTACCGCCCTAGATGTGTGGATGCATGTCCATGCACGCGAGCATGGGAGCGCCGCTCGCGCCACGCCGCATGCTGAGCCTTCTCCACACTCGAGCAACAGCTGCCGCTAAAGTTTACCTTACACCGATCGCCGGCGCCTGCTCTGGCGCCTCGTCTAAAACGGCCCTCCGATACCAGTGCCGGCTGATTAACCGTGAGCCCGTCCACCGTGCATCGCTGCCATTGCACGCGCCATGCCGCACCCTGCCCGTGTGTCCGTCCAATTGCAGCGTATAAGGCACCTCATGCATCGTCGCCGCCTTAATCTCCATATGAATACACTGCTCCTCCCTCCTCCACTCGGCAGCGCCCTGCGCCGCTGAGCCTGAGACACTCACCGGCAAACGGCTCTGCCTCTCTCTGGAACCTACCGCTGCCCGCTACCAGTGGTGCGGAAGGTTTGTGCTCACGCTGCAATCTTCATACCAGCGCCCGCCCGAACCTGCTGCCGTCAGCCTACCTATGCGTGCGTTGCGACAGGCAGAGCCAGCCAGCCCGTCACCCGTCAGGGGCGATGCCGCAGGAGCGTGAACAGCAACACCTCAACGGCATGCCCGCGAACCCTAAACCAGAAATCCCATACAGAGGCAAGCGTCTCATCTCGTCTATCGTGGTGTGTCCATCTGTGTTGCCTTCGTATATCTTCGGATCTGCCTCCTACTAGCTCGCTGTCCCTGGCGATCACGTGCATCCGTGACGCCTGAGCACATCCATCTATCTAGATCTGTCACTTGCTCCTATAGTATTTTTAATCCGTAGCCGAGCTACACACAGTAGGAGCGCGCATTCTTGTTCACGATGTCCTGCACGACACCGGCTATTTGCATGTACCTCCCCGCTCCCCTCATGTGCGCGGCTGGCTGCTGCGAAAGCCCTGCCGTGACACGAGCAATGCAAGTGCCAGGGTGACAAGCCTTCCACCCACCGATATGGTAACGCCGCGCAAGGTGAGGTGACCGCGGCGGCGGACGTGAGACAGCATGTCACGGATGGTCAGCACTCTAATCGTGGAGCATGTGCAAGAGGGTGTCAAGCATCATCGTCTATAACAGCGGCATTGCCCATGGACATGTGGCCTCGCACGGCACAGAGGTGTCTCCTGCGCTCAACATTGATACTGTAGGTTTAGGCTCATCATCATACATGCCCAAGCCAACCCGTGCCACAAGCCTGCTGTACCGGAGCAGCTGACTGAGACACGCTCCAGGTCGCACAGCAGTCGCCTCAGAGGTCAGAGGAGTGGAGACGAGGCCAGCAAACGACATCTCGGCGGACTGACTTGACCAGACGTCCTGACTGCAGCAGGAAACTCTCAAGCCAACCAACGCCATGCCGCCAGCCCTCCTCCTTGTCACGCTTGTCATCGAGCAGATGAGATATGCACCTCCTAGATCAGCTCCGGGTGCGGCGCGCGACGGGACCACTGACAAGTGTACCCACATATGCATCTGCAACGACGGGACGGGTGTGTGCGCCCGAGCACCACACGCACGACGAAGAGGCTGGGGAGTCGGGGCGTTGGCTTATGATGAATTGACTGTCAAGCTTTTCGAGGCCCTCTTTTTCTTCGCTCCGTCCAAGGGCTCCACCCATGCTTGCACGCGCATCCAACCCCCGTTACATATGACGGCACTCCCTACTCGACCATTCTGGACAAACACCCGCCAAACTGCGGGCAGCAACATCCTTTTTCTTGGCCGCGTCTCCGCCGCTGCTTCCATGGGCGATCAGGCCTTCATTTTTCCTGCAAGCATCGGAAGCGCTATGGGTACTTATGTACGCTCCATATGTCAATGTCTGTCCATAACAATATCCCCGGTCGTGGTTCCCTGAGCCTTCCTTCCCTGTGTCCGATGAGCGCAAGCCTGGTGATCTGGCCTCAGATCCTTGGCGCTCTCTTCTTACGCCTATGATCTTCAGTAGCAGTGGTCCAGATTTAGCCTTGCGCGCACAAGCTGGCTTCGCTGCGCACGCGCCCGCCCCATCTCATTTGCGCCCGTTGCCCGTCTCCCGAAACAGCGCTTGGCAGGCCGCCGAGAGGGAACCGAGGAGGGACGGAGGGAGGGAGAGAAGCGCGCAACGTCGGGAAGGAGTTACAGTTCAGCAGGCAGCGCGGGAGAGCGTCGTCGACGTGCGTGGGAGGGTTGCTTCTCGGCTTCAGGCCAAGCTTCAAGCCACGACACATGGGCTGGCAAATGAGTGTCCCACTTCAGGGCGGAGGCGTTGCGGGCTTGCTCACCGTCCGCGGCGCGTGTCCGCATACAGCCCTCCAGGGTGGGTGGCTTTTTGGATTCGAACGAGTGGTGCTGTTAGCGAGGAACGACGCCTGCCTGCTGCTCACTCCCTCTTTTTCCTTGTTGTGATGCGCTCGTTTGCATCTAGCGTCGTGCGTTATTTGGGCGATCGGCCAAGGTGGTTGCGCTATCGCTTGCGCCTTGCAGATAGTGTCGATGTTAGCTACCGCGGTTGTTCTGAGATTACAGTACTGCGGTTCGTGCGCGACGTTTGGACATTTCTCAAAGATAGTGAGGTGAACGGTTGTGTGAAGCAATTGTTCGGCAACTTGATTGTGCAACAATGACACGTTTGGTACCGCACATACTGCTGGCAGACGACTTCTGCGCGTTTTACTCTTGACTCGTGGTCTCCCTTTTGCGACATGGTTCGTACACATCGATACTGAACTGTATGCAGCACGCCTAAACGCCAATCTGACTGGTGGTGTTCGAGGTGTTCTGGAAGAGGGACCGCATCACTTGGCTCCACATGGCATATTGAGTTTCGATGCACATAATTGTCAACTTTAGATTTTGCGTACGGTTCCTGCGGAGGGTGTAAGCCAATTAGGAGAGCTCTCGCCGGACAACGTTTCCTATCTACCCTTTTGACATCCGATCCGATGGAGGAACCTTAGTAATAGGGATAATCACGTGTTAACAGAGAGCACAAGGCTGACCTCTTTTCAATCGACGATGGTAAGGCTACATGTCTGTCACATGAGGTAGACATAGCAGATCTCTGGTAGTGTTTGAGTGAACACGGTGTTTGTTCCGATGATCTAGATGTTCCTATGTACGAGCCCGATTCTAGCAGTCTAGGTACTGTCAATTCGACTGTCCTATGGCGAAAAGCAGCACATTGAACTACACCGACATTCAAGTCAACACTTACGAGCAAAGATGGCAACGAGGTGTCTATTATCATATACCCCAACAGTACTACACTTCTCACATCCACGCATCCTCCCTCCTACTGTAAATGCGGTGTTTTAGTACGAGTAGTCCAACCCTAACAACCCCAAGACGGACTCAGGGGATTCACATGTATCCATGTTGCCATCGTGTATATGCCTTGGATTGCACTTGCCACAATTAAAATCTCATCTAAAATGCCGCTCAAGTACTCCGCCTCATTTCACACTCTGTGGTCTCCCTAAAACGCGTGCGTTCTTGCTTTGATACTCGAACGCGTTCTACGTGTACTCAAGAATGCCAGGCTAGTCTCAACCTTTACACTTCGACTCATCTGAGTTCAGACGTCAATTGCACGCGCGACAGCCAGTACAAGAGTACAGCGACACGACACTGGGAGGCTCTCACTCATCGTGCAGGATCGCGAACTTGTTATCAATATATTGCGCTGCTATCAGATACGCCCTCGGTATCTTGCCCCGCTCTGCGCCCTCCGGCAACATCTCCAATGCTTGCTTCTCAGGCCTCGACGACGGCAGACTTGTGGATCCTATAAGATACGATCATCGCCCGGAAAGGAAGGTCCTTCAATGTACACTTCACCTTCCATACTAAAGATATGAGAAAGACTTCGTGACAAACAATTGCATTTCTGATATCCAAGATGAATACCACTGCCATCCGTCGGTGCATCCCCAGCATCGCACGATCACCTCGCCTTCATCAACAAACACTTTCCAAGATCCATGCAACTCGCCATGGCCGTCAATTCTCGGTCTCAGCACACAGATCTATTGCTGTTGCAGAGATGACCGATAATGATTTTAAAAGCTTGAAGGTCAAACAGGATAGGCTCATGGCGGACATTCACAGCACATGTGAATGGGGCAAGGGCGAGAGATGGGGCGAGTAAGTCATTATGCTTCGCTATAGTCATGCTGTGTTTCTCCACTCTTCACATGAGATCACATCGCTGCGTTACAAGTAGTCAATATCGAATGTAGGGAGCCATGCTGACAACTCTCCCAAGCCACCCGACAGAGACAGGAATGTCCCGCCTATCCCTATCCGACTCCGACAAACAGGCACGCAACTGGTTCGCCACAACCACAGAGGCACTTGGTTGCAAGGTGACAACAGATGCCATGGGCAACCAATTCGCAATCAGACCAGGTCTCCAAGAAGGCCCTGCAACGTGTGCCGGCAGTCACCTCGATACTCAGCCAAACGGCGGCCGCTACGATGGTATCCTTGGTGTGACTGCTGGCATCGAGATGCTCCGCGCTCTCAACGACAACTGGGTCGAGACTACCTATCCCGTTGGTGTCATCAACTGGACGAACGAAGAGGGCGCACGTTTCCCAATGTCAATGGTTTCCTCTGGCGTGTGGGCGGGTTCAATTCCACTCAAAGCAGCACACGACCTTAAATCTGTGATCCCGGCAAACGACACAAGTACTATGCGCTCTGAGCTCGAGCGTATTGGCTATTTAGGAGCTACGCCCTGCTCATGGGAGGCCATGCCAATTGCTGCCCACTTCGAGCTGCACATCGAGCAGGGCCCTATACTCGAAGCCGAGCAGCGCAAGGTCGGTATCGTTCGAGGTGTGCAGGCTTACAAGTGGTTCACACTCACCGTCTCTGGACTCGACAGCCACACTGGCGCAACATCCTTCCAGCACCGTGCAGATGCACTGTTGACGGCCAGCAAGATGATTCTTGCAAGCCACCGCATTGCATACAGACACGGTGCTCTGGCTTCGACTGGAATCCTAAACCTCAGACCCGGATCAACCAATACCACTCCCGGATGGGTGCAATTCAGCCTCGACGTTCGATCCCCCAAAGATGAGACAGTCGAAGCCGTCGAGAAAGAATGCAAAGCTGCCTTCGCCGCCATCGCCGCAGGAGGGGACGTCAAAGGCGTCAATGCTGGGTGTGCGCCGTCAGACCGATACTGCAGTGTCGAATGGCAGACAGACTTTGTTTCACCCGCCACGAACTTCCACGAAGACTGCATCAAGTGCGTGACAGAGACTGGCAAGGATCTCTTTGGTGATGCTGAGCTGAAGGATGGCAACCTTGGCTCTTGGGGCAAGATGATGACGAGCGGTGCAGGCCATGACAGTGTCTATGCGAACAAGCGAGTGCCTGCGAGCATGATCTTCGCTCCTTGTAGAGATGGAGTCAGCCACAATCCGCTTGAGTACTCGAGTCCGGAGGATTGCGCGAACGGTGCCCAGATGTTGTTGGGTTCTGTTTTGAGGTTTGATCGCATGAGAGCGTTAAAGGGTCAGTAGTGAATACTCGAGCGACAAGTAACATCTGGGAGTAATCTAGATGATCATCGTCTCGTCTCGTTGCAAGCCTGTTGCTACAGTGTGAGATTTCTCTCGAGTATCTACGAGAAAGAGACGACAATGATTGCGTACGCTTCATACTGTAGCAGAATACTGCCAACGAGGAGGTATCGTCTCCACAATGTTCATGAAATCTGACCGGATATTTTCTTGTGTTAAGACGTGCTAGAACTTTGCACGATTTCAACGAATACTACACGATGTACGGGCACAAGCACAAGCAGGAACATAACAAACCATAACACATAACAATAAGAAAGCGGCACATAGGCACGCGTGTGAGGCCGACTGGGATTATCTCGCTTATTCAGAGCCTGAAGCCCGTCTGTTCCTCTCTCGAGCTATCTCCATTCTTTTTGTGTTGTTTGATCATGCCGTAAAAAGCAATTGATTGTTTCGAATCACGCAGATCCGATCAAACCGTGACCATGTACGGCACTACCAACCACCATTGTCCTCCTAAGACGAAGGGGCGGCACCGCGGCCACGGCCGAAGCCACCACGGGAGAACTCAGGGTTGAAGTTGCCGGGGGCACCACCCTCCTTCTTCTCGCCATCCTCACGGCGGCGGTAGCCACCCTCGCGGTCACCGCGGG
>Ga0265797_10004516_pt1 | contig 21169 bp, 14 predicted proteins | sample P2T30metagenome_FD_192433 | JGI IMG/M metagenome (GOLD analysis project Ga0265797, IMG submission 192433) | Plant litter microbial communities from East Loma Ridge, Irvine, California - P2 T30 | ecosystem: Environmental > Terrestrial > Plant litter > Unclassified | place: USA: California...
GTCTGAGTTGTAGCTATTTCTGAAGTTGTGAGCAGCTTGTTTCGCTTTGCGTTATCGCAGTACTATAGAGATGTGTCTTATACACTTATGTAACAATTCTAAGAGGAAATAAAGGTAGTATTATTAGCATAAGAAGGTTATACAAAAGTGTACAATCTAAGACTAGACAAAAGAGCATAAAGCTTAGAGAATGTGCTGCAGCCTGCAATAGAAACGCTTGTTATACGCAAAGATACTCCTCAAATAAGAGAGATGGCAATTACTAGGGTCACTAGTAGAGCTAATGAACACTCCTCAAAGCAGGCTCCCACTATGTTTCCGTACGTTCATTTTGGCCCGGTACAGCAGTCCTTTTACTAACAAGAATCTATTTGCATGACACCATGTCTACCTTTCCGATAACTACTTCTGTCGCCGTGACTATAGTTCCAGCACGCTCTTTGATCTGCGCGACCCACAGTTCTCCTTCCCCAGGACCCCGCATACCCCTCTCATTGCCTGACAGCGTTTGACAGTAAGCATACCACAGATTTCGTTCTGACAAAACAGCGTCGCGCGTATACTGGAGTGCTCTGGTGTCGGAGTCGAGCTGCGCAAGCTGAGTGCTTGTGTCTTCCGATCGTCTAGGCTCCGGATGATACTGTTTGCGGGTCAAGGTACTTTCGTACTTGACATGGGCTTCGTGCTGCTTTGCAATACTACTGTAGTCGAGCGCCAAAGCTTCGAGGAGCTTGCTCACAGGTTCGAGGGTCTCCTCAAAGTAAGAGAGGAGATTGTGAGCGTAGGATAGCGTTGAGTTGATAGAGAAGCCGGTGTGGTTGACTGGCGCTCCGTCCGGCAGTAGGCAGCTTAGCTGCTGGATACTTGGTATCATTTGCTGTCGAATGACCAAGGCAACTGCCTTCTCCCGGCTAGGAATCCCCTGAACGAGCATATGTGCGTGCTTGATCTCTGCGTGATAAGATGTTATCGCTTCGTTTTTGAAGCCTGTCGTGTTGGCCAGCGCATCCGTCGCGTTGGCAAATACTGTGAACACGTACGGACGTTCGAGCAAAGGTGCTACATTGCTTTGCTTCGAATGCAGCACTATGCCGAGAAGTGTTACAGATACTAATAGCACCCAGAAAAGGGACCTGCTAATGTGCGATCGAACGTCGTTTGTCCAACAGCGCAGCAGACTTGCACAACTTTTCTCGCAAGTTTCCGCAGATAGGTCGGCCGGTTGGTAGAGTTGGGGGGCCGAGGTAAGGCTACCTGTGCCGATATAGGTGTGGTTGTAGCGGCGTCGGATCGCATCTTGGACGGCACCAGATCGTACGAGCTGCATGATATCTGTCTTAGGATTTGTCCAATCCTCATCGTCATCGTTGATAGCTCGGTTCATTGCAGATGGAAATCGACATGTAGACCTGGAAAAGCCATACAACGAGGAACTTTATAGGTTACAACCGTTTGAACACGGACGCGGGTGCGATTCGCAAGTCTTATTCGCGAGCCTCACTGAAAAAGACACAACGTCTAAGACATGTATTGTCTCAGACAAGTAGAAGCTACTGCGTTTGTCTCAAGCAATAGCGGGGGTTCTTGGCTGCCCGAATGTGGTTATAAAAGGTTTTACGTTCTCCGTCCAATGCGGTTCATCCTCATCCAAAACCATGGCGGAAAAAATCTTGTCCCTTCGACTTAGCCCCCCTATCCAGCAATGGCCGCAAACTGAGGCTGAAACCAAATTATCTCTGAGGCAGACGATCAAGCGTCTCGAGGAATCTAATCGCACTGTCATTCGAAAAGCGAAGGCGTTGAAAACTTTGGCCCAAGGCTTGCAGACTCAAATCATATGCTTTACTGCTGCCGCAGATGAGCTTCTTACTGAAGTCACTAGTGCAGAGCGGAATACCAAGCTTGGAAGGTTCGTCGAACAGTGGGCGCACCTTTTCGCTGAGGCAACTCAGCAGCATGCGCAAAAGGCTACCGATCATTCCGCACCCGGGCAGGCAGAGTAGGCGACGTGCATCATAGTGCGTCGCGAAAATCAAAGACAAATCTCAATCTTCATCATGCTAATGTGTTCGTTCCTGTGAATCTGTTGCTGTAGTTGTGGTACATGTTCAGCTATGAAAAACTTTGAGCGCGGTCGGGCGATTGCCGTATTAAATATGACAGTAGTTGCAAGTGACATTTGCGACAAACTATCCATCGCATCCCTTATACATATAAAGATGTGAACATCCACTCGTATCCTACTGAGTCGTACACGCACATGGCATGGATGCGAGAGGGTCGAGTCCGCCGATCGCGAACGACAATCGTTCAACGCAAGCTACATTCACTCGATAGTACACAGAACTCTTACTAGGCATTCAACAATGCAAACAGTACGAAACTTGTATTCCTCTGCGTCCGATAAGCTAAAGAGAGCGCAAAATCGCGAAATCTATTGAGTCGGACAGGCTGGAATACTAGCGGAAAAGAGCGTTCGGATTTAGTCACGATGCCATCATGTATAATAGAGAGACAGGATGAGACCACCACCGCCAAAGTCAGTGAAACCAGGATGTTGTGGCTTCCCAGCTACTTCACCACCTCAGCAGGAGCCTGCCTGCATAATACCCTAAACCCTTCTCTTAGCACCCTAGGAACATCCTCCAACATCCATGGCCTCTATAGATATACAGACCCTCATATGTGTCGCCGCTATGGCTACATGTATCTCTACCATGTACCCATACCAGCATGACATGGTCAAGCCCGGAAGGTCGGGCGTGGGCGGACGTGAGCCCGCGAGGGTAGCTTGAGTTCACGTCTGTCAACACCCGGAACGGGATGTCTGCCAGACAGGTATGATGCTCGGTGACCCCAAGTCCTGCTAACATCCTCCCCATAGTACAAGGGGCGTTCGATGTTCAAAAAATGGTGTACGACGGTGAGATGTTGATGTGGTATTGGCGCCGGCGGCGAGGGAGGGGGATGGGGTCGAGGTCGAGCAATGAAGCAGAAACTTGAAAAGGTCAGTATGATTTGAAAGCGGTTCGCTGGTATTGATACGGCGCCAGCAAGAGGAATAAATCAGAGCTAAGGCCGTCGTCGAATTCGGAGTCGTCCTTTAGGCAGTCCTCGGATGTCGGAGCTGGCACTTGTGTCGAACACGAAGTCTGGTAAGCCCAGCCCAGTCATTAAGGTAACGTTAGCATGGTCTATCGTGGCAGAAACAGAACATCTACTAGCTCCCGATGGCTTGCCGGGAGTGAGCCCATCAGCGACCTCAGCTGTGACCCTTCTAGGCACATTATGGTCAAGCGCGCCGACGCTGTCGCCGATTGTGGTAGTGGAGAATAAAAGAGATGGAGCTGATGGCGACGAGGAGGTATCCACCGGCCTTTTGTAGTCCGAGGCCAAGCTCGCTGCTACCTGGAGCCTAGGGCAAAGCCTTTGTGATGGTGAGAGAAAGTCAATTGGGAGCGGGGTCGTTGCGAGTGGCTGGAATCGGCTTGTTGTCGGAGTGAAGACACCTGTATGTGGTGCAGGTGGTGAAACACTTTCAACCTACCTAGGTATGTCGGCGGCGAATCACCCGCAGTTATGCCGCCCACTATACCCCAAATCGTATAGCGTCAGGGGCTAGTGTCCCGCCAACCCGTGTACAGTTTGGTGGGGCTACCTGCTGCTATCCGAAACCGGTAGCTGCCCATGTGCGCTCTTTGCGGTCCGCTCTTCTTCTCTCTGCCCGTGTCCGCATCCACCGTGATACACGCCAGCTACTCATCTCGTGCTCTACAACCTGATTCACGATCTATACAGGCTAGAAAAGACAAAGTCAAGGTATTGCCTTGTTACCGGATCCCCTACAAGGGGCGTTTTATTCTCCATCACGATGAATAAGCTTGGTGGTCGTGAACATTCGAGGGTACAATGTATCTTTAGTAAGCAGTACTTTGATCGCACAATTTTAATGTAGTTTAGTCCTCCTTAAGATGCTTTAGAGGCAATTACACGCTCCTAATTATGCGCGTTTCGCTGACATGGTCATTGATCTCGCAATATTCAGCTATGACGAGCAGTGTTCTGAGATGGACTGAGGACTGCGCGGGGCGATCCTCGACGACGCATTAGACAACAAGAACGCGTGGAGGGCCTTTTACGGGCACCGCGCCGTCGCCCGCCCTAGCCGCTGCTCTGCCACAACATACTTCGCCCCTGTTTCCATAGTACATAAGCCATAAAGCGTACGTCAAAGGGGGGGCGGAGAAGAGGGAAGACCGACCAATGCAAGTGGCCGAGCAGCTTGCCCGAAATGGTTCTGGGAATGGGCGACCACATCGTTACTATACAGGTGCTGACACAGTACCTGTATTACTCATGCGCGCTTCCTTACGAGGCTAGACCTCATCTCTCCCCCAAACGAGGGCGTTGCGCTGCTGTTGTTGCCAAGCAACACCAACGTGTGCCGGCGGCATCGAGGTTGTAGCGCGCGAAGCGTCGGAGGGGAGAAGGCCAGGGGCAGACATTCTGAGGTGGCTGTTGCTGTTGCTAGTATTGCTGATGCTGGAGTGGAGGCTGCAAGACTACCTAGGTGTTTAAGTACAGCGTGCCCACTGATAGCGATAACAAAAGACTACCCAGGCATCTATACAGCGGTGCGCTTCTCACTCCTCACCGTTTATCAATCACCTACACCTTCCATCCAACGCGCAGTTTATTGCCCTCAAGAACACCGGGAAAGACGATGTCACAAGAGGCCCAAGGACTGACAGCAACATTGCCCTTCTACTAACACTTGACACGCAGGTACTCTATAAAAAGCCAAAGCGCCCAAAAGGCCTACCAAAAGAGGGGACCCTTTTTGCCTGTCTCATTTCTTGGGAAAGCGTCTGTGCGAGAAGCGCGACCAAGAGCTGTGCTGGCACACTTGATCCCTGCAGCTTCTCCGACTGCGACATTGGGTAAGTGTCGCCCTCTCTCAGCCTGCGGCTGAGGACGACTAGACATCCAACAAAGCATCTTTTCACCCACGCTCGTGCAACACGGTCATACAACACGACCAGGAGAACAATTCGCTTTGGGCGGCTGTGTTTCTAGACTGAGACTAAACACAGCCTATCAATGCTGAGCTTGTGCCAGAGCCAACCGTGTCTTACCATGTGTCTGGTCTGTTAGACTGCCGCTTTGGCACCAGATGAACTATAAGAGCACCTTGTCCAAATGGTACGGAATCTCTCCTCCAGCACTTCGTTACCCTCGAGAGCTGCCAACGAATACCTACTCGCAAACATCTTATCTCTCACACAAGCCAACCAGAAGACCTTTCAACAAAAAGAAAACTCTGTGTTACCAAGGAGGTCGCCTATCTTCCATAATGGCGGACGTTTCGGAGAAAAGACGCGAGACGTTCACCGAAAAGTGCACAGTAGTATGTGAAGCATGGACTACCTGGCTCATCAGAGGCATACTTCAATTTTTGGACTGGTTTTGGAACGGCGAGCCAGCACAACATCGCTTTCGCATGGTTGACCCAGACGTCGAGCGGCGGGCGTGGTAGAGACGGGCCTTACTGGTTGTATCCGTGCCTATTGCCATTAGCATACTCTGGAGTCGTACCGGGAACCCAAATTCATCCAGTCTCACGGTGCACCCAGGAATACTCGCACGCAGCGACATGTACAGCAAAATGACCGCTGCATTGCGCTCGGCAACACACGACCCGAGTATTCAGCCCGGTGTGGACGACATCCATGAGAAAATCTATGCCATGTCGTCTGCGGAAACTCGATTGATTACCTTGCTACAAACCCGATTGGGAAACGAATCTCAATGGCAAATCGACCATGGGACGGAGACTTTAAGCGACAAAGGGCTGGCGGAAGCACGATGTCAGCTCTATAGGGACGTTGGAACAACCTTGAGCGAAGCAAGATCGCTTATACAAGAGCTCGAGAGCTTGGGAAAGCACCTGCATCGCCGCCTACGCGATACCCGCGGCGTCGTGGAGAAGGACTTGTTCGCCACGGAAAGAAGCATAGCCAAAGTTAAGGGCGATAGTTCCTGGGTCATTTGGACTGAAAGAGGATACAAGGCTCACAATTCACTTGAAGCTACACTCGCGAACGTTATTGACAGCTGTTCGTCATTGACTCTGGTATATGTCGTCTTTGCCGGTTACATACTTCCCGATGATCGTCGTTATCTGGACAGGAGTAGTTTCTCGGAAGCGCTCTTGCGATTGCGTACTTCCCGAGGCATTGACTGGGTAGGAAAGTGGTATCGGTGGGAGCGCTTGGGTAAGGGTTTTGACGAAGTTTTCCGAGACGGCAAATTTTGGCAAACAGGCCAAATGCGTGCCGCGCCTCTGACCCAGGCAAATTGGCAACCTCGTGTTCAACGTCTGGTAACCACTGTTGTTGAAGGCGAGATTGTACGGCAAAGCCGAAATACACTGTTGGGGTGGGGGAAGCGTAGCGGCCTGGGAATATAAGCTTGCCTGACTCACAAGACACGCTCGGACGCTGTCTCAACACAGCCCATTTGTTTGTGTGGCCTGCGCTCGTTCTCTCTCCTATAGCACTGTCTCTTCTATAAATACCAACGTTCTCATTACTACTTCCCCTCCATCCTCTCCAAATTGAGGCGGAAGCCCTCCATTGCACAGAGCAACCGTAAGCCATCTCGCACCAAGTGCTCATTACCCAAAATGTATTGGCTTCTTCGATTCACCGCGAGAAATACTTACCTTGGCAGGTTGCTCAATTTAATTGAGCTTCTTCTTGAGTGGGTGAGCTTGTATAGCGCGCTCAAGATATTAACCTATGCGTACGCGATGGTGATACCATGGGTTAAGACTATCACCTGGGAAGAAAGCGAGGCATACCGAATTGCCCTCACAGCCTTTCAGGATGCCTTGCTGCATCGTACTGCGTGGGCTACCCTTGCTACGGGTCTCTTCCGCATAACTCTCAAGTAGGTAAGGCGCAAGAAGACGTTCCTTGCCATCGCTCATGCTCACTAGGCTGGGAAACCCGATTCTATCTATTCTTCGCAGCCTGTGTCAATTCACGCGGCCAATCCATACGCTACACCCTGCTGAATCGCCAGCCGTATCGATCAAGCCCACGCAAAAGGACAGTGAAGTCCAGACACTGCCTATTATACTTGAGACATGTCAACGCTGCGTGGAGTCTTCGCAGCAAGTGAAGACCGCCAATGCGGATGCGCATAGGTCGGCAGGAGAAATACAGACTTGGGAACGGAAAGCGGCAGCACTCGAAGAAGAATTGAGGTCTCTTGTGGCGTTGAAGACAGCGAGACAAAAGCAGGAGCATAATGTGCACATAACACGCGCAGTAGTGCAATGTCCCGGCGACAAAGGCACATGCAGTTGCTGTTCGAAAGCGGCTGCGCGATCTGCTGAGATGTCAACAAACCTGGAGCGGGTCAAGGAGGATTTCGAGGCAGCTAAGCAGCAGCTGGCGAGTGTCCGAAAGGATAATGAGACCCTGCGGGAAGAAGGAAGCTCTCTTCGCGCCCAAGCAGCCGAGAGGGGTAATAGAGCAATCCAATATAAGAATGAGCTCGGAGAACTTCAAATCCGGTACGGATCTATGGTCCAGGAAGACAAAGTTAAGACTACTGAGCTCAGCGAATTGCGTGCGAAAACGAAACAGGACGAACATCGTATCAGACAAGTTTCAGACGACCTAGAACGAGCCAAAGAAGAAGCCTTGAAGTATCAGGAGCAGATGCAAGTTCAAAGGCGAAACCGTGATTCCTTGGAAGAAAAGATGCAGAGACTACAGGTTAAGGTTACGGAACAGGCGACCTTACTCAAAGTTCAGGAAGCTGCGAATACGGCACTCGATAGGCGATACCGTCGCCTGTCATTCGCTAGCTTCCTACGCTGCAACGTGCGCGTTGCTGTCACACCGCGTCTTATCGATGCCATGCCTCCAGGATCCATGGACAAGAACAACTCGTATACGATTTCAGCGGATGCTGAAATCCCCCAAATTAGCCTCTTTGCGACTCCTCCCTCGAACGCGCAATCGCCTATGCGGTTCGATTATGTCTTTACGGAAACCGATTGCGACGACGAAGTGACCTGCTTCACGAACAGTCTTGTCAACAACACCATTTTGGAACGAGGGTCTTCGAGGAATGGAGTGATCATCGCTACTGGGTTCAGCGGGACTGGAAAATCGACCACAGTACGAGCAATTGCGGCGGCGGCTGGAGAATTGATACTCGAGGATGGCTCATATCAAGGAAGATCCCATTATCTCGTGCTCGCCTTCTTCCAGTTTGATGCGACAACCCTGAAAGCACAAGAGGCTATTGCGCCACCCACAGCCGGTTTCCCCGCAGATCTAGAAATTGTCGTTGAGAATGAAAAGACAACAAAGGAGCGACCGACAGCGTACATGTACACTGTTCGGACGACAGCAGCACTTCGTGCCGTTCTGGATCACGCTGAAGCCTCCCGCAAAACAGAGCCCACCTTACTCAACAAGACTTCATCCCGATCGCATATGAAGCTTGAGCTAATCGCCAAGGGCAGGTATGTTTCGGGATCAATGTTGCCTCCGTGTCTTGACATCTTTGACCTCGCTGGCGGCGAACCGATCGAAGGGACTTCAAGCAAAAATCAGACGCATGGCATCAATCTATCACGTACGGCTATCCAGCCACTTTTGGAGCAGTTTCGACGCTGTCAAAAGCTCGAGGACTCTTCTGGATACAAGGTAATACGCGTAAAATATTCGGCAAGGCGCACCTAACAGGTTCAGATTACGAAAAGTATAAAGACAAGCCTTACGACTATTCACTCATCGAAGTCATGTAGCTTTGTCTACATACCCTGCGTGAATGTTCGTCATCCTCTCGAGGCCACGCGTCCGACTCTCACAACAGCCAAGCAACTCCGCGAAATGCCCACGTAAAGGTCGTGGTCTTGATACTGCTTGCATCAGCCTTGGTCCGCCTTGGTTCAGGAATCAAAACTACGCTAGAAGGGAAGGCACTACTACGAGTGCTTTTTCATTTCGTACTCGAGTGGTGTCTGAGAAGTTAGGGAATGTCCCCGTTATATGAGTAAAGTACAACAATATCGCTACGCTTCACACTATCAAATTTCATCCCCTGCACGGTCAGTCTCTGTTGTACATGGTTTGCGACCTCATTCAAGGACCAAGGCAATTTGATAACAATCTAGAGATATTGATGAGCCCAAACACATGTCCAGCCTTGTCTTGGTAGTTGCTCGAGCACTACATGAATCATGATGCTCTGTAGCCTTCCATCCATCGCTGACGATGGCTATCGCGGCAAAACCACATATTCGTTTCGCCATCAATCGAGTTCCGAGTGTTTTTACACTGCCTTCCGCTCTCAAGCATAGCTGGACACCTTTCCTTGAAATGTCGAAGATTCCCCTGTGCCGGAATCTGGCTGTGCGGTGGTGCGATGTAGACTGTGGGCTCAATGTTCTTGGAGACGCCGTGTTCATTTGGCTTGGTTTCAAGACAAGATGTAACGTGTTGGTACGACATTACAACCAACTGGGTGGTCGCGACGCATGCGCCATAGCCCGCGCGGAAGGCACGCGGCAGGATCTGACAGCGGACAAGAGCTCGATAGAGACATCTTGCTATGGTGAAAATCAACCGGATCGCTCGCCACAAAGTTCGAGCACAAATGTAGAGACTGCCATAGAGCATCCGAGGGAGTGCGATCATGACCACGGTGATGATGAGAACGCACAGTGTAAAAGAAGTGCTGAAGATCATGCTGGAGAAGGGGACGTCACACGAAGACACGTTTGCAGGGATGCAGATATAGTTGCAGTGGAGGGTGCGTGTAGCTATGCTTGGGATAGTGGTCGGGTGTCTAGGTGTGGACAAGAATGACTGTGGTTGTCGACGCGATATGCTTATATACGTGTTCTGTGCGCTCGCGCAGCGTCCGCTGTGTTGTGATTAATGTCTTGAGGTTACTATGGAGGTGGGCTTTACTTTGTCTTGTATCATGACGAGACGGATTCAGACTTATGTCTCTGCCGACTCTGTCGTAGCTACGAGACATTCAAAGGGAACGTATTGTCGGGCCATTCTAAGAGCCCCAAAATGACTGGGTATGCGCAGGTCTGTGCGCGAATCCACTCTTTTACCTGTTTGCCGCTAATTCGTGCATGCACGCTCCCGAGGTCCCCTACGCTCGCCCACGCGCACTACCTTGAGACTGCATGGATGAACCATACACACACGCATGCTATCTACACTACCGCCTATACGCCATTAACCCTACATCTGCCTAAACCGCTACGACCCTTTGCTGATCTGGGCGATGAGACTTCTCTCTAAGAGCTATCGTGCTATGCGCACTGACTGAGACGATGTGGTGCACTAGCTAGACATCTGCGGCTTTGCGTGCAGTTTGTCTCATGACGCACATGCAGGTGTCTTAGAAACTCTTCAGAAACTGGGCCTTTTGTTCGCGTCGTCCACCAGTACCTAGGTATAAGAACATCAGTTTCCCCCCATCGTTCAGCAGACATCACGATTATCTGACTCTAGGCGTTTGCAGCACTCCCTTTCTATCGCTACCAACACCTACGTCCTGGCAGCCCGCAATTATCCATCAAGACTTCGGTAGACTCGTCATGTTCCCAGCTACACCAGGGGTTCCCTATCCCGAGGGTCCGTACATGAACCGCGTACGACCTCTACGTACAGCCCGTCACGCCATTATCGAACCCAAATCGTTAGTATTCATACTTCGGTCGAGACCTAACGCTGACTATTTTCACAAGCTCTCCGGATGATTTTAAGCCGCCGCAAGGCTTAGATAGCCACAGCTCACGTTCGGGGTCCGCACAGACTCCAGAGTTTAGCCCATACGACGAGGGCTATGAGCCCACAAGCCCGTACAACGAGGGCTACGAGCCAACAAGCCCGTACGACAATGGCTATGGGCCTACAAGCCCAGTAGCTCGTGACGACGAGTTCGATGAACCTACAAGCCCGGCAGCTAGTGACGACTCCGAGGATGTTGCGCAGTATCCTCGTTCAGCTCGGAGCGATAGTAGAGCCAGCCGCTCACGTTCGCCTACTCCGTTGTCACGTCCCGCCAGCAGAGAATCATCATCTGCTCGAAAAACTGTGGGACTACAAAACGATCTTGATGCCGCTAATGCAGACATGGCGGCCCCAACAATAGAGCTGCCACCCGAGGCAGTCGCAGCAGATCTCCTCCAAAGGCACTTCCGCCAGGTCCGACACGCTATAAGCCAGACAGCTTCCCAGGTTTCAAAACTTTCGAAGTTTGTGTCGGAGGTCAAGAGTTACGAGGTCATGTCTCTGCTCTATGAGAAGTCACTCAAATTTCCGAACGCCCTTACCGCTATATGCGACCAGGACAACACCGAGTTTCGCGACGTGGCCATCCTCTGGATAGAGGAGATGAACTTTGTGCTCAGTGGAGACTTTCACAATCACAGGGCGACTGAGGAGCGACAGAAGTTCAAAGAATTCCTGGTTAACCAGTCTATACCAGGGGACGCAGGGCGCGACCACGTCCGCCGGATGACTGTTCCTGGGTTCTCGCGAAGTACCACGGATAAAGTGCTCGAGGTCTTGTTGAGGTGCCGCAATCTGAAGCAGCTCACTCTTGGCATCCGCATGGATGACGTCGCCCACTGGATTCCCACGAATGACTGGGATGCTCTGCAAGACAACGTCGCCAACTATGCCACTACTGTGGGCATTGACCGCTTGCACACGTCCAAGATCGAAGAGCTAACGTTCGTCAAGACGCCTAGTGAGAGTCATCTAGCCAAGAAGCAACATCCCACAGTGATGGATGATTGGCTGCTTGCTCTGGCTCAGCACGTCAAAGAGTCCACCAGGGACGCCCATGGCCCCCGTGTCTTTGTTGACATGGAAGACTTCCTCCATGGTCAAGCTGTAGAGGTGTAGGATCTTCATATTTGAGGTTGGCGGAGGGTGTGGTATTTGAGAGAGAATGTGTTTTCCCTGTCTCAAGGCGTAGGTGGCGTTTGGAAGAAGCTTTTTTTTCTGCTGGGTAGAGGCGTTGGCGTTTTGGCGTGGACCTTGCTTTCGTGTCTGTCTTCTTCTCTGTCATTCACGCTCGAGCCCGAAGGGGTCGTTTCGCAAAGGAACCTCGGTTGTGTACATTAGGGGGGATTATTCGGTAACGGTGGTTGTTTCTGTCTTCTAAGCAACTGATAGGTCTTGAACGAGAGCCATACTATTTTTATATTGTAGCCTTCATGTTCTTTCGCTTCGTGAGCGGAAGACTGCACGTAATTTGCAACAAATACACCCACGTGATCAAGGGGGAGTTGAGTTTCTTTTCCCAAGAAACCCGCGTGACAATACCTAGGTAGTCCTGCTTGGCTATAGCTATCCCCTTCCATCTTCCTTTCTAACCAGTAAACCGTCAAACATGGGATGGAAGCGTGATAGCCGATTGGTCGAGCCCGCGAACTTCGATGGGCTGTTCAAGATGAGGTCATCACAGCGCGGTCACGTGAGAAATTCACCTGGGCAGTAACCTCGCGGAGGTGTCGTCACGTCGCGACACGCTAACTACAACAATTGCGACGCGACGCAGTCGCGACACTATATATATCCTCTGATACATCGCTAGTCGCACCATCAAGCAGCTTTCCACAGAAGCTTCCAGAAGAGAACCACCACGTGACGAAGTCGCGATAGTCGACCAGCGCAGGGAAAACAGACCGTACGGGCTAAAGAGGGTTTCTCGATGCGCCCTCATCAGCCAAACAACAGGATATTCTCATTTATTTCATCTCAAGTGGTTTGAGATGTATCAAATAGATGAATTTCGTCCTTCATTGTGACACGCAGTATATATCGAACTCCTAACGTCTTTTAGAGCTTTGTTGGGCCGATGTTGAGACGATTCCACCCCTGACATGATCCCCGCTGTTAGGACCCAGATTGATAGCGACGACGACAGGACGGCAGCATACGCAACGTGTACTGATAGAACGCACGGCTCTGTATTTTAAAATATATATATATATGCAAAGGTACTTCTTATTGAATAAGAGAGATTGTAATCCTTAGAGTAAGGGGAGTGTAGCACTTGTCTGGGTCGCAGGCGAGCGCAAGATAGCCCTGTTATGACAGAGACGTCAACGAGGTTATTTGCGGTACTCCCTTAACCTCCTCGCCACCAACGGCGTCTGGCCCCGAGGCCTTGAAATCTTCATTAGCACTTTTGAGCACCACACTTTCACAAAGGCCTTCCGCTTTGAGCACGTTGCCGGCTTCCTCATCGGCTACAAAAAGTCCTGAAGGTCACAACCATCAACGCTCACTCTGGTACGAAGTGGCTAGATGTCTGGACCGGCAAGCTCGAGTCACGCGACCTCCACCCCGCAGCTTCCATGTCCCCTCCGCGCTGTTGTCCTTGATCGTCCTTTGAATGCGCTCAAGGCTGTATTCGGCAAGAAGGGGGTCCAGGCCGTTGTCTGGCGCAAGGGTCTTGAGGCCTTTCTCGACACGTTCGAGCACCACACTTCAATGAAACGACCGCCGCCGGCCGCCGGCCGCAGTCCTCGGCTCCTAGCTCCCCTCCGCGCCTTCCTTCTCCTCCTCGTCCTCCTCCTCCTCCTTCCAGCTACCTAGGTATCCTAGCCGCCGTTAGGTTTCTTCCTCAATAGAGTAATAGGCTCAGGAGAATGTAGGGTAATAAGCGGATAACCCACCATAACGACAACTATACAGCTCTCGTTTGTTGCCGCTACTGTACAAGCAAGACCAAAGACTTTTACAGCCTAGGAGAAGCACAAGAGGCAGCTTGCGCCAGATAACAAGCTATGCTCTCCTCAGCCCATTACTCCTAAGAAACGAGGCGACGTTTTAGAAGACCTCCTAGCGCAGTTTAGATCCAAGAGCTCAACCCAGTCAGATACCAAGGGACGACGCATCTCCCAGCAGTAGGCGATTAAGCAAGACAAGCCTAGCAATGTCTCCCTCTGTGATATTAACGTTGATATTCTCGAGTCAGAAGCTGCTGCCTCTCCTCTGCTGTCCCCCCTTCCTCTCTCACTCGCCCTCTCAGACGGTTGCGTCATACATCACCAAGACATGATACGATAACCGTGAGTACGCACCTTACGAAGAGCTGTAACTTTGTTTTACTTTAAACTTCAGGCTTGTAGGCAGCAAGTTGTATACTTAAACTTTGTGAGAGTCCAAGGATTGCGATCTCTGTCATTTGATAAGGAGTACCTTTTGCGTATGTAGTGGTTATGTATTTCAGGGGTCATAGGTGGCTACTAATACAGGCATGTAAACCCGGCTGCAAGGTGGTTTCCGAAAGCTCAAGTACCCATCTTTGATAACACTATGACTAATGAATGCCTGACCTCGTCCCTTGGTACTACACAAGAAAGAGCCCTTTGCAACCATGGTCTAGACGCGCTATGTATAGGCTAGCGATGTAGCGAGACCCCTTACAGACTATCAGACGGTTAATTCATGTACCCAATGAATGGAAGGCGACATTGCTTACAAGAAGCGGCAAACGCCTACGACTAAGCCGCCGACGAACGCGAAACAGTGGAGACAGGTGGCGACGACGGTGAGCTTCGCAACGAAGACAACAGTTGGCGATACAATAGGAGATGCGAGTGTCTCGATCAAGGAAAGAAATGTCCACATGATACGAGAAATGGTTGCAAGCATCATGGTTGAAGTCTGCCCGGCTGTGAGGAGTGAGCGGATTGCAGCAAAGAGCTTGCTCAGCTGGACGACTGCCTGGACTGGTGCCTGATCCTATAAAGACAGTGTTAGATGGTACTAGTATTTGGAGAAGTGGGATGCAATGTCACATACGTAGAAGTGGTTGAGGAACCTGTCACGAAAGACCGAACTGTAAACCATGGCAGTAGAGGTGCTTGCCTACACTCAACGATCAGCACTGCGCTTTAGAGGTAATGGCATTGAAGTGACCTACTTGCACCACTGGAGTGTTGAGTTCTCCCCATAAGGTGATAATGAAGTTATCGACCCGGAACTGATGCCCAAGCGTAATGAGGGCCGCGACGAGAGTCACTGCGAGCTTTTTGATGACAGGCATGCTAATCTTGTTGCTGCCGTAGCGTGGAGATGCGAGAAGATGGAACGAAAGATGTTTTGTTTGATGACTTTGATGTTGATCCAGTGAGATGGGGGGGGAGCTACCGTCGGCGCCTTTTATGTAGCTGGTCAGCAGTAGGGATAGTGCGTGAGCCACGTCATGCACGTTTGCGCGCGAAACAAGCGCAGCCCTTGACACAAAGCGCATTGGCATCTTGCGAAATCTGTCTCATTTATGCAAGCTTTGGGGTCTGTGAGAATGTCTCGGCGAGAAGATGTCTAGCCTTGGGCGGTGACGTATGCAGCGTGTGCCTAAGACAGTCTCAGAGCCCGGGAAGCAAACAGGCATAGAATAGCTTCAACGTGTGCAAGACAATCGCAACCAGCGGATGCAATAGTTTCACCTGGAGACATACTCCTCTACATAAAAACTCCTTAGCTGTCCTGACGTGAAGGATTGACATCTTAAAAGGCAGTGTACTTGTTTCGATAAGCATTTCCCTCAAGACGTACGACTTCACCTCAGCTCGTCAGGCCTCGCTTCCCGCCATTGCCATGCCATATCTACTGCACCATCGTCACTTCCTCCGCCTGACGTTGCTCATGTTGACGCTATGGGTTATGACAACTTCTGTGATCAGTTGGCCGTCATGGTCGTTTGGCGCTACAAAGCCCAATATTGCGATTCACTTCAACAACACAGGCACTTTCGCCATCCATCACCATCTTCAAGTGGCCCACGAAAGACTCGAAAGTGTCCAACACAGTGCCCCACAGACCCTCCAAGCACTTGATGCTGCGATTACGACGGACGCATCACGCAATAACAGCATTGGCCTACTGCTACACATTGTCGCTACAGCCTTGACAGAAAACAACGCCCAATTCGACACCGTGCTTCTTTGCAACGACTTTCGATACCTTAGGCCTATGCTTCTTGGCGTTCGTACCTCGGCTGCCGTGGTGGCTTTGATCAATGAAGAGATGCAACAACACCTGCACAAAACTGAAAGCCGACTCGTGCAGGAACAAATCCTCCTCGCAAGCCGACAGTCCGCCTTTCAGACCAGAAATTCCGGCTCTTCCAATATCCTCATTTTTTGGCATGTCGCGAAACAGACTTACGCGGGCGTGAAGTCGTTGTACTTCGGCCTTACAGGTCGAAGCATTTCTCCAATCTCGAGAGCAGCTCATCCTGCCATTACACAGCACCATTGCAACATCAAAGCGTTAGAAGAGGCCCAAAAGGAGGTGGAGCGAGCTACTCTCCTCAACCATGAGCTTGGTGCCCAGTGGCTCCATTTCGAAAGGGGCATAATTGAACTTTCGCTTCTGCTCGACATCCAGGTCGACACTGAACACGAACGGTGCACAACGGCAGATTCAGATGCGTTTAGGCAGCATCTATGGCAGGTTCTGGGTCGTACTTTGGTTCTCGAGACTAGCTAGACCCACAACTGAACTGCGGGAGGGCTTCAGGACGATTGTCATTATTCTTGGGATGCCTGTCTGGACCAGCTCTCCTCGCCCTACTTTCCTTGCCTACGCTTTCGAAACTTGTTCTTTCTTTCTAACAGTCTAGCTCTACTAGCCTCTCACTATGTCACTGCTTCTACTTAGCAAAGCCAGCTCATCCCTGAATCTCTCCTGCGTTGGGCCCGGTATCTTTTGTTGTCACTCTTTCAAGACTATAACCATGGCACACTCAGCAGAAAGATGTACACTTTTGTAAGACGCTACGAGGATTTCTAGATAGTACGGTATAGAAAATATGACGTCTTAGTTATCAACAAAAGTTCTGATTCCATCACGCGCCCACACATTTCATACCTGCATTACCTAGATTAAAGAGACATTCTGCTTGATGCAAAAGAAAGACAAAGAACATTGTGCACCAAACAAAAATGTCGATCCGAGAGAGCTATTCGACCATGAGCCACTTGACGAAGGCTATTGCCGCGCCGAGAGTGCCCAACACAAATCGCACGTAATTCATACCCGTGTTGATCGCCCGATATATCCAAACAAGTATGCGGCAAAGAACATAAACTAGAAGCGGAGGTCCAAGAAGCAAGGCTAGCGTAGCTACTTGTTGAGGCATGTAACTGGTCAAGAGGGCATGCGCTGATGCTAGGATTCGGATGGAAGATGCCATGATGATCGCGACGTGGGTGCTGATTGCGCGCAGGGCCATTTCGCAGCCTGCAGCTTGCTCTTTGAGAGTGCTCCACTCTGTAGCGCAAGGTCTCACCACAATTTCGGCAAGACGATGAGGCAATGAATCCAAGACCCAAAGCCACTGTTAGTGGCGTAACTACCTAGGTATCGTGTACTTGTCTTGTATCGTCACTTACTTGCTGAACACATTGCACGGCTTCTGCAATCCGGCGCGCGCCGAAGCTGAAACCTGACGCTAGAATCCAGAGGATGTTGGTCTGGACCCGGACGATGATTGCCTGGAGGATGTTGTTAGCCGTGAACTAGACTGAATCCAGGGTCGAGAATCGGGTACCTTTAGGCCCGAACCTACATATACAGCTTGGAAAGTGGGTAAGCCCCAGTCGTGGAACATGGCGACCGTGCAAGCGGTAATGACGATTACCGCCATGGTGGTCACACCGCCTTTGGGCGCATTCTGAGGTCGATCCATGTCTTTGGTGTTGTCTCCACGCTATCTACTCAGGCTGAGAAAAGTGAGTGTTTGGGCGCAGAAGAATAAGTATGATAAAGACCCTAGGAAGCATGCAATTCCCGCGGATATACAGAACGGGGACAAAAAAGGCTCGTAACCATCTCTACCGCCCTGAAAGCAAACACAAGCCGTCACAACCTACCTGGTGAGTGGAACGCTAGCGTGCATGTGATAGGCTCTGTTTTGCAGCCATGAATCATGGTGTCTGTGTTCTATGATTACATACGCAATCTGAAAAGTTTCATTGACGGATTCTAACGTCGGAACCTCAACAATAGGTTCATACTGCAGTTACCCGTGGAGGGGAACAAACAAACCTTGAAACCCTCCCAGTCAGCATCATATCCCTATTTTGAAGCCCGCAGGGCCTTTGGATCTCCACTAAAGAGATTTCCGCACACCAACGCACGTCTCTTGCTTGTTAAGCATGCATAGAATGGGCCGGTAGATGACATCACACCTGGGCAGCTTACGACGGGTGAAAGAGACAAACTAGGTAACCCCAAAAGGTGTGACGTTTCCTGAGTGTGATTTTCCCTTCCATCTTCTTCACTCCCTGTACCTCAGACCTTTTGGTCTCTAAAGGACACCTTTTGCTACAATATCGCTCACAAGACTTCCATTCTCCACGTGGCTATCATGGAGCTACTCAACACCCCCATAGTACCCGCAGTGTCTAGCGATGTGAGCTCATCAGCCTCTTGCTCACCCAATCACCCGAAACCTACAAAATTCTCCGATGCGCCCACCCTGCCGAAACCGTTCAGCGATCCTGGCCCAGGATCCGCTCCTTCACTCCACCGCACAGGGGCCAGAAAAAGCTCCTATATCTCTGGATCTGGGAAACAACCTCGCGATCCGTTGCACGCGGTTCACTCTGGTGTAAGAAAGCACCCATCTATTGTGTCAAAGCCACGACCAAACCCTGGATCGGCAACGGTAGGAAGTCATTGGTGATACCTAGCTGTACGATGCAGGGGCTGACAGGACCATAGTCGCAAGAAGTTGAGGTCCAGCAAACTATTCAAAGCCAGGATCATACCATGGTACACAGTGTCGGAATGCAGTACACCATCCATCCAGTGGCGGCCATGCACGAGATTCTGGATACGGTTGCGGATCTCGTGCTCCATCCCAACGCCAACTGGTCCACTCTCAATGCATTGGCTCGTAATGCCACCGGCATAATCGCCAAAGTGGCAGCCGTGCGGGCATCCATACCGCTGCCGGCGCGTTCCATCACAGAAGCCATGTCCCCCGTACAGGTCGTTGCAGAGCATTTCGCTTACATCAATCACCATCGCAAAAGGGTAGGCCCTATATCAACGTCACCCATCAAACACTTCCTACAAGACGAGCGATCCGTTCTTGTCATGCGCGGGGTAATTGATTCGTACCAAGCCATCTTACCAGTACAGTGTCGCGAGGCGCCCGCGGACGTTCGGGTCTCTATCATAATCGAATGGATGCAACAGTCCACCTTCGTGTTTGGAAGCGCATACTTCAATGGATGGGGCGATCAGGAAGTGGCTTGGTTTCGCACCATGCTTTCTGTCTTGCTGACTCCCATGTATGTGCCCGGTCCTCTACACTACGTGCGGTCTCTGGAGTTTCCCTCGTTTGCACGCTGGCCTCTGCGTGGACACTACGTGAAGCTCATTAGCGATTGCAAAGGACTGAAGCATCTCAAGCTTGGGTTCGAATTTCAGTGCCTGTTGTATGGTACCGGTGAAATATTTGCGCTTCCGGCGCCAGCGACCTTTCTCCAACAGTCGGGCCTCGCTTGCATCTTCAAGTCAGATTGTTCTCTAGAGTCTCTCATACTTTGCCAGGGCCCGGTCCCTCCCACTAGGGTTACTGGAATTCCCAAGAACATGTATGGAGCTTGGTTACGGGGTATTGGAAAAGTGGCAAAGGCGTGTCTTCACAACACGAGGGTTCTTCTATGCCACCAGGACCAATGGTGGGAAGCACCACACCCTGAAATACCATTGGAGGAGCTCCCAATGGTTCAGAATACCATGTGACTTGCGGATCTGCTGTCAAGTTGCGATGTAGAGGAAAGGCTACTCTTTATTTCTTTTGTACTCTCAGAAGACTATGATAGCTCGTCTCTTTTCGTGCACTTGTAGGCAAGGCAGGGATATAATGAACGGCACTTTTGTATCATAGCTTTAAAGATTTATATCTCACTGCATGTAAGATACGCACGAATACGTACACTAATTCTTACTGATAGTCTCGGCGGTTTGCAAAGCCTGATTCACGGCTGCCTTCGCTATGCCCAAGGCAGCACGAAGTTTGAGCCTAGGCCCCAACGGCGGTCAATCTCTTCTTCTTGTCTATATCTTTTCCTCTCTGCTACCTAGGTACCACTCTCAGTCATCAGCATGCCCGGGTGTAAAGTACGTACATTGCAGCAAGGGATTGATGAGCTTTATTACCTTTTCTACAGCCTTTCTTTCTGCTACACGACCTACTACACCCCGTACGAGTAAGGTCAAGGCAGACAATCAGGTAAACACTAGCAATACCGCTCTGAAGAAATCTCTCTTCTCTGCATCATGAGGATAAATATGATAATTTGGGCGTCAGAGCTAAGCTCAAGGATGGAATCCTCCTGGTCCTTCTTGCAGCCTACTTAGACGGGGTTTTGAGGCCGATACCTAGGTAGCGTCGCATCGTTACTTTGCTAGTAAGTATGCTCACCCTGTTGGCTAACCCACAATCGTCTTCGAGTCAAACTAAAGTTGCCCTGCTTGCAGGGCTTTAGGATTTGAACGAGCGTTGAAAGCGGGAAATTCGATTGGCTGATCAAAGCTTCCATCCCAAGGTCCCATTGGCTGCTGGCTAATTACCTACTGTACCTCAGCACGGAGAGTCGGCGTTTCGCGCGCGCTGCTGCCCCGAGTCCTAGCGAGGAACATTATCGCCCTGCTTGCAGAGCTGGCTGTATGTACTCGACTCGCACCGGACGAAAGCGGACGCTCTAATTAGCAGACCAGAAGCGGCACTCCTATTAGCTGCATAGAACTACGGTAATCACGGAGGTTGGTGTTTTGAAGCTGCAGCGGCAAGCCGACGCGAGCGTCGCGTCGACTTGCCGCGCGCGAGAGCGCTCGCGCAAGCGAGCCAAATCACCAGACGGGAGCAAGACAACGCGGGCGCGCAGCGCAAGCGAGCGAAAGAGGAGACTAGCGCGGGCCTTGGGGCCCGCGCAGCAGTCGCACCTCAAAAGATCTAGTTGACGCCGCCCGCGCCCCGGCCGGCGGGGGGGGGGGGCGGGGGGGGGGGGGGGGGGGGGGGGGGGGGGGGGGGGGGGGGGGGGTGGGGGGGGGGGGGGGGGGGGGGGGGGGGTGGG